>JAEEGL011697954.1_pt1 | contig 21934 bp, 15 predicted proteins | sample 9134231 | NCBI WGS metagenome assembly JAEEGL01 (sample SAMN16246548, study PRJNA631951) | gut metagenome | biome: gut microbiome; feature: rumen; material: fiber-attached | host: Bos | place: Iran: Karaj | collected 2018-10 | reverse complement strand
TCCTTCAGCGAGCTGACGGAAGACGGCGACCTGTACATCTCCGGCTCGGCAGGGGATGTGAGGGTAAATATTGAGCAGCCCTTTGAAAAAATCAATGACATCAAGGTGGCGGTTCCCTACGTGGACGCGGACGGAAACCGGATTTATCCGGACAAAAACGGGGAGTTTGTGATTCCGTCCGACGTGCGCAAGCTGACAATCAGCAGCTTTGTATTCAATTATGCCCCCACGAATCCACTGGTATCCTATCACCTGGAAGGATTTGACCGGGAGGTTACCACCGTGGATCGCAGTGAGCTGGTTCCCGTGGACTACACGAACCTGCGGGGAGGCACGTACCGCTTTGAGGTTCAGCTGAAGGATTCCATGGGCCGCGGGAACCGGGAAATGGCCGTGACGATTCACAAGGAACGGGCGTTCCACGAGCAAATATGGTTCATGCTCCTGGTGGCAGCGGTGCTTGTGCTGCTGCTCTGGCTGGCCACCCGCCTGTATACGCAAAAGAAGACCCATGACCTGGAGAAAAAGAACCATGAAACCATGACCTTTGTGCGGGAAATCACGCAGGCCTTCGCGAAAGTGGTCGATATGAAGGACAAATATACCAACGGCCATTCATCCCGGGTGGCGGATTATACATCCATGCTGGCCAGAGAGCTGGGATACGACGAGGATACGGTGGAGAAGTATCACCAGATCGCGCTGCTGCACGACGTGGGCAAAATCGGCGTGCCGTCGGAGGTGCTGAACAAGGCCGGAAAGCTGACGGACGAAGAATTTGAAACCATCAAATCCCATACCTCCAAAGGATATGACGCCCTGAAAGAGATCCGGATTATGCCGGAGCTGGCGGTGGGCGCCCAGGCGCATCATGAACGGCCTGACGGGAAGGGATATCCGAACCACCTGAAGGGGGACGAGATTCCCCGGGTTGCGCAGATTATCGCGGTGGCTGACTGCTTTGACGCGATGTATTCCAACCGTCCCTACCGGAAACGCATGAACTTTGAAAAGGCGGTTTCCATCATCCAGGAAGTATCCGGAACCCAGCTGACCAGCGATGTGGTGGACGCGTTCATGCGGCTGGTGGAAAAAGGAAAGTTCCGGGCTGAGGATGACTTCGGCGGCGGAACCACTGAGAATATTGACAATATTCACAAAAACCAGAATCGGGAGACCCGGAAGGAAACGGAACAATCACGGTCCAAGGCCCTGGCGGATCAGGTCCAGGCGGGCGCAGGAAAGGTTCACCTGCCGGGACTTTTGTGAACGGAATGTGAACATTTTCCGGAGCGGGATGCCAGGGCGGGTTTTCCTTCGTATATATTCATGGAACCCAACAGAAAATGTTTTAGGAGGAACGATCTTATGAAAAAGAAACTTGTATCCCTGACGCTGGCGGTTGTCATGCTGTTCTCCGTGTCCCTGGCTTTCGCAAAAACCGTGGAAATGGAAGATACGGATTACGAACACCTGGCCGGGATCGTGGTGAATGCCACGGTCGGCGAGTATGACGCGGCAAGCAAGACCCTCACCGTTACCCTGTACGAGGATGACGCCTACGACATCGAGGATGTGCTCAAGCTGGAAGCGGGAGACGTTTTCCTGGCCGGCGGGCATCTGTACAAAGTGAAGGAAGTCAAGGTGGAAGAGGACGGCTCCGTCCATGTCACCACCGAGGAAGGCGAGGAAATGTACTTCATTACCGTGGGCGATGAGGACATGATCGTGCAGAGCTCCATCAACGACAGGCGGTATATGCACGCCTTCGCGATCCTGCACCTGCCGGTGGCTGAGAACCTGGTGTACGAAGACGACTCCGATCCGGAAAAGGAAAATGCCGTAGTGACGACCGGCCTGGAAGAGATTCTGAAGATCAAGGCCGAAAAGGAAGAAACCAGCATCGGCTTCGATTACTACTCCACGATCATTGAACTGAATGAAAATCTGGAAATCGTACGGATTCACCAGGATTACGATGTTGCCCAGTAAGATTTTCGCAGCTGCCTGAAAAACAATCCATAAAAAAGCAGTCCGAAAAGCGCGCAATGTCATCAGGACAGGCAGGGCCAAAATCCCTGTCTGTCTTATTTATGGCTGTTCCTGTCAAGTTAAGAATCCCGATAAACATAACCCGTTCCATTTCGGCGGAACGGGCTTTTTGAGTATGAAAAATCATATGATTACGGCAGACCTGACAAGCATGCTGCTGTATATGCGCGTATGATACTCTGCATATAAATCAGACGATTTCATAGTCCGGCATTTCATATCTTTCCTCGCTGGCAATGCGGCATTCAATGGCGTTTTCCGCCAGCTTTTCCATCAGCTTCTGTACCAGGGCCGGGTTTTTCCCCGGCTGCATGATACAGAGGGAGAAATCATCTCCGATGGTGAAAATCTCCAGGGAAACGGATCCGGATCGGTTGGTTTCCCCTGCGTAGCCGTGGGCATCCCGGATATATTTTTCCATACCGCCCCAGGGAATGTTGCCCGTATAGCTGACGCCGAAAGTATTTTTCTGCATGGCGGCTGCGGCCAGGGAAGGCATGATTTCCTTCTTTTTTTCCAGGGACAGCGTTTTGAACCAGGCTTGAAGCTGAAGGGCTCCGTTGACAGCGGCCTTGTCCGCCGCCGGATCGCAGGCGGAACGAATCTGATCCCGGAGCACTGTGTTCAGCGTCTCCAGGGATTCATTCCGCATGCCGCTGTCCATGAAAACGGTAAACACGCGAGCCAGGCTCTCATGGGACAGGGGGCAGCCCAGCACCTGACGGTACTGATGGGGAATCAGGAAAACAATGTCCTTTTCCGTTTCGGGAAAAAGCTCCGTTACTGAACGGTAAAGCAGGGCGGAAATGAAGGAAACGGGGCTTCCTTTGCAGGCTTTTGCACATTTCATCAGATCCTGCTGCCGGACCAGGAGGTTGTATGCATAGGAACCTCCGGCGTCAAAAAAAGCATCGTCAAACTGAAAGGGATCGTGAACCGGGGGAGTTTGCCCGGCGGCGTTTTCCACAGGAAACGGATGATCGGGGAAAGGATTACGGTATTCTTCTTCCAATACCGGATCGGAAACCAGGTTGATGGTTCCGGTATCAATCCCTTCGGCTCCGTAACGGCGCTCAATATAATAATAGGCCAGCGTTTTCGCAACGGGAAGAAAGCCGTTGCCGTCGCAGACGGCGTGGGTGATATCCGTAAAAATCGTATGGTCACGGAAGGCAAAACTCATGAGATGGCCGTTGGTTTCGGCACTGTTCAGGCACAGGGGTTTTCCGCCGGCATTGATCACAAAGGGCCGGGGGTTGTCCGTCAGCACATATTCCTCATCTTCCGTGATCACCTGAACCGAGAAATACGGATACCGGACCTGAACCTGGTCCACCGCATACCGCAAAGCATCCGGGTCGACCGGATCTTTCATTTCAATGGCAAAGCGCAGCGTATTTTTAAAATGTTCATTGGTCATATACATCAAGGGCAGTGTTTTATACTTCATTTTTAAATCTCCCTGGCCCCCATGGGGCAAAATGCGGACCGGCCGGGGAACCGGCCGGAGTACCTGACTGCATGATAGCAGATTCTGACGGCGGTGTACAGCTTCGGGAAGCGCCTTTTTTTCAAAAACCTTTGACAAAAGATATTTTACGCAGTACCATGGGCCGGATCGCTTCGGCGGTTCATTCCGAAGGAAGGAAGAAGACAGGCATGAGAAAATGGACACAGGGCGAGGAACTCCGCCGTATTCTGATGACTTTGTTCGGCGTGCTGGTCTGCGCGTTTTCGGTGGGCATGTTCAGCCATTCGGGGATGGGGGTGGATCCGTTCCAGGTGCTGGCCCAGAGCCTCGGCCGCCATGTGAAAGCCCGGACCGGCCTTGATTACGGTACGTTTTATATGATTCTCAACCTGGCGATGCTGGTGGGGATCTTTTTCTGGAACCGCGGCAAGATCGGCCTCGGAACCGTGATGAACATTTTCCTGGTGGGGTATATTGCCACCTTCAGCGAGCAGCTGATGCAGCAGCTTTTTCCTGAACCCGGCCTTCCTGCGCGCATCGCCCTGCTGGCGGTGGCTGTGGTGGTGATGTGCTTCGGCTCCGCATTTTATTTTACGGGAGACCTGGGGGTTTCCACCTATGACGCGGTGGCGCTGACGCTGTCCGAACGCACCCAAAAGAAGTATTTCAAATATATTCGCATTTCCGCAGACCTTCTCTGCGTGGGAGCAGGCTGGCTCCTGGGCGGCGCGGACAAAATCGGCGCCGGCACCATCATTACCGCCCTGTTCATGGGACCGCTGATTTCCCTGTTTCGCCGCACGGCCGCCGAGCCGGTGCGGTACGGCCGGAAAAAACAGGGATCCTGACCTGGCTGCGCAGGCATGGAAACACGGGACTGCGCAGGCGGTTCCTGCCAGGCTGCTTTCCGCCTCAGCGGCGGCGAAGGCGGATCAGGATCCAGACGACGCTGCTGATTCCGGTCAGGATTCCGCTCCACAGGAGCAACGAGGTGAAAGAAGGCTTCCAGACATTCAGCGCAAAAAGGGAAGCCAGCAGAAGCATGCTCAGCCACCAGGCAAAGAAGCCGGCGGTGACGGCGGTTCCCAGCAGGATGCGGCCAAGGATGCTCCGGATTTCAGGGGAGAGGAGCCCTTCCCGGACAGGCTTATTTTTCATTGTACTTTACGCCCCAGACGCTTTCATTCTGCCCCACGAGGGAGAACACGGTAACCTCCGTTCCGGCATCATCCTGCATGGGACAGATAATACCGCTCCAGGAGCGGTCCCCCAGAGACAGGTGAAGATAAACGGACCGGTCACCGAGCGACCAGGAGCCGGAGACGGATTCACCGCTGACGGTACCGTCCTCCCTGAGATACAGAATAAACGGGGACGCGATCTCCGCATTAATGGCGGTTCCCTGGTTGATGACATAATAACGGCCGGGCACTTCGGACGGCGGGAAAGCCCCCGGAATGGTTTCCTTACGGGTGGCATAGGGCAGCATACAGGGCCAGCCTTCCTCGCTGACGCCGTATTGCTTGACCAGGGGCAGGTGTCCTTCGGTGCCGTTGTCAAATCTTGAATGATAGCAGATATAACGTTTTCCGTCGGTATCCACCATGGCGCTGTTATGACCGGTTGCCATATAGGCGGTACGGACAGAGGGAAGGGTATAGTTGCCGGAAAGCTTGAGTCCGTAGAGGGCATGACCGGCCCGGGCAGGACGTTTTCCGTTCATATCCAGGTATTCCCCTTCCGGAGAACGGGAGCGGAAAACCCGGATCTGGTACCCTCCGGTGCGGTTCAGTCCTCCGTAGGATACGAAAAGATAATACCATCCGGCTTCTGCATCATAGAGGATCCAGGGACCTTCAATGGACTGATGGTTGCCGCCGAGAAGCCTCCGGCCGAAATAGGGGTCCACCTGGCCGGCTTCATCCGCTTCGGGATGGATCACCAGGCCGGTGGCGGGATCCAGCTCCAGCAGGAAAATGCCGCCGCTGTAGGAGCCGTAGACCATCCAGAGACGTGCGTTTTCATCGAAAAAGACGGCGGGGTCGATGGCGTTGGGACATTCCCGGTAATTGTAGCCGCCGGCCAGGGTCAGATGATGCTTTTTGATCCAGTCTTCATCGGCGTATTCCCGGACGTCCGTCGCTTCGATGGTGGTTTTGTCAAAGCCGGAGTAGATCAGGGGGCCCTGCCACACAAACGGGCCTTCCGGTGAATCGGAAAGGCCGAAACAGAGGTTGGAGATGCACCAGGTGGAGGTGGTGCAGTAATACATCATATATTTATTCATGACGGGATTGTAGACCACCCCGGGCGCCCAGACGTGGCATCCGCCGTCATCCGTGGGAATCAGGCTTGTGGCCAGGCCGGCATAATCGAAAACATGGGAGCCTTCCTCAAAGAGGTTGCCCCAGACCTTGTTTTTCGGACTGTATCCGTTGGCCAGCCCGGACCAGCCCCGGAGATCGCTGCTGAAGGCGGCAACCATATGGGTGCCGTAAATATAATACCTGCCGTTCGCCGCAAGGATGGAAGGATCGTGGCAGGCGATGCGGGCGTTGACAATGCCGGTGGCAATTCCGTCGGCTGAAGGAGAATAATCCTCCTCCGCGGAGGCGCAGGAGAGGGAAAACGCAAGGACCAGCAGAATACAAAGCCATTTCACGAATGATCACGCTCCTTCGGATTTTTTCCACTGAAAAACAACTTTTGGAAAACTGTTGACAATCGATCGAATTCATTTTATCTTATTATCAGTAAAAATACAATAAAAGGTTTAATCAAATACATTAACGTTAAGGTGAACGTTCATGGAAAAGCGGGAACAAGGCATGAAAGGGCAAAAACACTCCTGGATCCGGCGGATGGCAGCCCAGGGAATGGCGCTGTCCCTTCTGTTCAGCTGCGCGGCAGGGGAAGAGAAGGCGGGAGAGGTCTATGTCAGTGAGCGGATCGCCGGAAACTATACAAGGGTATCTGCCGGCTATACGCTGCCCGAATGGAACGGCGGGGAAACCGTCATCTGTCCGGAGAAAGCTGTAACGGACGAGGGCGGTGCGGAATGGACCGAAAAAACGGAAAACTATCCGGGCGCCGAAAAGGTATTGCGGGTAAGCTACGGCAACAAGGTGCGGATGAAAGCGGAAGTGCCGGAAGATGGACTGTACACGCTGAAGATCGACACCTGCTCCCGGGACAGCCGGCTGGATGAGAACCGGCAGTCGGTGCTTCCGGACAAAATTGCCCTTTCCGTGGACGGTGAATATCCCTTTTATGAAGCCCGGAGCCTGAAGTTCGAAGCCCGGTGGATCCGGAACCGGGAAGTTTCCCATGACCGGTACGGCGATGAGATGGTGTCCCTGCCGTCAAAGGCGGGCACCTGGGAAAGCAAGTACATCACCGACAGCACCGGGCGGCGGACGGAACCGCTGCTGCTGGAGCTGAAAGCGGGAGAGCATGAGATCGCCCTGGAGGTCCGGGAAGGATGCTTTCTCCTGGGAAACCTGACCCTGGGCCCCGTGCCGAAAATCCCCGCCTTCAGCGGAAGCGAAGAGGCCCGGGGAAACGGACTGATCACCCTGCAGGCGGAGGAATATGACTGGGCAAACACGTCTTCCGTTCACGCGGTGATGGAATATGACGCTGCCCTGGAACCCTATGAAGTGGAACATACCCGGCTGAACAGCATTGACAGCGATTCCTTCAAAAAAGCCGGAGACTGCGTCACTTACACCCTGGAGGTTCCGGAAGAAGGAAACTACTATCTTGCCCTGAACTACCGCCAGAGCGACAAAACAGGCTTCCCGGTGTTTACGGACATCCTGGTGGACGGGGAGATCCCCTGCGATGCATACCGCGCCTACCCCCTGGCCTACGGCGCTTCCTGGCAGCGGCATACCCTGACGGACGCGGCCGGAAACCGGCTGAGCCTGCACCTGACGGCGGGGACGCATACCCTTGGGTTCCGGATTACCATTGCGCCGATCCGGGAAGTGATGGAAGCCCTGGACGAAATTATGTACGGGGTCAACGACCTGGCCCTGGAAATCACCAAGGTGGCCGGTACCAACGCGGATAAATACCGGGACCTGAAACTGAGCCGCTATATCCCGAACCTGACGGAACAGCTGCGGGGATACGCGGAGAGGCTGAGAGAACTGGAAAAACAGTATATCCGCTACAGCTCTTCCGGGGATCACGTGGCGGTGATGGCCTCCATGCTGATTGCTGCCAGCCAGCTGGAAAGCCTTGCCGCCAGCCCGGATGAAATTCCCTACCGGATCGGGGAGCTGAGTTCTTCAGGCAATTCCGCCAACCAGCATCTTGCCAACACGGTGGACAATCTGCTGCGGAACAACCTGGGGCTGGACCGGATCTGGCTTTACCAGGAAGAGGCAAAACTGCCGGACGCGCCGGGATTTTTCTCCGCTGCGGGAAAGAACATGGAACGCTTCGGCGCATCCTTCTCCTCCCAGCGTTACTCGATGGCGAACACCGATCCGGAACATCTGCAGGTATGGGTCAACCGGTCCAACCAGTATGTGCAGATCATGCAGAAGCTGATTGACGACTCCTTTACGGCGGAGACCGGCATCCAGGTGGATCTGAGCATTATGCCGGACCAGTACAAGCTGGTGCTGGCCCGGAGCTCTGAAAATGCCCCGGACGTTGCCACCGGCATCAACTACACCATTCCCTATGAGCTGGCGATCCGGAACGCCCTGCGGGAAATGAACACGTTTGAGGATTTCAGCGAAGCCGCCGGGAAATATGAACCGGGATTCTTCCTGACCGGAACCATCGGGGACAATATCTATTCCATGCCCGAAACGATGAACTTCTGGGTGCTGTTTTACCGGACGGACGTGATGGAGAAACTGAATCTGCCGGTTCCGGACACCATGGACGATGTGATTGACCTGCTGCCGGAGCTGCAGATGCGGGGCCTGAATTTCTACTACGCCACGGCGGGCATGCTGTCCATGCGGAATTTCCACGGAACGACCCCGCTGCTGGTGCAGAACGGCGGAAGCCTGTACTACGAAACGGCGGACCTGGGTACGGCCCTGGGCAGCCGGGGCTCCGTGAAAGGCTTCACCGCCCTGACGGACCTGTTTACCATCTACAACATGCCGGTGAATGTGGATAATTTTTACCAGCATTTCCGGAACGGAGATATGCCCATCGGCATTGCTGATTTCTATACCTACAACCTGATCCGCAATGCCGCTCCCGAGCTGGACAGCAGCTGGTCCATCGCCCTGATTCCCGGCACGGTGCAGGAAGACGGTTCCATTGACCGGACCACCTGCGGATGCGCGGAAAGCACGGTCATTTTCCGGAGCAGCGAGGAGCGCGAGCAGAAAGCCTGGCAGTTTATCCGCTGGTGGAGCTCCTCGGAAATCCAGGCCCAGTTCGGCAGGATGGTGCAAAGCATTTACGGCGACGAATATATCTGGCCCACCGCGAACCTGGAGGCCTTCGACCTGCTGCCGTGGGACTCCGAGGACAAGCAGGTGGTGCGGGCCTTTGCGAAAAACGTGAAGGATGTGGCCCGGGTACCCGGCACCTATATGCTGGAGCGGGAAATGAGCAATGCCTTCAACGATATCGTTGTCAACGGCAGCAATGAACAGACGCGGATTGACAAGGCGGTCAAAACCATAAACCGGGAAATCCGGCGGAAGCTGGAGGAATTCGGTTATATTGACGCGGCGGGGAACACGCTGAAAACCTACCGGATTCCAACGGTGGAGAATGTGAAAGAGATCATCGGCAGTCGTTAGGAAAGGAGGGAACCGAAATGACCGCGGTTGCAAAAAAACGCCGGGCCGTGGGACGGAGAGAACGGTACAATAACCTGAGCGGCCTTCTCTTTACCGGCCCCTATGCGCTGATTTTCCTGGTATTCATTCTGGTTCCGGTGATCCTGGCGGTGGTGCTGAGTTTTACCAATTTCAATGCCATTGAGTGGCCGGAATGGGTGGGGTTCCTGAACTACATTACCCTGCTGACCAGCGATGAGGTGTTCATGCAGTTCGTGCTTCCGAACACGGTGCTGTACGCAGTGGTGGTGGGAATCGGGGGATATATCCTGAGTTTCCTGCTGGCGTGGCTTCTGTGCAATCTGACCCGGCGGGTACGGACCGTGCTGGCGCTGATTATCTATTCGCCGTCCCTGACGGCCGGCGTGGCCATGACCGTGCTGTGGAAGGTAATTTTCTCCGGCGACCAGACCGGGCTCCTGAACAGCTGGCTCATGAGCCTGGGCATCATTGACGAACCCATTGTGTGGCTGGTGAACACCAGCTACCTGCTGCCCATCGTGATTATTATCGGACTGTGGAGCAGCATGGGCATCGGCTTCCTGGCCATGATTGCCGGCATTGCCAATTCGGACGAATCCCTTTATGAAGCGGGAGCGATTGACGGAATCAGCAACCGCTTCCAGGAAATGATCTACATTACCATTCCCCAGATGAAGCCGCAGATGCTGTTCGCGGCGGTGATGGCGGTGGTGAACGCTTTCCAGAACGGAATGGTGAGCGCCCTGCTGACCGGAAATCCTTCGCCGGGTTATGCGGCCCAGCTGATTGTGAATCATATTGAGGATTACGGTTTCCTGCGGTATGAGATGGGTTACGCGGCAACGGTTTCCGTTGTGCTGCTGCTGATTGTCCAGATTTTCTCCAAGGCGGCCAACAAGCTGCTGACCGAGAAGGATTGAGGGGGGAAAAAACCGATGGCATACAGAGGCGGACGACATATCAACCCCCAGCGTTTCGAACGCGGACAGATCAAGATCCTGCTGATTCTTCTTCCTTTGACCCTGTTTATGGCAATGCCCATTGTTTTCATTATCGGGCATGCCTTCAAGCCCATGGAGGAGCTGTTTGCGTTTCCTCCCAGGTTCTTTGTTTCCAACCCCACGCTGGACAACTTTACAAAGCTGATCAAGTTTTCCCGGAGCGCGGGGATTCCACTGACCCGGTACCTGTTCAATTCCCTGCTGGTGACGGTGCTGACCGTGGGCCTGAGCCTGCTGCTGACCACCGGGGCTGCCTTTGGCTTTTCCAAGATCAAATTCCGGGGCCGGGCGCTGATGCTGCAGATCAACCAGATCGCCATCATGTTTGTGGCGACGGCGGTGCTGATTCCCCGGTACATGGTGATCAGCAAAACCGGCCTGATCGATACGGTGTTTGCCCATGTGCTGCCGCTGGTGGCAATGCCGGTGGCGCTGTTCCTGGTCAAGCAGTTTGTGGACCAGGTGCCGGACAGCCTGATTGAGGCGGCGCACCTGGACGGGGCTACAGACCTTCAGGTGTACTGGAAAATTGTGCTGCCCATTATCCGGCCGGCCATCGCAACCGCTATGGTGCTGGTGTTCCAGCAGGTATGGACCAACCTGGAGACCTCCAGTTACTTTACCAACGACGAGAGCATGAAAACCCTGACCTTCTATATGAATACCCTGGTAAACGCCTCCAACGGCGTGGCCGGCCAGGGGGTGGCGGCAGCCGCGTCGCTGATCATGTTTATTCCGAATCTGATTCTGTTTATTATCTGCCAGAATGCTGTCATGAATACAATGGCGACATCAGGCATCAAGTAAGAAAGGGGAGCGGACCGATGAAACGTGGCATCATCCGGATGGCTGTTCTGTGTTTGCTTACCCTTTTCGTGTCCGCTGCGGGGGCGGATACTCCCTATATCACCTATACCGTCAACGGCTACGGCAACGTGCAGGAGACGCAGACGGCCTACCTGACCCGGAAGAGCATCATCAAATTCGGAAGCGAATCCTTCAACAAACCCGATGACCTGTTTGTGGCGGACGACGGCACCATTTATGTGGCGGATACCAAGAACCGCAGGATCCTGATCGGAAGCGCAGACGGCGAGCTGAAGGGAATTGTGGGAAAAGGAACGCTGCAGACGCCCAAGGGCGTGTTTGTGACCGGGGACGGGCACATCTACGTGGCGGACCGGGATGCTGAAGCCGTGTTTGAATTTGACGGGGACGGAAAGCTGCTGAACACCTACGGAAAGCCGGACAATCCCCTGTACGGGGAAGCGCTGGCGTTCATGCCCATCAAAATTGTGGTGAATGACGCGGGAATCATGTTTGTGATCTGCGAATCCAACACCAACGGTATCGTGGAAATTTCTCCTATCGACGGAGGAACTTTCCTGGGATACTTCGGAACCAACTACGCGTCCGCGGATTTCCGGACCATTATTTACCGGGCCATTCTGACGGACGCCCAGCGGGCCAAGATGGTGAGCAATATTCCCTCCACCCCGGACAACCTGGCCATTGACGGGCGCGGACTGATCTATACGGTGACCCGCGGGGACGGCATGAAGACGGTGAAGCGGCTGAACATTGCGGGCATCAACCTGATTCCCGGGGCGGAAAATGTGGATATTCCTTCCGGCGTGGCCGCGGGAAACCACAACAATGTTTACGTGGCGGACCAGAAAGGATTCATTTACGAATACAACAATGACGGCGAGCTGATTTTCGTTTACGGCGGCAAGGATGACGGCAACAACCGGAACGGCCTTTTCACCACGGTGACGGCCATTGACGTGGATCCCCAGGACCGGCTGTACATCCTCGATTCCGCCAGCAACATGATCCAGATCTTTGAGCCTACGGAGTTTACGCGGCTGCTGCATGAAGCGCTGTATCTGTACTCCATCGGCCGGTACACGGAAAGCAAGGAGCCCCTGCAGGCCGTACTGAATATGAACAGCCTGTTTGACGTGGCCAACCGCGCTATGGGCCGGGCCCTGTTCCAGGAAGAGGATTACAGCGGCGCGCTGAAGTACGCCCGGATGGCAAAGGACCAGGAAGGCTATTCCGACGCCTTCTGGGAAATCCGGAACGAATGGCTGAAAAAGAACATAACCTGGCTGATCATCGGCGCGGCGGCCCTGTTCGTCCTCTGGACCGGACTGAAACGGCTGGACCGGAAAAAACAGCTGTTCGGCGGAGTCCGGAAGATCCTGAAGCCGAAAAAAGAACGGGGACTGTTTGCCGGACTGCGGTACAGCCTGTATTACATGCGCCATCCCATTGACGGAAGCTACGGCATCGCCCGGGAGGGAAGGGCCAGCTGGGGCGCCTCCTGTGTTTTGCTGGTGCTGTTCATTCTGGAATTCCTGGCCAGCAAATACCTGTGCGGATTCCTGGTGAAGACCGTGCAGGACGGCCGGTATGAGATCTTTTCCGATATTGCCATGATTGTGGTTGCCGTCTTCGGCCTGACGCTGTGCAACTACCTGGTCTGTACCATCAATGACGGAGAAGGCCGGATCCGGCAGATTTTCACCTATATCTGCTTCAGCCTGACCCCCTATCTGATCCTTACCCCCCTGTGCTTCCTGCTGAGCCATGTGCTGACCAACAACGAGCGGTTCCTGATCACCCTGCTGGAGGTGCTGATCTACGGATGGATGCTTGTGCTGATTGTTCTGGGCATCCGGGAGGTCAATAACTATACGGCGAAAGAGACGGCGAAGGTGATTTTCCTGACGCTGTTTACCATCCTGATCATGGCCCTGATTATCTTCATCATTTACGTACTTTGGGCACAGGTGCTGGAGTTTGTCAGCGCACTGTTCGGAGAGGCGGTGTATCGCATTGGCTGAGAAAATGAAGAGGATCCTGAGCCTGCTTGCGGCGCCGCTCCTGCTGCTTCCGCTTTGCGCGGGAGCGGAGGGAAACCCGGAACAGGCGGCGGAAAGCGTGTTGCCGGCGGAATACCGGGATTATGAAAAGTGGGCCGAAACGGACAAATATGAAATGTACCTGTATGAGCCGCAGATCTCCATTGTTCTGCGGAACAAGGAAAACGGCTCCCTGATTGCCTCCACCCTGAACGACGGAACGGCCCAGGGAAAGCTGAACAAAACCTGGAAGGGGTACACCTATTCCGGTTTTGTGATGGACGTGCTGACGGGCACCAGCAAGAACTACAAGCGGGCGGACCTGCTGAACAACGAACCTACCCTGGAGTATACCCGGACCGGCAATGGCTTTGACGCCAAAGTATTTTTCCCGGAATACGGCCTGGGACTGACCCTCCAGGTCCGGCTGGAAGGGGATGAACTGCTGGTGACCATTCCGGATGATTCCATCCGGGAGGAAACGGAAGGAATCTACATGGCCACGGTCAGCGTTTATCCCATGTTCGGCGCAACCTACATGGACCAGCGGACCGGGTATATGCTGGTGCCGGACGGCAACGGAGCGCTGATTCACCTGACTGACAAGGAGGAACGGTTTGCCACCGGATACTCCCAGATGATCTACGGCTCCGACAGGGGATTCACGGAAAGCGCGCCTGCGGACTACCTGTGGGACACTTATGAAACGGTGGTGAAACCCCGGCAGGTGATGGCTCCGGTGTTCGGCATTGCCCATACGGACGAGAAAACAGGCTATATCGCCGTTGTGGAAAAGGGCGAGAACCGCTGTTCCATCGAGGCGCATCCCAACGGCGTCATGCGGGTCAGCTACAACCGGTGCTTTGCGAAATTCCTGCTGCGGGATGTTTACAAGCAGCCCCTGAACCAGTCTGAATCCACAAAAATGGATATGCTGGAAAAGGACCGGACCCATCACGACCTGGCGGTCCGTTACTGCCTGCTGACCGGAGACCAGGCCAGCTACATGGGCATGGCGGCCAGATACCGCCGGTACCTGACAGAGGAAGGGGTTCTGCAGCCCCGGGATGACAGCTACTGTACAAGGATCGATTTCCTGGCGGAGGATCAGGAGAAATTCCTGGTGGGAACCCGGGCGGTGGTCATGACATCCGTGGCAGATGTGGAGGAAATATACGGAGAACTTCAGTCGGCAGGAGTAACCTCCGTGATCAGCGCCTACCGGGGATGGCAGGACGGAGGCATCTGGAAGGTGCCGGTGAACGCTTTCAACGCGGACGGCGCCATCGGCGGCAGCAATGCCCTGAAGGAGCTGATCCTGAAGGAAAAGGAAAAGGGGTACCGGCTGATGCCCTATGTGGACGCCCTTCGCATGAACGCTTCCACCAATACCTTTACCTACGACGCGGCCAAAATGGTGAACAAGACGACGCTGAAGGAGAAGAACCACCGGCAGGTTTACCAGCTGTTTTACTATCTGCTGCCGGAGAAGACCGCGGAGCGGCTGGCGGAGCTGAAAAAGAGCTTCCTTTCCGCCGGGATTCCCTTCCTGGCGGCAGGCGGGATTACCGATACGCTGTTCTCCTACAGCCTGAAGGACCGGTTCTATACCCGGAATGACGGCGCGGAACAGTACAGCAAGGCCCTGGCGGACCTGGCGGACAGCCTGGAGCTGGCCCTGGAGGCGCCCTTCCAGTACCAGTGGAAGTACGCAGGGAGTATCCTGAATATGCCCCTGGACGGTTCGGACTATATGTATACGGATGAGGAAGTGCCTTTCCTGACGCTGGCGCTGAAGGGACTGATTCCCATGTATTCGGGATACGTGAATTTTGAAGCGAACAAAAAGGAGTTCTTCCTGAACCTGGCGGAAACCGGGGTGTATCCTTCCTTCTACCTGACGAAACAGAACTCCTCGGACCTGCTGTACACCAACTCCAACGACCTGTATTCCACCCAGTACAGTGCCTATCTGGATACGATCGTGGAATATGACCGGGCGCTGCGGGAACTGGCGGAGAAAACAAAAGGCGCCGTCATTGTCAACCATGAAAAGCTGGCAGGGGATGTGCGCCGGGTTACCTATTCCAACGGTACGGTGGTCTATGTAAACTATTCGGAGGAGGAGCGAAGCACGGACGGACTGAGCCTGGCTCCGTCCTCCTTCCTGGCGGGAGGTGAAGTCCGGTGACAGCTTATGCCAGGCCCAGACCGAAAAAAGAGAACCGGATCCGCATCAAAAGGGGACCCCTGGAAAAGCGGGAAGCCCGGGCAGGCGTCATCTTTGTACTGCCGTGGATCATCGGTGCGGCGGCTTTCCTGATTTATCCGCTGGTGATGTCCTTCTGGTATTCGCTGAATAACATCCGCCTGACCACAGAAGGGATGAAATTCACTTTCCTGCTGCAGGGAAACTTCACGCAGATTTTGCTGAGCGATCCGGATTTCCTGCCAAACCTGGTGGAATACCTGCTGTCCACGGTGGTTTCCGTGCCGGTGATTGTGGTGTTTGCCATGATCATTGCCCTGATGCTGAACGAGAAGATCCGGGGGAAATCCTTTTTCCGGCTGATTTTCTTCCTGCCGGTCATCATCGTGAGCGGCCCGATCCTGGGATCCCTCACAGAGCAGAATGCTTCCACAATCTCCGTGATCGACACCAAAGCGGTGTCCTCCGCCATTGCCACTTTCCTGCCGCCCGTGCTGGCGGATCCGATTTCCTCCCTGTTTGCCAACATGGTGACCATTCTGTGGTATTCAGGGGTTCCGATCCTGATTTTCCTGTCCGCCCTGCAGAAAATTGACAGGAGCCAGTACGAAGCGGCCTATGTGGACGGCGCCTCCGGATGGGAGATGTTCTGGAAGATCACGCTGCCCAGCCTGAAATCCATGATCCTGCTGAATTGTATCTACACGATTGTATTTATTTCCTCCAGCGACCAGAACAAGCTGATCGGACTCATCAAGAGCGCCATGTTTTCCGGTACATCGGAGAAGGGCTACGGATACGCTTCGGCCATGGCGTGGATTTATTCCCTGGTGGTGCTGATGCTGGTGGGCCTTTTTGCCCTGATTTTCATCGGCCGGAAAGACCGCTATGAACGGGAAGCAAAGAAGGCGGACCGGAAGGCCCGGGCAGAACGCCGCAAGGTGCTGAAAATACAAAGGAGGCAGGAACGGCATGCAAAGAAATACAACCGCCCTACCGTCCGCTGAGGAAAAGCGGACCGGGGCTGCCGGCCGCCTTTCCGGGGACAGAATCAAAAAGATCCTGACCGGGACCCGGGAAAAGAACGGCCTGATCAAGCTGATCTGCATTTACGGACTGCTGATCTGCATCGGGTTCATTTATATCTATCCGATTCTTTACATGATCTCCGCCTCCTTCATGACGCTGGACGACCTGCTGGATTCCTCCATTCAGTGGATTCCGTCGGGCTTCAACCTGGCCAACTACCAGCAGGCCGGGCTGAGCATGAATTACTGGAACTCCCTGTGGCAGAGCTTTGTGATTGCGGGGCTTCCCACCCTGGGCACGCTGGCCTCCTGCGCGCTGACCGGGTACGGGCTGGCGCGGTTCAAATTCAGGGGAAAGAACGCGATCATCGGCCTGATTATCCTGACCTTTGTGCTGCCCCGGCAGATTACCATGATTCCCACCTACAACATGTATTCCAACCTGGGAATCCTGAACAGCCTGTGGGCCTTCATTGTTCCGTCCCTGGTGGCCCAGGGGCTGAACGCGCCGATTTTCATCATGATTTTCTGGCAGTTTTTCCGGACCGTGCCCCAGGCACTGGTGGAAGCGGCGAAAATTGACGGAGCCGGGCAGTTCAAAAGCTTTTTCTCCATTTCCCTGCCCAGCGCTGCGCCGGCTTTCATCACCGTGGCGCTGTTCAGCTTTGTCTGGTACTGGAACGAGTTTTACATGACCCAGCTGTACGTGCACGGCGTGCTGGTGGAAAGCAGCCTGACCACCCTGGTGATCCAGCTGCAGAATTTCAACACCAACTACTCCGCTTACGCCCAGACGGCGAACAGCGGGGCCACCAACCTGAACGAATCCATCAAAATGGCGGGAACCCTGATTACGGTGCTGCCCCTGATGATCCTGTATTTCATCCTGCAGCGGCACTTTGTGGAGAGCGTTGACCGGACCGGCATCACCGGTGAATAAACGGGTATGAATTACGCCGCGATGCGGCGTCAATCATAGAAAACAAAGAAAAGGGAGGAAAAACAAAATGACCAAGAGACTGCTGGCGTGCCTGACCGCGCTGGCGCTGCTGCTGGGCTGCGTAAGCTTTGCAGGAGCGGAAAAGGTAAGCGGGGAGACGGAAGAGGTCGTCATTGACGGAATCACCTACCACAAGGCGACGGACCTGACCACGGAACCCATTACCCTGACCTATTTCCACTTTGACCAGGACGAAACGGTGAAAGCCCTGGCGGACCGTTTCATGGAACTGTATCCCAACATTACCGTGGTGGCCCAGTACGAAAATGTTTCCACCTATAACGATACGCTGCTGACCATGGTGGGCAACAAGCAGAGCCCGGACGTCATTATGTATTCCGACTGCGACTTTGCCCTGTCCAACCAGCTGCTGAGCGATATTTCCGCCTACTGGGATTCCGATCCCGAGACGCAGAAAATCGCCTCCACCATCAACAGCGCCGGCGTGGGAACCTTCATGACCAAGGCCCGCTACGCCGTACCGGTGAAGTTCTTCCCCACGGGAATGTACATTGACCGGAACGTGCTGGAGACCCTGAACCTGGATGCTCCCGAAATGGACTGGACCTGGGAGGACATGATCCAGCTGATCAAGGATGCCACCGTTCCGAATTCCCCGGACGGCATTGCCTACTACGGCTGCGGATACTACAACCGCCTGGATTCCTACTACGGCATTGCCGCGTCCCAGGATATCATCGGTGAATTCGGCTTCAACGGCAAGGAATTCAATCTGGGCGTGTGGGCTGTCGGCGAACAGGAATTCTCTGACCTGAAGCTGGGCGGATACATTGCGCCCTCCACGGAAACCCAGGCGATGGAAGACTGGCTGGACGACTGGGAAGCCTGGTGCGGAGCTTCCGGCCATGTGGCCCTGTTTACGGAAGCCTTCTGGACCTACATGGGCACCTGGGCCACCGAAGCTTTCCAGCAGTACAACCTGGATATTGTGCCCTACGTGGTGCCGGCGGTGAGCGAAGAGGACGCCTCCAAGGATCACCACACCATCGCCACCATCGATTTCGGCGGCGTGACGCCTTCCTGCCAGTACAAGCGGGAAGCCTATGAGCTGCTGAAATTCATGGCCTTTGGCATTGACGGATGGAAGACCCGGATTGCCCTGTACAACGATGAAACCAAGACCAACGCTTCCGGCCTGCCCCTCAAGAACGACGTCATGCCGTGCCCCATCACCACCGATGAGGAAATCTGGAACGGTTACATCGACATGTACTGCAAGGGCATGGACGAAGAGCACAAGGAATGCTGGAAGAATTACTTCGCCAGCTGCATGCAGCCCATTCCTTACGGATGGACGTCCATTGCGGGTTACTGGAACTACTGCGACGAATACTTCAACAGCATCGGCATCCATGACCTGGTGGACTCCGGCAAGGCCAAGGCTGCGGACTATGCGGACGAGGCGACACGGATGGCCAACCTGTACCACGCCAACGCGATGCTGCGGTATTTCGGACCGGACGGATACAACGTGCTGAGTGAGGAAGAAATTGCCGAGTACACGCAGATGGTTGCCGACAACAGCTGACCGGACCCGAATGAAGGGAATCCTGCCTTCCCGGAAGGGAAGAGCATTAAAACACATTTATTGAAGGAGGAAAGACCCATGAAGAAACTGTTTGCCCTGATCCTGAGCGCCGCACTGCTGCTGAGCGTCTGCAGCTTTGCCGCCGCCGAAGCCGCCGGAATTCCGGATGCGTTTGCCCACATCACCTTTGACGGTGAAGACGAAGGCTACAAGGCCGTTACCAACGGGGAAAAGGACGGCCTGAGCGAAGAAGAACTGGCGAAGCTGGACGGCGCCAACAAGACGATTGTGGAAGCGCCCGACGCCAAGTTTGCCTATGCCCCCGGCCCGGTGGGCAAATCCCTTTTCCTGGACGGCACCTACGGCCTGGACCTGGGCCTGAAGCCCACCAATACGGACGTGTGGACCGTGTCCTTCTGGCTGAATGCCAGCCGCCTGTCTGACTACGGCCCCACCCTGCAGATCGGCTACAACATGGAGCGGGCGGACACGGCTGCCAATGTGACCTGGATGAACATCACCCAGACCAACTGGACCCCCAAGTATTTCCCCACTATCTGGAGCCGCAATGTGGCCTCCAACGCGGAAGACGGAACGGTTTGCTGGCCCTGGATGGCTCCCTTCGCGGATGACGGCGCCATGATCGGCAAGCGGGAATGGGCGATGTTCACGGTGGTTTGCTCCGGTGAGGAACAGACCGGCGCCAACGGCCAGAAGACCGTCGGAGCCCAGCTGTACGTGAACGGCGAACTGCGCTATGACTCCGCTGACAACTACACGAACGGCACCTACTTCCCCTACACCTGGGATGCCACCCTGGCTCCGAACATCATGAAGCCCGGCGAGGATGCCTTTGAAGCTTTCTTCGGCATCAACTTCTGGGACACCATCTACAAGGGATATGTGGATGATCTGTACGTATTCGACACCGCGCTGAACGCGGAACAGGTGAAGGCGCTGTACGCCCTGGGCGACGGCACCCTTGAATCCTCCAAGGACGGCCCCGCCGAGGAAGAAGCCGCCGAGCCCGCTGCTGAAGCAGCCTGGATTAAGCCCGTGATTACCGGCACCGCCGTAGGCGCGGAAGACCTGAGCAGCGGATTCTGGAGCGCTCATTCCGCCATCTGGGCAGCCCCGAAGGGCGAACCCGCCAGCGTGACCTTCACGGTGTACGCGCCGGAAGAAGGCAGCAACTGGAACAGCTTCGTGGTGGTGCTGCAGAACACGCCGGAAGGCCATGCAGCGGATCAGGCGGAAGGCTACAAGGAGTACGCAGTGGTCCGGGCTGACAATTACGGCTGGGGCGGCGGCTATGAAGGCAACGATGCCCTGGTGCTGGAATGCAACTGGGACTGGGACAACTTCGTCCGGAACATCAACGGCGCGAAGGTGACCGTTACAGTGACCAACAACGGCGACAAGGCGGACGTGGACATCAAGGCCACGACGGCGGACGGCAAGGAATTTACCCAGAGCTACAAAAACATCCTGGTGGACGGCGACGTGTACTTCTGCCTGGGCGTGGACAGCAGCTGCCTGGACATCCTGGAGACTCCCGCAAAGTAAAAAATGTTTCCGGGGGCTGCCGCCGGGCGGCGGCCCCCGCTTTTGCAAAATAAAGAGTGAAAGACCGGGTGATCATATGCAGCCATTGATCGAACAACGGGCAGACCCTTTTATTCTGCGGAAGGACGGGCGATACTTCTTCACCGCGTCCGTGCCGGCGTTTGACCGGATTATCCTGCGCAGGGCTGAAACCCTGGAGGGATTGCAGACAGCGGAAGAAAAAACCGTATGGGTCCGTCATCCGGACGGGCCTATGAGCTGCAATATCTGGGCCCCTGAAATCCACCGGGTGGACGGAATGTGGGTGATCTACTTCGCGGCGGCTCCCGGAGGGGCGGACGGAGCGGGATGCTTTGACCACCGGACCTACGCGCTGGTCAACAGAAACCAGGATCCCATGGAAGGGACGTTTACGGAGGCGGGCAGGATCGATACCGGATGGGAGAGCTTTACCATTGACTCCACGGTGACCGAAATTGCCGGAAAAAACTATTTCATCTGGGCCCAGCGGGATTTCAGCATTCCCGGGAACAGCAACCTGTATATCGCCCGGATGAAGAACGCCCTGGAGCTGGAACTGCCGGCGGTGAGGCTGAGCGTTCCGGAATACCCGTGGGAATGCCAGGGATTCCTGGTGAATGAGGGGCCGGCCTGCCTGCACCACGGCGGGAATCTCTACCTGACCTATTCCGGCAGCGCCACGGACGAGCGATACGCCATGGGCATGCTGACCCTGCCGCAGGGCCGGGATCCGCTGGATGCCGCGGCCTGGATCAAATCCCCGGAACCGGTGATGGTGACAGAGGAACACAACGGCCTGTATGGTCCGGGACACAACTCCTTTACCGTGGATGAAAGCGGGAAGGACATCCTGGTATTCCATGCAAGGCCTTATCCCGGATTCAGGGGCAGCGCCCTGAGCGATCCGAACCGCCACTGCTTCCTGCGCAGCATTCGCTACCGGGAGGACGGCACGCCGGTTTTCCGGGATCCGGACGCAAAGCAGGAACAAGCCGGATGATTCTGGGACGAAAATAAAGGCCGGACGGAACAGCCAAAAAAGAACGTTATTCGTGACGTTCTTTTTTTCATGAATCAAAAAAGCCCCCTGACAGGGGCCCTGAAATCCGGAACAGCAGAGCAGCTTTTCAGCGAACCGGGAAGGTGAAGTACGTATCGGGGTACGGCTCGTTTTCCAGCGTGAAATGCCACCATTCTGAAGCAAGCGGCCGGAAACCGCGGCGCAGCATCGCGCCGCGGAGAAGCATGCGGCCGGCAGCCTGGGATTCCTGAATGCCGGAATAATCCGGATGACTCCGTTCCCCGAAAAAGTCGAAGGGACCGCCCATATCGACTTCCTTCTGTGTACGCATATCAAACAGCG
>JAEEGL011214583.1_pt1 | contig 21935 bp, 17 predicted proteins | sample 9134231 | NCBI WGS metagenome assembly JAEEGL01 (sample SAMN16246548, study PRJNA631951) | gut metagenome | biome: gut microbiome; feature: rumen; material: fiber-attached | host: Bos | place: Iran: Karaj | collected 2018-10 | reverse complement strand
TGTCAATATGAGATATTACCAAGCGGTTATCACAATTCTTGTTTTCATGAAGATTTATGATTTTATGTTTGTCAAATGACGTCTCATTACATTGCTCCATAGTAACAAATGTATTAGTTTCTACTTGCAAATATACAACATATTTTTAATATCCAAACAATTCAATAAAGTTTTTACGCAACTGCCCAAAACATAGAGTGATTGTTTTTAAGGTCATTTTTGCCGTTTTGATTTTAACAATTCTTACAATATTAACTGTTACAAATTTAACTTTTTAACATATTCTTTTCGCGTTATGACTATTCAAGACACAGAAACCTCATTGTGTCAACAAGCAAAAAACAGAAACAAATAATACGAAACGTAAGTTTTGTTTCTTCGTTCTTCCTCCGATGATGCTCCGTCGTGACTCCGTTGATCCTCCTATGTAAGTCCGTAGAATGTCCACCGCATCTCCACCGCATCTCCACCGAATGTCCATCGATTCGGTGGACATTCGATGGAGATATGATGGACATCCAATGAGGTTGATACGGAGTCAGAACGAAGGATCAACGGAGAATCATCGGAGTTACGACGGAGAAACGACGGATGTGAAAAGAAAAAATAATGGAGACACAATAATGGTTGAAAGATTTGAATGGTTGTTATCAATTTCGCAATTAAAACATAATGCAAGTGGGGCTTCGTGTCACACTTGCATTATGTCATTTCTATATTCCCAGATATTTACGAAGGATGCACGAGACATTAGCGAAGGATCAACGAAGGTTCATGGAGTAACAAAAAGAAAGGACAAGTACATAAAAATGCGCTTGTCCTTTATTTGATTGAGTTATTATCTATTACCAACAAGTAATATCTAATTTTTAACTTTTAATTCTTAACTTTTAACTCCATTAGAGGTCCTTGCCTATGTCACGACGGAAGTATTTCTTCTCAAACTGAATCTTTGCTGCCTCTGTGAATGACTTGGTGAGTGCCTCGTCCTTGCTTGAACCGTATGAACTTACTGCAATGACACGTCCTCCTGCTGTGACTACCTTGCCATCCTTGAGGGCTGTGCCTGCATGGAACACTACTGAGCCTTCCACGTTCTCGATACCTGTTATCTCGTAACCCTTGTCGTAAGCCTCTGGATAACCTCCGCTGACCATCATCACACACACTACGTTACGTGGGTCAAACTTGATAGTCTTTGTGTCAAGGTTACCTTCAGCCACTCCCTCAAAGAGGTCAACGATGTCTGACTCAAGACGAAGCATGACAGATTCAGTCTCTGGGTCACCCATGCGCACGTTGTACTCAATGACCATTGGGTCGCCAGCCTTTGCACAACTGTAATCCTTGTCAACCTTGATAAGTCCGAAGAAGATGAAACCCTTATAGTCGATATTGTCTTTTGCAAGTCCCTCAACAGTTGGACGAATGATGCGCTCCTCCACCTTCTTCATCCACTCTGCATCAGCAAATGGAACTGGTGAAACTGAACCCATACCACCTGTGTTGAGGCCAGTGTCACCCTCGCCAATGCGCTTGTAGTCCTTTGCCTCTGGAAGAATCTTGTAGTTCTTGCCATCTGTGAGTACGAATACTGAGCACTCGATACCAGAGAGGAACTCCTCGATAACCACTGTTGCACTTGCATTGCCGAACATACCGCCGAGCATTTCCTTGAACTCCTTCTTTGCCTCCTCAAGTGTAGGTACGATAAGTACACCCTTACCTGCACAAAGACCGTCTGCCTTTAGTACGTATGGAGCCTTGAGAGTCTCAAGGAACTTGAGTCCTTCCTCGATATTAGTACCGTTGAATGAACGATAGGCAGCAGTTGGGATGTTGTGACGAATCATAAACTCCTTGGCGAAGTCCTTTGAACCCTCAAGTACTGCACCCTGCTTAGATGGACCAATGACTGGTATCTTTGCTATCTCAGGGTCATTCTTGAAGAAGTCATACACTCCCTTGACCAATGGGTCTTCAGGTCCTACGACAACCATGTCGATAGAATTGGCGAGCACAAACTTCTTGATACCCTCAAAATCGTCAGCCTTGAGGTTCACATTCTCACCAACTTCACGTGTTCCTGCATTACCAGGAGCAATGAATAGTTTGTCAATCTTAGGACTCTGACTGATTTTCCAAGCCAAGGCGTGTTCACGACCGCCACTTCCGAGCAAAAGTAGTTTCATTATTTCGAGTTTTTTAAGTGTATATGTTTTTTTTATCCAACTTTTTTTCTTTTAACTCACGCATTACGAAGTATGAGTAATGCAAGTAAATGTGTCCTAAAGAATGTTCATTCTTCATCACTCATTCTTCATTCTCCATTTTAAAATATCAAAATTGTATGCAAAAGTAAAATAAATTCTTCATTCTTCATTCTTCATCCTTCATTTTTCATATCTTTGCAACAGATTTTGCGACTTTGATTTGTTATTAACAACAAAATAGCAACATTTGAAGTCTAAAAACAGGCAATGACAGCCAAAAAGAAATTATAAAGAATAAGCGTGACTATATCATACAAAAACGGGGAAATGATGCCAAGAGGACGTGTAGAGGTAATATGCGGCTCTATGTTCTCAGGTAAGACAGAAGAACTTATCAGACGTCTCAAAAGAGCCAAATTTGCTCATCAACAGGTGGAGATATTCAAGCCAGCCTTGGATACACGATACTCTGATGATGACGTGGTGACTCATGAGGGTCAGTCAATACATTCTACACCAGTTGATAACTCGGCAAGTATCCTCTTGCTCGGGTCAAACTCTGATGTGGTAGGTATTGACGAGGCACAGTTCTTTGACGATGGTATAGTAGCTGTATGCAACGAACTTGCCAACCGTGGGGTTAGAGTTATAGTTGCAGGTCTCGACATGGACTATATGGGTAAACCTTTCGGTCCTATGCCTAACCTTCTCTGCATAGCAGACGAGGTGATGAAGGTGCATGCCATCTGCGTAAAGTGTGGTGCGCTTGCATACGTAAGTCACCGTATAGTAGAGGGTGACAGGCAGTTTATGCTCGGAGAAACAAAAGAATACGAACCATTATGTCGCGAATGTTATGAACAATGCAACTGCTCAAATACTGACACAGACCGTTAAGGAGCTATCTGACGTTACAGCTTACAAGGAACTGTTCCATAAGCACACGGAAGGTACACTCATTCCTTCGGGGACAGTATTGGCGGAAATAGTGGAACTGGCAAGAGCAATACTTTTCCCAGGATACTATGGCAGGTCAACCGTCAATACAGACACCCTGACATATCACATCGGAGTGAACGTGGAGCGTCTATACTGCCTTCTTGCTCAGCAGATACAGGCAGGATTGTCTTTCACAGAGTGTGACTGCGACGGCGAAGTTTCCGAGGTGAAGACATTCAACGAATACAGGATATGTGCTCAGAACAAGGCTGAACAATTCATAGCCAAGTTACCAGAGATAAGGAAAGTGCTTGCCACTGACGTTATTGCTGCATACAACGGCGACCCAGCTGCAAAGAACTACGGTGAGATAGTGAGCTGCTATCCCGTGATAAAGACTCTCATGAACTATCGCATTGCGCATGAGCTACTCCTTCTTGAAGTGCCTCTCATTCCACGTATGCTTACGGAAATGGCTCACTCAGAGACGGGCATAGATATTCACCCTGGTGCTACGATAGGCAAATACTTCACCATTGACCACGGTACAGGTGTGGTAATCGGTGAAACAACAATAATAGGAGATAATGTCAAACTGTATCAGGGCGTCACGCTTGGTGCCAAGAGCTTTCCATGCGATGAGAATGGCAACCCAATCAAGGGCATACCTCGTCACCCGATACTTGAGGACGACGTCATTGTCTATTCAAATGCTTCCATCCTTGGTCGCATAACCATAGGCAAGGGCGCAACAATAGGCGGTAACATCTGGGTAACCCAGGATGTACCAGCTGGAACATTTATAAGTCAGAAGAGATAATTTCTTAATATGGAAGAATTCAAAATAATAGCAAAGACATTTCAGGGACTCGAAGAAGTTCTTGCAAAGGAACTTACAGAACTCGGTGCAAACAACATTGAGATTGGTAGGAGAATGGTAAGCTTCACTGGAGACAAGGAGATGCTCTATAAGGCAAACTTCTGTCTACGTACAGCCGTTAAGATTCTCAAACCAATCAAGGAGTTCAAGGCTACAGACGCCGATGAGGTGTATGAGGTAGTGAAGAAGATGAACTGGTCAGAGTATATGGATTGTAAGAATACATTCCTCATTGACTCTGTCGTATTCTCTGAAAAGTTCCGTCACTCCAAGTTCGTGGCATACCGTGTAAAGGATGCCATTGCCGACTATTGGAGAGAAAAGACGGGCGATCGTCCTAACGTAGCAATAACAAATCCAGATATACGTATCAATGTCCACATCGCTGAGGATGATGTGACAATATCTCTCGACTCAAGTGGTGAGAGTCTCCACATCCGTGGATATAAGACCAACACAGTGGCAGCCCCTATCAACGAGGTACTTGCCGCAGGTCTTATCATGCTCACAGGATGGCACGGAGAGTGTGACCTTATCGACCCATTCTGTGGTTCAGGAACAATCCTCATTGAGGCTGCACTCATCGCAATGAACATCTACCCTGGTGTATTCCGTAAGGAGTACGCATTCGAGAAGTGGAAGGACTTTGACGAGGATATGTTCGACAATATCTACAATGACGACAGCAAGGAGCGTGACTTCGACCATAAGATTTACGGCTTCGACATCAACCGTCAGGCTGTAGGTATTGCAATTGAGAATGCACGTAATGCTGGTGTCAACAAGGTTGTGGATATTGAGCAAAGAGATTTCTATGAATTCGAGGCTCCACGCGAGAAGGCTCTCATGATTACAAACCCACCTTATGGTGAACGTATCACAACAGATGACATCCTTGGTCTCTACGAGACAATAGGTCAGCGTCTGAAGCAGAACTTCGTAGGCAATGATGCATGGATTATCACATATCGTCAGGAATGCTTCGATAAGATTGGCTTCCGCCCATCTACTCGCTTTGCCCTCTTCAATGGTTCACTTGAATGTGAATTCAGAAAATATCAGGTATTTGACGGCAAGCTCAAGGAGCGTCGTGAGGAAGGTCTCGACATAAAGACTGAGGAAGACCGTAAGCGCAACCTCAAGTTCAAGCCTCACAAGAAGCATGATGATGACTCAGAAGAGGAAGAACGCAGAAGTCGTGAGGAGCACTACTTCAAGTCTAAGCCATACAAGGATGAACGTAGAAAGAAGGAAGAGGAGCGTGACAGCCAGCGCAGGTCTAAGGACGATAGCCGTTCAAGCCGATTTGAGAGCCGTAAGCGTTTCTTTGAAGCTGAAGACGAAGAAGAAGAAGAAATCATCAGCCGTCACCTCGGTAAGTGGAGCGATAAGGGCTTCAATCGTGAGGACAGACAGAAAGAAAGAGACTCAAGAAACGGCAAAAGTGAGCGCAAGAGCTTCAACCCAAACTTCCAGAAGAGAGATGGCGACGGACGTTCTCGTAAATTTGACGGATCGAAAGACCGCAATCGTCAGTCTCGAGGTAAAGGCTTCGACAATTAAGAGCTACATAAGCCAAAGAATTAACATTATAATGATGGCCGAAGGAAACAAGCATTCCTTTGGCCATTATCTGTTTTACAAGTTCAGGCTTGCCTCTAAAACCGTGTATAAGCCATTTTTGTTGTGGTCTCACCTCCTTGTGAATTGCCATTATTTCTTGAAAAGACTTGACGCAATGTATTATCATTGGTTTTCCACACTCTTCAGCCAACAGTACCTGTGCACGGAAAGCCTCTATTTGACGTCTAAAATTACTCTCACAGCACTTATCAAGCCCACACTCACCAACGACACATACACAAGGTAAAGACGCCTCAGAGCGCATCTTTTCCAGTTGCACTTGCCAATCGTCATTTACATGCCAAGGGTGCAAACCAACGCTGACCCACTTATCGTCTGTGCGCACATCACCTGGATAGCGGTTGACTACCGCCATCGTTCGCTCTTGAAACACGTCATCGTGAGTATGTGAATCAAGGTACAGGATCGTATCCTTCTCCTCCCCAAGGATGGCATCTAAGGATACGGCGAATTGAGAGATAAAGTCCATATATTGGTCCGTGTTTTTTTATGGCTTCAATGGCATATTGTGAGCACGTTGGAGTGAATCTACATGATGGAGGCGTGAATGGCGATATACACTTCCTGTAGAAATAAATAGGAATCAGCAATACCCAAGACAATAGAGTACTGATTCCGCTTACCATGTTTTTGATAAACTTTAGCACAGAAAAAGATTTGAGATTAATTACTCAACTTTCTCATACTTCTACTGGATATTCTGAGATAGTTGGAATCTTATATTTACATGTCTGCTGCTATTTTATTCAGAGACTTTATCACAGCCTTCTCAACCTTCTTGTATTCCGGCAGAGAATCTGTGATGCAAATAAACGCCACAGCGAGGCTGTAATCCTTATCGGCAAGTGCTGTCCACAAGATATACTTATGAGTCCTGTAAGCCTCCCTAACAAGGCGTTTTATGCGGTTTCTATCTACAGCATGATGAAAGCGTTTCTTTGGTACAGATATAAGGATAGATACAGGAACATCATCAGCAACATTAACAGCTTCTGCATTCCGCTCTACCTTCATATATACAGTTCGCAGGGGAAACGAAGCAAAAGAGCCGTTTCCACCTGCGAATAGTTTGTCTATTATAAGTTTACTTTTAAGTCTTTCTGACTGTGAAAAAGTACAACGCATAAACTTGTTAGTTGTTAAGTTTTTGAGCTTTTGAGTTTTTGAGTTTTTGAGTCCTTGGGAATACCACTTTCCGCGAAAACTAAAAAAACTCACAAACTTACGAACTTAAGAACTTAAACGTGTTTCTTGATATAATCCTCAATCATAGCAGGTACTGAGCGAAGTTCTGCAGTTGGTTGGAGATCTACGCGGAGACCTGCATCTTCAGCAGCCTTGATAGTCTTTGCACCCAAACATGCTATAGCAATGTCACCCTGCTTGAATTCAGGGAAATTCTTCATGAGAGAATGGATTCCTTCTGGTGAGAAGAACACGAGCATATTATAGTCGAACGCCTCATCTGGTCCAAAGTCATTGCTTACAGTATAGTACATAACAGCCTCATCATGATCAAGTCCTGCCTCATCAAGCATATTCTTGAGATCATCATTGTGAACTGAAGACTGTGGAACAAAGAATTTCTCTGCCTTATGCTTGACCATCTGTGGGATGAGATCAGCAATTTTTCCTGTCTCAGAGAAGAAGTTCTTGCGTTTGCGGTACTGTACGTACTTCTGGATATAGAGTGCCACCTGCTCAGAAATACTGAAATATTTCATATCGTCAGGAATGACTACGCGTAGTTCCTTACAAAGTGTGAAGAAATGGTCGATGGCATGACGTGAAGTAAACACGACAGCTGTATGACCAGGAATAGATATCTTCTGCTGGCGGAAATCCTTTGGAGCCATTGGCTCGACCTTAATGAAAGGGCGGAACACGATTTCCACACCATATTTTTCAGCCAAAGCAAAATAAGGAGAGTTCTCCACTGTTGGTTTTGGCTGTGAAACGAGTATCTTTATTGCCATTAAGTAAGTAAATTGTTAACAAAATAACTATTGAAAACCCAATCTAATACATGCCCTATCAGCATGATGGGCAGCAATTCAACGCTGCAAAAGTACAAAAAAATCAGCAGAGCACCATGTTTTTTAAATTTAAAGTTTACAAATAGTTTGTAGAAATGCAATAATTCGTACAAAACATATATGAAAACCACACATAAAGTTACAGTTTTAATCTCCAAATGTAAAAAAACTGATGCTAATGCCAAGACACCAAATACATAACCTGCAACTACGACCAACAGGAAGTAACCTACTGTCCATCTTTGTCTTTCATCATTATTGTCAAAGAACACCCAATTGATGATTGTATAGAGCATTGCCCTGATATAGATAAACACAAATACTGCACCCGCTCCAAGGAATAGTGTCCAGTATGGCTTATCATAGTAATCAGGAAATTCGCACTGCACAGACAAGCAATAGTATAGTAAGATGCCCGAAGAGAGAGAACACACTATACTGATGGAGAGAACACTTAACCACTCACTCTGATTCTTGTTCACATTCGAATTGGAATACCCCCTTCGTGAAGTAAAAAAAGATTTGAAGCGATAGACAAGTGTATGGCGTCTGTGATATAGTACTATTGATAGTACAGAGAACATCAAGAAGAAACAAGCAAGGACTACACTATCCATACTGACAGAATAGGGAATCTTCTCCATAGCAACACTATGGTCAGGCTGTTCCTTTCCTGTAGCATAATACTCCGAACGATTAATTACATTGGAGTCAGTTGCTGTCAATATGCTATCGTAATCGTTTGCCATGATGTATCTTACTCAAAGAATGTCTTCTTGATAACGTCTATGGCATCAAGCTTCTCCCAAGGGAAAAGTGTAACCTTAATAGACTTTTCCGTGTTATATCTATCCTTAAATGTCTTTACGACCTCAACAGAGTTGCGTCCGAAGTGTCCGTAGCTTGCTGTCTCCTCGTATATAGGAGTACGAAGATGGAAACGATCCTCAATAGCCTTTGGACGAAGGTCAAGTTCCTTGATCCCCTTAATCTTTTCTGCTATCTCACCATCTGTTAAATTCACATGTGATGTACCGTATGTATTGACGTAGATACTTACAGGCTCAGCAACACCAATAGCGTAGCTAACCTGAATAAGCATTTCGTCTGCTACACCTGCTGCAACCATATTTTTTGCAATATGACGTGCAGCGTATGCAGCTGAACGGTCAACCTTACTTGGATCCTTTCCTGAAAAGGCACCACCACCATGTGCACCCTTACCGCCATACGTATCAACAATAATCTTACGACCTGTAAGACCTGTATCACCATGAGGACCACCAATAACGAACTTACCAGTAGGATTAACGTGATACTTGATTTCACCATTAAAAAGAGCCTTAATAGCTGGGTCGTTAATCTCTGACACGACACGAGGAATCAAGATGTTTATAACATCATCTTTAATACGTGCAAGCATCTGTTCGTCTGCAGCATCCTGATTAGGAGCTGAGAGTGAACTGTGACGTTCCTCTGCATCTGCAACCTCAACAAAATCGTCATGTTGAGTACTAACAACAATAGTATCAATGCGCACAGGCTTGTTGTTATCATCATACTCGATAGTCACCTGGCTCTTTGAGTCTGGACGAAGGTAAGATACATCCTTACCATTGGCACGCTTATACGTCATCACCTTACCCTCACGACGGATGTCTGCAAGAGTACGGAGGATATGGTGGCTAAGGTCAAGTGTGAGTGGCATGAAACTTTCTGACTCATTTGTAGCATAGCCGAACATCATACCCTGGTCACCAGCTCCCTGCTCCATAGGTTCTTCGCGTACAACACCACGATTGATATCGTCTGATTGCTCATGAATGGCGTTGAACACGCCACAACTTTCGCCATCAAACTTGTATGAAGACTTAGTATAACCAATTTTGTTGATTGTCTTACGTGCAATATCCATAAGGTCGACATATGCCGTTGACTTAACTTCGCCTGCCAAAACCACCTGTCCTGTAGTTACAAGTGTCTCACAAGCAACCTTTGACGTTGAGTCAAAAGCAAGAAGGTTATCGAGTACTGCATCACTTATCTGGTCAGCTACCTTATCTGGATGTCCTTCGCTGACAGATTCTGAAGTAAACAAATATCCCATAATTTATTTTAATACATGGCTGCCGACAAAAGACCAAATATTAGCCCTTGCCTTTGCCTAATCTAATTGTTAATAAAATTAATGGGGAGAGAATTTGGTCGAAATGCGAACAAGCCATAATGTTCTGGTTTGTATTTTAGCATTTTTTTCTGTGGTTGCAAGCAGCCCAAATCTATCCACATTTTCAAAAATCGGGTGCAAAGTTACTACATATTTTTGAATTATAAAATATAAAAACACAAAAAACATACTGATTTCTATATTTTTATTATGAAATATTGTAAATTATGACTTCTAAAAATCATTTAATTCAATAGTATATTATTGTAATTTCTAAAAGGAATTAGATTATTGCGTAGCTTATAAAACATAACAAACAATGAAAAAACGAAGCACAATTTACGTTTCAACACTTTCTATTGTAGTTTTCTCAAAAAGATGTCAGAAAAATTGTAGATTCAACATAGGGCAATCATACAATAGTGTGTATTTTTGCAACAAATAATGATTTGGTTGTTTAAGAAAAAAGAAATAGTGGGAAATTAAAAATTACGAAAAAACAGTGGCAAATATTAACCACGTAAAAAGAGAATTTTTAGGAAAAAGCTATTTATATGATGACAATACAATCGTCAAACACATTGTATTGAACGCAAGGTGGTCAGTCCTGGCCACCTTGCTTTTTATATCATTACATGTCATCTACCTATAGAACGAACAACCTTACGTGTTGTACCATCACTATATCTGTAAATGTTTATACCGTTTTGTGAAGACTTGATAGGCACACCTGCGACATTATAGATACGAGACACTGTTGATGATGACAACACATCTTCTTTTACATCATCAATAGCAACAGGATCATAACCATAGAAAGCATCCATATAATCAACACGCTTAACTATCCAGTCCAATACACGGTCTAAATTATCCTTACCAGCATTACGTATAGGAGGCTCGACACCTATTGTCTCATCAGTAGCAATCCACAAGCGTGACTGGAAAAGACATATTTCACCCTTTAAATATTTCTTGTATGGATTATAGTCCTTATACGTCTCAAAGTTTTCCCAATCCTCATATACCTCCCAATTTGGAGCACATTCAAGGTCATTGTAGCACGGACTGTCTGGCCATTTTGCCATTTCCATTGCATAGTACTCATCACCTATTCTATTGTACCAATCCTTTACATGAGACTGAATATTTTCCACATCAAACACATTCTTCTGTCTAAGTTCGATATATCGGCTACGCTCTTCCTCTGTGTAGTACTTGTTAACCCATATATATGGACCTTGTTCAATATATGACTTTGAACGTTCTACAGGTACAGGGAAGCCATACAATGTAACTCCAAACGTCATATCAAGATCGTATGGAGCAACCATCCAACGCTTACCATCGTAGGTAAACCATTGCCAGTTCTTTATCGTACCATCAAGATTCATAGTCATACGATTGAACACATAGTAGTCAAGGAGACTCTGTATTTCGAAATGCTTTTCAAATTCTTCCTTGAACTCCTGTTCGGACACACCACTTGCATCATATTCTGTCAACAGCTGGTTTAATTGACTTAACTCTATGATATAGTTTTTTACTTTAATAGTACGTACAAGGTCCTTCATGTGTTCAGCACTTTCAGTACTTGAAAGATAAGGACTATCATCTCCCATAAGTTCTGTAGGAGAATTACCATCATACTCAGTATTTGACTTTGTATAAATATTCTTAGGATTACGTACATCAAAATGTTCCCAGTCAATTACACCATTAAAAAGATAATCATTACGAATATCACCATCAAGATGAATATGCTCAGCTGTATGCTTCTTCATATTCATATTCTTGCGACTCTTCTTCAATTGCCAGCAATAAAGTCCATAATATTCACCATTAAAATACAATGCACAAGGAAAACCGTCAGGATAACAACGAGCGTCACTCTCCTTCTTATAGTCTTCCCTTTCCCAGAAAGGCTTGCGGTCTTCCACAACATCATCAAAGAGTTTATATCCGACCTCACTTATTCCTCGTAAAGCATCTGTATAGAACCCTTTCAGAAGGAATCCATCTTGATCAACCCAGTTACCAAACGAAATATGTGGCTGAGAAGTGAGATCCCAGTCATTGTCACTAAGATCAAAATTATAACTTTTTTTCTCAAGACGAAGTGTATAGTTGCCTTGAGCAGCTATGACAATACGTTTCTTGAAGTAATGCCCCTTTCCATCATAGAGTTCAACCCAAGCATTACGCTTAGTTGTCTTACTTGTAGGAAGACTCATAATACCCTTGATATTCACGTATGCAAACCTTGGCATAGGTAAGAGTATGACTGAGTCTGCACTCTTATCCTCTATTGTCATTTCTTGACGCAAATGCTCTCCAACAGAGGAAAACGATTTACGCCAATCATCACCTTGTGCATAAGAAGAAGCGGCAATGAACCATGTGAATAATAATAAGGACAAATACTTCATAAAAAAACTAAAATTTATATTTTGAATCCGTCGAATCTATGTTACAATATCCTATTCTCAACTCTCTCTGTCGAAATAAGATTTCCATCTTCGCCGACAATGTCTACATTCCATATATGACTTGAACGACCAGCGTGCAGTACAGTACCCTTGCCATACACTTTTCCGTGTGTATCTGACATAGCAATATGATTGCCCGACACCTGCGTACCACACACTCTCTTCGTCTCATCATAACCTATAAGATGAAGAGAACCTGCACCTGCAACCGTCTCGGCAAATGCAAGTGATGCTCCTCCATGTAAAATACCAAAGTACTGACGTGTAGCATCACATATTGGCATTTCTGCAAGAACTATATCGTCGTCAGAAGGGAGGAACTTAATACCTAACGCTTCACACATAGTTCCCCTCAAACGCATATTCAGCATTTCACATTCTTCTTTTGTAAACATTCTTTTTTTATTTTGAAATATGAGTTATGAGACCCGTCATACCCCTTCTAACATGTATGGAACAAAGTATAATTACATAAGCAAATAATCATATTCTCACCCATACATAGAGGGTCATAATGAGTCAACTCTCATTACCCCGTTGTGTATTCTTTTAGTTGTTTACGCATCTCTTTAGCCTTACCTTGTGTCACCTCGTCCATCAATGCCCAAAATCTTGGAGAATGGTCATGATGTACAGTATGACACAGTTCATGAAGGATAACATAGTCAATGAGATGCTCTGGTACTTTCATCAGGAACAAAGAAAGGTTAATGGCATTTGTACCCGAACAAGAGCCCCAACGAGTCCTTGATGACTGTATTTTCAGACTTGTGTACTGAAAATTGTATTCCTGCGCCAGTTCTGCTACCCTAATCGGAAGATACTGTTTGGCAAAATGACGAAGACGTTTTATGTCATCTTCAGACATGGCAGGACGTGCATTGACCTTCTGCCAATTACGCAAAAGCGCAACGCGATGCTTATCAACAACCGCCTTCACCTCGCCGAGACTAACCATATAATACCCGGGAACTGTAACACGCAAACCGCCAACCATAGGGCGCATAATGAATCTGTGGGCTCTTGGGTTGACGGTTATGTGAACTGTTCCGAAATCTATATCTTGATACTGATTAGTCATCAGTTTAACTATTTGTTCAAGCAATTACAGCTTCTTAAACTCAGAGTAGATAGCATCAGCTATACTCTTCATCTCATCAGCTGGGAGTGACAACTTCTCATTAGAGAATATCATATCCTTTTCGCTCTGCATAGGAACGAGATGAATATGTGCATGTGGCACCTCAAGTCCAAGAACTGCCTGACCAACCTTGATACAAGGGAATGCCTTCTTGATAGCTACTGCCACCTTCTTTGCAAACACCTGAAATCTTGCAATCTCATCATCCTCCATATCGAAGATATAATCTACCTCACGACGTGGAATAACAAGTGTATGTCCCTTAACAAGCGGATTGATGTCAAGAAATGCATAGAACTCATCATTCTCTGCACACTTGTATGAAGGAATCTCACCTTCTGCAATCTTAGTAAATATACTCATAATGCAAAATAAATAAAAACAAGCCCCATCCCATCAAGAGGGAGGAGGGCCATCTCTCTTATTCCATTGTGATGCTTGTAATCTCGAGCTTTATTGTTCCACGTGGAATCTGGATTTCAGCCACATCACCTACCTTCTTGCCAAGGAGACCCTGAGCAATAGGAGTCTTGATTGAAATCTTGTTCTCACGAAGATTAGCCTCACCTTCACTTACGATAGTGTAGATAAGTTTTGAACCGTTTGCAAGGTTCTTGAGCTCAACCTTTGAAAGAATCTGTACAGCATCAGTATTTGCAAGCTTTGACTTGTCGAGAATCTTAGCGTCTGCGAGAGTTGCCTTGAGTTCTGCAATACGAGTTTCCAACTTACCCTGTGCTTCCTTAGCAGCATCATATTCTGCATTCTCTGAGAGGTCTCCCTTTTCGCGTGCCTCAGCAATCTGACGGATTACCTCTGGGCGCTCAACCTCTTCCAATTCCTTAATCTGGGCCTTGAGTTTATCGTAGCCCTCCTGTGACATGTAAGCCATAGTTATTCCTTTTTTAATAATTTATTAATATATTATTAATGTTTATTCTCTTTTGATAAGAAGATGTCAAAGTGAATACTGAATGGTGAACCGATATAGCCCATCCTTCACATCAACAACTTACTATTTTATTTCTCTGGTTATTACTATCGAGTTTTATTTCGTCCAACATGAGTGATGTTGGCACTCACATAATCGCTTTCATAACAAAAGAAAAAAGAATTCCGACAACAGAACGATGTCGGAACCCCTTATCCTATAAAACGCTGCAAAGATAGTGTTTTTTACTTTTACGACAAAATATTTTTTCAAAAACTTTGATTTTCAACACTAAAATGTGACTGCTGCGCCTATTATGAAGTTAGGTCCGACTGCCCTGTAACCATAGAAACGGTCAAAGTTGGAGTTGAACAGATTGTCAATATTTGCATATATGCTGAATGGTATCTTAGTTGGGAATACATAGTGTGCCGTAATACCCATATCAACTGTAGTAGGACGTTCATACAACTTCTCGACCGCTTTTATATCCTTACTGAGCTTTGCCTTTTTGAAGCTTTGTATCTTAAGGTCTCCACCTACAAAGAATCCGTCTGCAACCTTAATATCCATGTTCCAATCCATATCCATCTGTGGACGTACCATAGCAACGTCATACTTGTAATCGCTGCCAAGTGACCATGAATTGAACTGATTGCGTAAATCAAACTTGATGTATTCATCGTAGTTGTAGATGATATCCACATTAGCATAGAACCTGCTACCTTCAACAAATGTGAAGAATGTCTGATTCTGCACATCTGTCAATGCTGTCAATTCTGCACGGTTCTTTGACTTGTCATAACCTAAATTGACATCTCCTGCAAAACCAGCATCACTACGGAAGCGTAATCCAGCCTTGAGGTCAAGTTTGTGGAACTCTGGCTTCAGTTTTACGTCATCCACCTTTTCTCCAAGCTTAGGCTCATCTACAGCAACAAGCATAGCATATGGATTGAATGCATTGAGTGCTCGGAAATCGTTCTCTGACTCATATCCTGTCAATTGTGCATAGAGGTCTGTGTACTCGCTTGCATGATACTCGAATCTGAGGTCTGGAGCCACACCACCAGCACCGAGATAGACACCTATCTTTACAGAGAAATCATAGTCATCAAAACGGTAGTATGGGAGAACATGGGCATGAGTATATGAACCATAGTGCTTCATTCCGTATGACGTACTATTGATGCCGAAATCAAGATTAAGACTGCTTTCCTCATTGAACACGATGCCGAAGTCGGCATTCAAATGAGCCTGTCCCTCTGTATATTTCTTGCTCATGTTGGTCATGTACTTCTGGTTAAAGAACTGATAACCGAACTCACCACACATTCTGAAGTCCTCAGTCTTGTAGTCAGTAGTTCCGAGTCTAATCTCACCAAGACTGTTATTCTGCTTGTCAGTCTCATTTGAAGCAGGTGCTACATAGTTGAACACCTGACTTTCAAGTCCTGTACGTATGTAGAATTCTGAAAGACCACCTGCATACTTGTGTGTGTAGTCAAGACCACCACGGGTAGTATAGAAACGACTTTTAGGCTTTTTGTCGCCATACTTGTAGATACTTGTTATCTTCTTAGCATTCTTTGTGGAGAATCCATCCGTGAAGAACTGTACTCCGAGAACATCATTCTTGGAGATATCAAAGCCATACGCCGCATGGAGGTCGAAGTTGCCTGCCGTTCCAGCACCAAGGGAAAAGAATCCCTTGTCAGCACCCTCACCCACTGTTTCAGAACTCATCATATCCATTGGAGCAAAGATATACTTCTTAGTAGAAAGAATCTTCTGTGAGTAACTGACAGAGTTGTGTACTGTCTCAGACTCCACCACTTGAGGCAATACGTTTATCTTGTTGGCATCCTTTACCACAGGAGTGACGCTTGTCTCCACCTCAACGGTATTATCCAACTGTGCAAAGGCAGGAACAGCTGCCATAGCTACGAGAGAAAATATATATTTTTTCATATTGTCATTCTACTTTAATCTGTCCTCAATCATCTTGTTGATTTCAGCATTCTCTGTATAGTTGCTCTTGAGAGATATGAGATACTGCTGTGCCTCTACGTCCCTACCCTGTCGTGCACACACATCAGAGAGGAGTACGAATGCACGTGCAAGCCAATATGTGTGAGGAGTACCTGAGTCAATAAAGTTGACGAGACAGTTCTCTGCTGACTCATATTGCTTGGTGTCGTATGCATACTGTGCAAGACGTACCGTAGCCTGTGCTCCATATACGAGATGAGTATCCTTAGCGAGGATATTGAGGTCGTCAACTGCCTTCTTATTCTGCTTCTGTGCAAGGTAGCTGTCTGCACGTGCCATACGTATCTCTGCCTGTACCTCAGGTGCAACCTTACTACCATCCACAAGAATGTCGGAAGCAAGTCGTATAGTTGCAGCATAGTCTCTTGCAGCGTACGCTGCACGCACCTCGCCTATCTGTGCCTCAAGACGCATGGACTCAGAAGTTGTCTGTGCTTTGAGCTGTCCATAGTACTTCTGTGCTGCCACGTTGTCATTGTTCATTACTGCCTTTATTGCAGCATCACGGAGGAGAGTCTCAAGTTCTTCCTGTGAGAGAGGCTTGCCTGCCTTAGCTGAGAGTGATTTATATTCGTTCACCTTACCCTGACTCACATACACGTCCTTGAGGTTGGCAAGTGCTGTCTGAGCCTCAGCAGTATTAGGATATTCTTCTATGACACGGAGATAAGACTTGACTGCTGCATTTGTCTCGCCAGACTCATACTGAATCATAGCAAGCTCGTTGCAAGCCTTACGTGCATTAGCACTCTGTGGATAGTCATTAACAATCTTGCTGAATGCAGCAGAGGCTGCCTGCTTGTTACCTATCTGTACGTATGCACGTCCCTTCTGGTAGAGAGCATCGGCAGTATATACTGAACCAACGTATGTCTCATTCATCTTATTGAGGAGTTCCACCTTACGGTCATACTTGCCTCTAAGTCCAGCTATATAAGCCTGCTGGAAGAGTGAGTAGTCACCGTTCACGCTGCTCACGTCAAGTGACTTCTGGTAATTGGCATTTGCCTCATTGTAGTTGCGACGTGACATATAGCAGTCACCTATACGGTTATAGGCATCTGCAAGTATCTCCTTGTCCACTTCCTTGCCGTTGTAGAGTGGATTACCAACATACTTCTGGAAGTGCATCAAGGCATCAGAATAGTTCTGAAGCTTGAAGTATGAATAGCCGATACTGTAACTTGCGTATGCGTAGTTCCTCGCTGAGCTTGGAGCAATGTTGGTGAACTGCTTTAGGTCAACAAGGGCAGATTTATAGTCGCCAAGACGGTACTCACTCTCACCCTTGATGAGATAAGACTCACAGAATGACTCCTCATCCACATTGCCCATCACGATTGACTTAGCCATATAGCCCTTGGCTGACTTGTAGTCAGTAGATGTGAATGACTGAATACCGAGATTGTAAAGCACTCTCTGCTTGGCATTGAGAATCTCCTTGCTTGGCTTCTTGATTTTCTCGATTGAAGCAAGTGCGGCAGAATAGTTCTTGGTAGTGAAATATACCTCTGTGAGGTGTTTAGTGATTACGCTATTATACTTTGAGTTAGGGTACTTATTGAGGAATCCCTCAAATGCAGTAACTGACTCTCCGAATCCCATAGGAGCACCATCATGAAGCGTGAGGGCATAGTTGTATGCTGCCTCCTCAGCCATTGTCTTGTCTGATGTATTGGCAGCTGCCTGCTGGAATGCCATCTGTGCTTGACGCTTCTTCTGTACCTTGAGGTAAGCATTACCAGCATTGAGCCACGCACTCTGTGCCATCACATCCTTGCTTGTACCTGCACTTTTGCTAAGACTGTTAGCAGCCTTGTCATACTGCTTGAGGCGGAGATATGACATACCCTGCTTGTAGAGCGATGTACGATCGGCAGCATGTGCCTTCTCAAACATTCTGGCTGCCTCGCTGTAGTTCTCAAGTCCGTAGTACGCTTCACCCTTGATGCGGTTAATCATATCTGCATTCTCGCCATTGTCCTGCACACGACCGATATAGTCGAGAGCCTGTTTGTTGCTTCCTGTGCGGACACAGCAGTCTGCAGCATAGAGCGAAGCCGTATTCTTGTATTTTGGAGATGTTGAAGTGGCAGAGAAACCTGAGAAAGCTCCCTTGAAGTCGCCCTTCACATACTTGATGTATGCAAGATAGTAGTCGCAATCAACGTAATACTTGTCATTAGTCATGAGGTCGTTGAGAAGACCCTGCGCCTTATTGTAGTCGCTACGATGAATAGCAAGTATTGCACAATAGAGTTTTGACTCCTCCTGCAGAAGAGACACTGGATACATGAATGGTGAATATTCGAGCTCGTTAACCTCCTCATAGCGTTCCTCCATCACGAGGAGGTTACCTCTGAGAGTACGCAGGATATCATGATACACTGACGATGAGTTACGGTCGAGCCATACACTGATAGCATCAGCCGTACCAGGAGTACGCAGAGCATAGTCGCACACAAGGCGAAGTGCCTCGGCATCCTTCACCAGCTTCTTGTCTTGTCCTGCTCCACTAAGATATCTTTCAAGTGCAAGCTTTGCAGCATAGTAATGACCGTCAGCCACCAGTTTGATTGCTGACTCCTGTACAGTCTCTACCGAAGAACCAGTATATATCTGTTGGGCATAAACACCACTTGTGGCACCTAACAGTAATGCTGCCAGAATAAATTGTTTATTGTTCATTTTTCTTATGTTCGGAAGGCATTTCAAAGGTTTTAAGGTTGTGAGGTTAAGACCCACCGCTACCCTTCTCTCTGTGGAGGGAACACTACAATTCGGTCATGGTCGTACTAACCTTATAACCGCCAAACACTAAATGATTCCTTACGAATTTTATTTATCGATGATAATACAGTTTCATTTTCTCTGCTGCAAAGATACAAAGGATAAATCAAATATAATAACAATTCAGTCACAAATAACATATTTCCATGCAAAAATGCCACAGATTCAGACTATAACCAGATTATTCACGTATAGCACACCCACCCTGTTCCATTATTTGTGACATACACAAATATATCAATAGTTATTACTGTCCGCTAAACATGCATTAGAGCCTAAACACACTCGTTTTCTTGTTGGACAAGCCCCTTTAGAAAGGTGTTAACGGCTGTCCGCTAAAAAATCAGCTTGAAAGATGACAAAAGATACACCATAGATGGTTATATTTGCCATTTAGAGCCTCTATTTTGTCTTTTTCCAAATATATTGGGGCATATATACATCCTGTATATCGGCTGTCCGAGGAAATAATGTCTTTGAAAACGCTTTCAGATTTTTAGCGGACACCAATAATCAATAGTAAAAAACGAAAACTCAGAAATCCAAAGATGTTTCTTTAGTTTTTCTGAGTTTTCGTTTTATGTTTATTCTGATAGTATGGAGACTTTTTACTCGATAGTCATTTCCTTGATGAGGTTCTTACCATTGAAGTAATCCTCGATGACGGAGAGAATCCAGCGAACATCAACACCAATACAACGCTGGAGATTACGGTCAAACTTGATGTCTCCAGACATTGCTTCCCAGTTACCGTCAAAGGCAAGACCTACGAGACGACCCTTGCCATCATACATTCCTGAACCTGAGTTACCACCAGTGATATCATTTGTAGTGAGGTAACAGAGTGGCAACTTACCTGTTTCTGGGTCAATATACTTGGCAGAGAACTTACCAGACTTCATCCACTTATACACTGGATCAATAAGTTCATAGTCATAATTCTCAGGTTCACGGTCATGCTTATTGATGAATGACTGTGGAGTAGTGACAAGGTTACGTGCCTCCTCCTTAAGTCCTGTAGTGCCTGGTGCAAAATTGATAGGCTCAAACACACCATAGCTCATACGAAGAGTGAAGTTTGCATCTGGATAATAATCCTTTGAATGATTCATCTCACGGAGTGCATCACCAAGAAGACGCTCATACTCGTAAGTACTGCTTCCCAAGTAGAGGTCACCAAGAAGCTGGGCAAGTGACATGGCGAAGTCAACCATTGGGTCCTTTGCCACCTCAGAGAACTGAGTATATCCCGTAAGTGATTCTGGCTTTGAAAATACAGACTTGTCGTAGAGTGCATCAACGTATGCATCAACATTGCCACCGAAGGCAGAATCAATCTCATGAACGATATCCTTTGGCTTGAAGCGCTCCTCTGGTACCTTGTCGAGGTAGTTCTTCAAAAGTGCAGCAAACACCTTCTTATCAGTAGCGACGTCAAGGTCCTTGTAAGCCTGTGCGGCACGCTCACCAAAAGGCTTGTCACCTGCGTAAGTACCGTACATATTGCGGTAGAGGACGAAGTTAAGAATATCTGAACCGCTTATGAATGACTCAACAAAGAGGTTGCGAGTATATGTAACATTGTAATTGCGCTCATAGATAACCTTGAGAGAATCGAGGATACCAACATACTGACGACGTGCAACGGTATCTTCCATAACCCACTTCTGTATCTCAGCCTCAAGAGCACGCTTCTCGTCAAGCACCTTGAGATTGTCGAGTGCAGTGTTCTGACCAAGTGAGAACTTCCAGTAGTTTGAACTGCTTGCCTGCTTTGATGCATACATGATACGGAGGGCATCGCTTGAACGCATTGCAGCATTGATGATGTCAAGTTTCACACCACGCACCTGATAGCGCACATCATTTGTGCAACGCATAGTGTTCCAGATACCATAGCTACTGAGGTAACGGTCTGTAGAGCCAGGATAACCCATTGTCATGACGTAGTCACCCTCCTTGAATCCCTGTGTAGATACCTTGGCATAAGTAAGAGGCTTGAAAGGTACATTGTCCTTAGAATATGCTGCAGGACGGTTATCCTTGCCAGCATAGATACGGAACACTGAGAAGTCACAAGTCTGACGTGGCCACATCCAGTTGTCAGTATCACCACCGTACTTACCGAGACACTGTGGAGGTGCGCATACGAGGCGAACATCATCATAACGCTGATATACGCTGAGGAAATACTTAGAACCCTTGTAGAATGGGCTTACTTCGCCCTGAAGACCCTCATTCTGGCAATTAACGATATTCTCAATATCGAGAGCAAGAGAATCTATCATGTGTGCACGTGCTTCGCCTGTAACGTCAGCAGGAATCTGTCCGAGAATCTTGTCAGTTACATCAACTGTCTTGATATGGAAAAGTACGTAGAGACCCTCATTAGGAAGTTCTTCCTTATAGCTCTTAGCAATGAAACCATTCTTGAGGTAGTCATGTTTAACGGAAGAGTTGCTCTGTATAGAACCAAATCCACAATGGTGGTTAGTAAATACAAGTCCATTTGGTGAAACGACAGCACCGGAACAGAAGCCGCCAAACTGAACGACAACATTGCTGAGTGAAGGGGCATCAGCAGAATAAAGCTGCTCGGCAGTAAGTTCAAGTCCGAGGCTGTGAAGTACAGAATCTGTACTTGCAGATATGT
>JAEEGL013325506.1_pt1 | contig 21936 bp, 18 predicted proteins | sample 9134231 | NCBI WGS metagenome assembly JAEEGL01 (sample SAMN16246548, study PRJNA631951) | gut metagenome | biome: gut microbiome; feature: rumen; material: fiber-attached | host: Bos | place: Iran: Karaj | collected 2018-10 | reverse complement strand
CTACAAACCGGAAACTTGTGCGGATTGCGCTTGGCGGTGTGCACGATGAAGCGGAGATCCGCGGACACCGCAAGACTTATATTGGCGCCATGCCCGGCAGAATCATCAACGGAGTGGTTCAAGCAGGCAGCTGCAATCCTCTGATGGTGCTCGATGAGATCGACAAGCTTGGCTCCGACTACAGGGGCGATCCTTCTGCAGCACTTCTTGAAGTGCTAGATGGGGAGCAAAACAGCACCTTCCGCGACAATTTCCTTGAGATTCCCTTTGACCTTTCGGAAATCTTCTTTATTACAACTGCCAATACGACGGATTCGATCCCGAGAGCGCTGCTGGACAGGATGGAAGTCATCGAAATGTCGAGTTATACCGATGAGGAAAAGCTTCAGATAGCCAAGAGACACCTTGTTCCCAAGCAGAGAAAAAAACACGGTCTGAGCGGAAAAACACTCAGAATCTCCGATGACGCGGTCAGAAAAATCATTGTATCCTATACGAGAGAATCCGGAGTCAGGGTCCTTGAGCGCGAGATCGCACATATCTGCCGGAAGGCGGCAGCCGGGATCGCATCCGGAGAATTCACTTCGCTTTCCGTTGCTCCATCAAAGCTCGAGAAACTTCTGGGACCGGAAAAGTACAAGCAGGACAGTCTTCTCCGAAGAGATGAGGTTGGTCTTGTAAGAGGTCTTGCCTATACCTCCGTGGGTGGCGAGACGCTTGATGTGGAAGTCTCAGCTGTAGACGGAAGCGGAAAAACGGAGATGACAGGAAACCTCGGCGATGTAATGAAGGAGTCTGTTTCCGCCGCGGTTACCGTCATTCGAAGCAGAACAAAGCAGTTCGGGATTGCTCCGGATTTCTACAAGACCATGGATCTTCACATCCATTTTCCCGAGGGTGCGGTCCCCAAAGACGGTCCGTCCGCAGGAATCACCGTTTGTATTGCGCTGATTTCGGCACTATCCGGAATGAAGGTGCGGCATGATGTTGCTATGACGGGTGAGATCACGCTCAGAGGACGGGTCCTTCCCATCGGTGGGCTCAAGGAGAAGACGATGGCTGCTCTTCGCAGTGGAATCCGGACGGTGATAATCCCGAAGGATAACCTCAGCGATCTGGAAGAAATCGATCAGACGGTCCGCAGCAGCCTGGAATTCGTTCCCGTGTCGGTTATTGACGAGGCGGTCGATATCGCTTTAATTCCGAAAAAAACGGAAAGCGGCGCTTCGCAGACCCAGCTTCCGAAGAGCTTACTTGACACCGTTAAGCAGTGACGGCAGGTGCATGATGTCCTCGGTCAATTATAATAAGGTGAGCTTTGTGCTCTCCGCTGCGGATAAGAAACAGTTCATTCACGACAGTCGACGCAGTATAGTCTTTGCAGGCAAATCGAATGTCGGAAAGTCGTCGGTCATTAATCGACTGCTGAACAGAAAGAACTTTGCCCGTGTCGGCTCGGAACCCGGCAAAACCGTTCATATTAATTATTTCCTCGTAGATAACCGCCTGTATCTGATTGACCTGCCCGGTTACGGATACGCAAAAGTGTCCGCCGCTGAAAAAAAGAGATGGTCAACGCTCATGGAGTCTTTTTTTGGCGAAGAGGAAATCAGTGCAGCTGTGCTGATTGTCGATGCCAGACACCTTCCCACAAAAGATGACAGGACGATGGCCGATTGGATGGTATCCGCCGGGTGTCGTTTCGCTGTTGTCGCGAATAAGATCGACAAGCTAAAAAAAAGTCAGATTGACGGCTGTATTTCTGCGATCCGTAACGCGTTGGAGATTGGTGAAGAGGTTCCCCTCATACCGTTTTCCGCAGAGAAGGGAGACGGCAGAGAAGCGCTTGTGGCTTTCATAGGCGATTCGGCCTGAATAACGTAAAGAGCAGAGCGAATAATTCCGCTCTGCTCTTGTTTTTTGCCGGTCGTTTTGATAGAATGTTAAAAAATATGGTATTGATGAGCATGGAAGAAAACGTTCTGAATTTTCATCTCGGATCACTGATCAGAGGGGAAAACACAATTGAAGATTTTGACGGGCCGCTTACGCTGATCCTTGAGATGCTCAAAAAAAACAAGATTGCGATCCGGGATATCCAGATCTCTGAGATCTTGGACCAATACAACGAGTATCTTGATAAAATGCAGCGAATGGATCTTGAGATCGCCAGCGAGTTCGTGCAGATGGCTTCCTATCTTCTGCTTATTAAAACGAAGATGATGCTTTTCGGAGACAAAACGGAAGTATCGGAACTTGAAGAACTCATTTCTTCGCTTGAAAAGCTTCAGGCCAGAGATTATTTTGAATCGTTGAAGTCGATCATTCCCGAACTTGAGGAACGGATAAAAGCCGGTATGCTCAGCCATACCAAAGGACCGGAGCCGATTCCGGATGAGGACGGTTCCCTTTCTCTTGAAATAAGCGAGATTGACCTTCTCTCGGCTATCCTTGCCGTCTCTTTGAGAGAAAGCACCAGACCCGGCAGAGAAGCGCAGATACGTCCTGCGTATCCCAAAAGAGTCCTGTTCAGTGTGAAGGATAAGAGCCGGATTATCGTCAGCAACCTGCGGAACGGACCGCTCAGACTTACGGAAATTCTGGAGGACTGCGCCAGCCGGACGGAGAGGGTGGCGGCGTTTCTGTCGATCCTTGAGCTGTGCAGTTTCGGGAGCATTTCGGTTACAGAAGATAATGACGGTTTTTATGTCTCGCTTATAAACGATGACATAGAAGAACTTCTTGATAGAATCTCGGAATAGTATATGGATGATTTGAAATCGGCAATAGAAGCCGTGTTGTTCGCCTCAGGCGACAGTGTCCCCGTCGGCCGCCTTTCTCTGACTTTTTCCTGCAGCGAAGAGGAGATCATCGGGGCTGCAAAGAAACTGGAGGAAGAATATTCCTCAGGGAACCGGGGAATCAGGCTGCTGTTTCTGGAGGACAGGCTGCAGCTTTGTTCTGCTCCCGAATTTGCGGACTGCATCGCCAGAACGCTTGATGAAAGGAAACGGCATTCGCTTACGAGGCCTGCTCTTGAAGTCCTTGCGATCATTGCATATTATCAGCCCGTAACAAGGGCCTATATTGACCAGATGCGCGGCGTGGACAGCTCTTATACAATCAGCATGCTGCTTGAAAAAGGCCTCGTAGAGGTCAGCGGCAAACTCGATGCCCCCGGAAGGCCTTCGCTGCTGAAAACTACTGAGGCGTTCCTCCGTGCGGCAGGACTGTCTTCCATCGACGAGCTTCCTCGCCTTCCCGATATGACTGCCAGCGAGGGCACCGAAGCACTCAGGCAGCGTGTGGAAGAGCTTCGTGCTTCTTCGGATAAGGATCAGATAAGCATCAGCGAAATATCTGTTTGAATGTAAGCCCGCGGAAAGGGGTGGTGTGTTTGACTGCGTTGATTATACTCGGCGTCATTGCACTGATCATTTTCCTCATTATGATGATTCCGGTAGGTGCGGATATCGGATATGAAAACGGTCAGATCAGCCTTTCGGCAAAAGTGATGGGTCTGTTTCTTCAGCTGCTCCCCAAATCGGAGGAGAAAGATAAAAAACCCAAAAAAGAAAAAAAGCCGAAAAAGGAAAAACAAAAAAAGAAAGAGCCTTCTTCGGAGGAGACAGAGACCGGAGAAGAAAAAGAGAAAAAGAAAAAACTGAATCTGGACTTTACCCTGGATGAGATCGTTGAACTTTTAAAAACAGTTTTCAAGGGTCTCGGCAAGTTCCGCAGGATGAAAGTCGACAGATTCCTTCTTCACTATATCGTTGCCGGAAAGGATCCCTATAAGACCGCTGTTACTTTCGGAAAGATCAATGCGGCGCTGTGCGCTTTGGCGCCGGTATGCAGAAAGCGTTTTCATTGCAAAGACACGGATGTGTATACCGATATAAACTTTGCGGATGAAAAACCTTTTATCGAATTTGGACTGGGTTTTTCCATACGGATAGGCCAGATTCTTTCGGTAGTTTTCACCATTCTCTTTGGTGCGCTTTGGATTCTGATTAAGAACAAGGCGTGGCATATTCGGGAGAAGATTCTGGAAAAACGTCGGGAAAGATCCCGGCGAAAATCCGGGAAAGTACTTGCCGAGGCGGAATGATCATCTGACATCCTTTGTAGTAAAAAATATAAACCAAATGAAAGGATACTATAAAATGGAAAACATTAATCCTATCGGAAACCTCATGAGATCCACAATGGAGAACGTGAAGGATATGCTCAGAGTGGATACGGTGGTCGGGGATCCCATTAACACGCCTGATGGTATCACGCTCGTTCCCATTTCCAAGATCAGTGTGGGGTTCGGCGGAGGCGGCGTCGAATTCGGCACAAAGAGGTCGAATGATCAGAGACCTTACGGCGGCGGAAACGCTACAGGAGTGAAGGTCGAACCGTTTGGTTTTCTCGTGATCAAGGACGGCGTTGTCAGAATGATCAATGTGACTCCTCCGGCAAGCAACACGGTCGACCGGATCATTGACCTCGTTCCTCAGGTGATGGACAGGATAGACGCTTTCATTGCCAAGCAGAAGGACAGTTGAGAAAGACTGCACAATACGATACAGTATTATAAGCACTGTCGGCATTTGAGACAGTGCTTATAAACATTCTGAGTCAGGAGGCCGCAGATGCGCGAGAGACTTCAGAAGCTTATCTCTGCGGCGGGTCTGATGTCGAGACGGGCAGCGGAGAAGCTGATCAGGGAAGGCCGGGTGAGCATAAACGGACATAAGGCCTGCACAGGCGAGAAGGGAGACCCGGAGACAGACTGCATTCTGATCGACGGAGAGCCGCTGAGCATAAAACAAGATAAGCTTTATATTATGCTGAATAAGCCGAAGGGCTATGTAACAACCATGAGCGATGAAAAGGGCAGAAAGAACGTTTCCATGCTTGTGGAAGGTGCCGGAGCCCGACTTTATCCTGTCGGCAGACTTGACCTGAATTCCGAAGGGCTGCTCATTATGACCAATGACGGCGACTTTGCACATAGGCTGATGCATCCATCCAACAACGTGCTGAAGACCTATGAGGTCGTTGTGGAAGGAGAAAACTTACCGGAAGCTGCAGAAATACTTTCGGGAACGATCGAGCTCGATGGAACCTCCGTTTGCGCAAAAGAGGTGCAGATTATAGAGAACGCGGGAAAGCGCTCGGTTCTTCTCATTACGATCGGTGAGGGAAAAAACAGAGAAGTAAGGAAAATGTGTGCTTTTGCCGGATTGAAAGTCATAGAGCTGAAAAGAATCCGGGAAGGCAATCTTGAACTCGGAGATCTCAGAAGCGGATGCTGGAGGTATCTCCGTCCGGAAGAAGTCGGTTCTTTTTGGGAAGATGAGGCCTGATATGCACAGTGATTATTCTTCATGCGACATTGCCGTGGTCGGTTCCGGCCCTGCAGGTATGATGTGCGCGTATACTGCTGCTCAGCGCGGCCTCAAGGTGATCATACTGGATCCGAATCGGGATCCGGGAAGAAAACTCAGAATAACGGGAAAAGGAAGATGCAATCTTACAAATGATTGCGACATCAGGAAAGTCCTTGAAAATGTTCCGGTAAACGGGAAATTTCTTTACAGCTGTATGAATGCGTTCCCTCCCTCTGCTGTAATGCAGTTCTTTGAGAGAAACGGCCTTGCGCTCAAAACAGAGCGCGGGGGAAGAGTATTCCCGGTTTCGGATAACGCGAACGATGTAGCGGATACGATGGCTCGCCTCTGCAGAGAAAACGGAGTGGTATTTCTGCGAGAGAAAGCGAAGGGAGTCTCAATTGATGACGGGCGCGTCCGTGGCATCGAACTTTCTGACCGCACCATCCACTGTGTTAATGTGGCTTTATGTACAGGCGGACTATCGTATCCGCTGACAGGTTCGACGGGAGACGGATACCGTTTTGCACAGCAGGCAGGTCATACCGTCCTTCCACGCAGACCGTCCCTTGTACCGCTTGAGAGCAGAGACAACTGGTGTGCTCAAATGCAGGGATTCTCTCTCCGGAACATATCGCTGACCGCTTTTGAGGAGGATAAGGAAATATTCCGTGATTTCGGAGAGATGCTTTTTACGCATTTTGGCGTGTCCGGGCCTGTGATTCTCAGCGCGAGCGCGCATATGAGACATTTCGATACTTGCCGCTACAGGCTTGAGATCGATCTGAAACCCGCACTGGATGAAAAAAAGCTTGATGCGAGGATCCTCCGGGATTTTCAGAAGTATTCGAACAGAGAAATCAAGAATGCGCTCAGCGACCTTGCGGCTAGTTCGATGATTCCTGTTCTGATCGAACTGTCCGGCATTCCGGAGGACACTAAGGTGAACATGATCACAAGGGAACAAAGGAACAGACTGAGAGAACTGTTTAAAAGATTCCCGATCTCACTGTCCGGGACAAGAGCGATCGAGGAAGCAATCATAACATCCGGCGGAATCGATGTGAAAGAGATCGATCCGCGCTCTATGCAGTCGAAACTCATAAAGGGCCTGTATTTTGCAGGGGAGATAATCGACGTAGATGCTTATACGGGAGGATTCAACCTGCAGATAGCCTGGGCTACCGGCAGAATGGCCGGAATGTCCGCCCGGAAAGAATAATCATGTTTGGAGGTTCATTATGCCTTTTTATTCCATTGCAATAGACGGTCCGTCTGGAGCGGGCAAAAGCTCCATGGCAAAGATCCTTGCTGAAAAATACGGATTTATTTATGTGGATACCGGAGCTATATATAGAACCGTGGGGCTTGCGGCACATAGAAAGGAGATCCCTTGCAAGGACGAGGAGAAAGTGGCGAAGCTGCTCCCGGAACTGGATATAGAGATGAAATACAATGAGTCTGGAGAGCAGAGGATGTATCTTGACGGAGAGGATGTTTCTTCGGAAATTCGGCTTCCGGAGATTTCCATATGCGCCTCCGATGTCTCTTCTCTTCCTGCCGTCCGGGCATATCTGCTTGAGATGCAGAGGTCCATGGCGAAAACAAACAGCGTCGTTATGGACGGGAGAGATATAGGAACCGTTGTCCTTCCGGATGCGGATCTGAAGATATTCCTCACCGCCAGCAGTGAGGCCAGAGCGCAGAGAAGACTTCTTCAGCTGAAGGAGAAAGGGATCGATTCAAAATTTGAAGATGTGCTCAAAGATATTGAGTACAGGGACAAACAGGACAGCGGCAGAGATGTTGCCCCGCTCAGACCTGCGGAAGATTCCGTGATGGTCGACACGAGCGATCTGGGCTTTGAGGAGACCATAGCACTGCTTTCCTCCATCGTGGAAGAGAAGCTTGGTCTCGGCTGAAATGGCTTTGAAAAAGATCGTAGTTGCGGATACCGCCGGCTTTTGCTTCGGAGTGAAGCGCTCTGTGGAGATCGCTGAAAAAACCATGGCCGAATTCGGGAAATGTGCAAGCTTTGGCCCGCTGATCCATAATGAAGATGTCATTTCTCGACTGCGGGAAAAGGGCCTGAGGATACTCAGCGAAGTAAAGGACATCCGTGAGGGCGAACGCGTGATTATCCGTGCACACGGGGTTCCCCCCGGTGTATACTCGGAATTGGATAAGGCCGGGGCAATCGTGATCGACGCAACCTGCCCCAAGGTGAAGCTGATCCACACCATCGTGAATAAAGCATCCGCGGAAGGGGATTTTATCGTTATCGTCGGAATGCGCAAGCACCCCGAGGTTGAGGCAATCTCAGGATATTGCGCAGAGTATATTATAGTGGAAAATCCTTCGGAAGCTGATCGGCTTCTGCGGGAGAAACATCCGCTTCTTGCGGGAAGACGCATCTGTGTGGTGTCGCAGACAACGCAGACAAAGGAAAATTACGATAAATGCTGTGATATCGTAAAAATGTTGTGTACAAATGTGAAAATATTTGATACAATATGTGTTGCTACGTCCACAAGGCAGGTAGAGGCGGAAAATATCGCATCCGAATGCGATGCGGTTGTCGTTATCGGGGGAAAGCACAGCGCCAACAGCATTCATCTTGCGGAAATCTGCCGGAAACAATGCTCGGATGTTCGCTTCATAGAGAATGCGGATGAGCTGGATATTTCCGGTCTCGGAGACGCGCAGACGGTAGGGATTACCGCCGGAGCATCTACTCCCTCGTGGATAATTAAGGAGGTAATAAACAAAATGAGTGATGAGAACATTATGGAAGAGACCATAATCGAAGAGAAACCCGCTGCGGAAAAAGAACTGTCCTTCGATGAAATGCTTGAGGAGTCTCTCAAGCCAATATATAACGGAGATAAGGTCAAAGGTATCGTGGCCGCTATAAGCGGTACAGAAGTCAGCGTTGATCTCGGCGCGAAGTATTCGGGCTTCATTCCCACTTCCGAGTTCACGGATGCTGGAGAAAAAGTTGAAGATGTGCTCAAGGTCGGCGATGAGGTCGAAGGCGTTGTCGTCAGAGTGAACGATGTTGAGGGAACTGCGCAGATATCCAAGAAGCGTCTTGACGCCACCAAGATCTGGGTAGATCTGGAGGAAGCAGTTGAGAACGGTAATGTTCTGGAAGGTGTTGTTACCGAAGAGAATAAAGGCGGTGTCGTTGTCAATATCAAAGGTATCCGCGTTTTCGTTCCCGCTTCCCAGACGAATCTTCCGAAAGACTCCGAACTGTCTCAGCTTTTAAAGCAGACCGTAAAACTGAAGATCACTGAGGTCAACAAGGCCAGAAAACGCGTTGTCGGGTCCATCCGCCGGGCCGCTCAGGCCGATCGCAGAGCCCAGTTGGAGAAATTCTGGGAGGAGATCGAAGAGGGCAAGAAGTATAAGGGTACTGTTAAGTCTCTTACCGGTTACGGCGCTTTCGTCGATATCGGCGGAGTAGACGGTATGGTGCATGTATCCGAGCTCAGCTGGGGCAGGATCCGTCAGCCTTCTGAAGTTGTTTCCGTAGGCGATGAGATCGAGGTCTATGTAATCAGCTTTGATAAGGAAAAGAGAAAGATTTCTCTCGGTTATAAGGATCCCAATGCGGACCCCTGGAAGGTGTTCCTGTCGACCTATAAAGTCGGCGATGTGGCAAAAGTGAAAATCGTCAAGCTCATGGATTTCGGCGCGTTTGCTGAGGTTGTTCCGGGAGTTGACGGACTCATTCATATCTCCCAGATCGCAAACCGCCGCATTGAGAAGCCCTCCGAGGTCCTTACGGTCGGAGATGAAGTCGAAGCGAAGATCACAGCCGTCGATGAAGAGAAGCAGAAAATATCCCTCTCGATCCGTGCGCTTTCTGAGCCCGCTCCTGCGGAAGTACCTTCTCCTGAAGAGGACGCTGAGGATGAGGTTGTCTACGAGATCTCTGAGACCGGCGAGACCAAGGGAGAAATCGAAGATGATGCGGATGCTGTTTCTGAGATTGCCGCTCAGACTGCTGAAGCGGGAGAATGAGTCTCTGATTTATCAAAAAGTACTGCAGTTCTTATGAACTGCAGTACTTTTTGATTAGAAACCAACGAAGAAATCGGAGAGTACTCCTGTGCCGGGAACAGCTTGTTAAAAGCAAAAAGGGTGTGTATAACAGATTCCCGTATTTTACCTGTCGAAATGCAACGCGACAGAAGCGGTCCCGGTTAAAGGCCTGATAAACTGAAAAAGCATCGCCTAAGCGATGCTTTTTCATGGTGGGGGAAGGTGGATTCGAACCACCGAAGGCATTGCCAGCAGATTTACAGTCTGTCCCCTTTGGCCACTCGGGAATTCCCCCATATATGATTCTGGAGCTGGTGGACGGACTCGAACCCCCGACCTGCTGATTACAAATCAGCTGCTCTACCGACTGAGCTACACCAGCATCACACCAGCTCGAATATAATATCAAACGGGGGATAATTTGTCAACATCTTTTTTGCCCTTGAATCGGGTAATAATGCTGTGTTTGCAATATATAGAATAGTATGCTACAATATCCGCAACATAGGATATGCTGGAGCAAAAATGAAGATAAAGGCCAAGAGTATAATTGCATTGATTATGACCATAATCCTGCTGACATCATCTGCCTGTGGCGCGCAGCCTTTAGACGAGCATGCCGGGCAGGTGCTTGTGAACGACGGCTTTAATAACGTGTGGATTACGCCTGTTGAGGATGTCAAAGTGAATCCGCTCGTGGAAGAGGACTTTGTTGTTGAAGAAGAAGGCAAGATCCGGTATACAGGGGACTTCTATTCCATCAGGCTCGGCGTCGATGTGTCTTATCATCAGTTCGATATTGACTGGAGCCGCGTTCCCGGAGCTGGAATCGACTTTGCAGTGATTCGCGTAGGATACAGAGGATATACGGTCGGGTCCATGTTCCCGGATGAATATTACGAGGCGAATCTGAAGGGTGCCATTGAGAACGGGCTGGATGTAGGCGTCTATTTTTTCTCGCAGGCGATCAATGTCCAGGAAGCCATTGAGGAGGCCAATTTTGTCCTTGAGCTTATTCAGGGTTATGAACTCACACTTCCCGTTTATTTTGACTGGGAGAGTGAACCGGGATACCGCGTGGACGGGCTTTCTTTTGAGACCATGAATGACTGCGCGGTTGCATTTTGCGAGACAATTAAAAATGCAGGATATGAGCCGGGTATTTATTTCAGCAAGCAACAGGGTTACTATGCATACGATCTCGGAAGAATCAGCGATTATTCCTTCTGGGTTACCAATCCCGGCGATTTTCAAGATTTCTATTATGCGGGCGATATCTGGCAGTATTCCATGGATACTGCGTATATTGCAGGTATTCCTACCCCTACCGATCTGAATATGATGTTCATCGAGCCGGACTATGTGGTGGAGTGATTTCCGCTTGAATTATTTCGAGTTTCGATATATACTCTGCTAAACAAGCCGGTGTGTTGGAATGGTAGACGAGGCGGACTCAAAATCCGTTGTCCGCGAGGACGTGTGGGTTCGAGTCCCACCACCGGCACCAAAAAACGGCCGAAAGGCCGTTTTTTCATTTGCTGCTCATGTAATTCTGGGGAATAGAGATGAAAACAACAATGAGGCAAGGTACAAAATATCCTGTTCTCATGCTTCATGGAGTAGGGTTCAGAGATTTAAAATGGCCCTTGTACTGGGGCCGCATACCGGGGGTGCTTGCCGGGACCGGAACAAGTCTGTTTTATGGCCTTCAGGACTGCTGGGCAAGAACGGAAGAAAACGCAAAAACGGTCAGGATGAGAATCCGGCAGATCCTTGAGGATACCGGAGCTGAAAAGATCAATATCATTGCACATTCCAAGGGTGGACTTGAGGCGAGAATGGCCGCGTCTTCACTTAAAATGGGAGGGTATGTTGCAAGTATCACCACCATAGGAACTCCTCACCATGGCTCAAAGACGATCGACAAACTTCTTAGGGCTCCTGATTCCCTGTTTAATATGGCATCCTTTGCCGTTGATAACTGGATCGGGCTGATCGGAGATACAAAGCCCGACTTTTATGCCGTATGCCGTGATTTTTCAACAGAATACGCGGAACGTTTCAACAGGGAAAACCCCGATGCCCCGGGTGTGTATTATCAGAGCTATGCCGGTGTGATGAAGACTCCGCTCTCGGACATCAATCTGTCTACTGCGAACCTTGTTGTCAAATGGACGGAAGGCGAAAACGACGGGCTCGTAAGTCTGGAATCTGCAAGATGGGGAGAATCATTTTCCAGGATCAGCGGCGTAGGAAACAGGGGAGTATCTCATTATGACGAGATCGATTTCAGAAGGAAATCGTTTCCTGTAAAGATAGAAGGGGAGGAAGCGGAGGATATGTGCGAGGTGTATAGGCGGATCGTCCTGGGCCTTGCATCTCTCGGCTTCTGAGCAGAGGCTGCTTCATTTGCTGATTTCTGATATGCAACTGAAAAAACAGAGCTGATCGTGTCCGCGGTCAGCTCTGTTTTTTCAGGATTATGGTCTTTTATCCGAGAATGTTTTCCTTAATCCAGTTAAGAATATCGTTATATACATCAGCCTTGTTGATCTCGTTGAGCATCTCATGTCGGCCCTCGGGATACAGTCTGCAGGTGACGTTCTTCACGCCTGCCTTACAGAACGCCTGATAGGCCTTTTCTACACCCTTGCCGTATTCGCCGACGGGATCGGCGTCTCCGGACATGAAATAAACAGGCTTGTCCAGGTTCATCTTGTCGATATTTTTCTGGTTTGTGATGAAGCGGATCCCCCCCATCATATCCCGAAACAGACTGTTGGTAGCAACAAAGCCGCAGAGAGGATCAGCCACGTATTTATCCACAGTGGAGGGATCGCGGGAGAGCCAGTCAAAGGGCGTTCTGGGATTGTCAATTCTTTTGCAGTATGATCCGAAAGCAACGTTGTTCAGCATGGTTCCGATCTTGCGGGGACCGCCGGTTTTCGTGGCAAGACTTGCCATTGCATATCCTGCAGAAGCGACCGGACCGGCCTGGTGTCCCGTTCCGCTGATAATCGCGCCGTCGTATTTGTCGGGGAAGCGGATCAGATATGTTCTTGTGAGGAAACTTCCCATGCTGTGGCCAAACATGACATAAGGGAGATCCGGGTATTCCTTTCTGACGATATTGCGAAGCTCCGCCATATCATCAACGACATATTTCCACCCGTTCTCTTCGGCGAAGAATCCCTGATCCTCGCTCTCAGCGATGGATTTTCCATGCCCGAGATGATCGTTTCCGACTGCTACAATACCGTTGTCTGCCAGAAAACGCATAAAGTCTTCATATCTGTTGATATGTTCTGCTATGCCGTGTGCGATCTGCACCACACAAACGGGTTCCTTATCAGGCCTGCAGATAAGGGCATGGATCTTCTTTCCCGGGTAAGTGGAATCAAAATAAAAATCCTCAAAAGCAGACATGGTAATACTCCTTTATAAAGATGTTGAGGTTCAGAGACCGGCGATCTCTTTGGTGTCGCGGGCGATTACGAGTTCTTCGTTGGTGGGGATCACAAACACTTTTACTTTAGAATCGGGGGTGGAGATCATGATATCCTCTCCGCGCTTTTTGTTTGCGTCCTCGTCGATCGTTACACCGAGGTATCCGAAGTAATCCGTGATTCCCTTACGGGTGTCGGCGCTGTTTTCACCGACTCCTGCAGTGAAAACGATGGCATCAACACCGTTCATGGCAGCTGCGTAGGAGCCTGCCACCTTGGCCACCCAGTACTGGAACATCTCAAGAGCAAGCGCGGCACGCTTATTGCCTTCTGCTGAGGCATTGTCCAGGTCACGAAAATCGGAGGAGACTCCGGAGATTCCGAGAACACCGGATTTTTTGTTCATAATATTGAGCATTTCATCGATGGAAAGACCGTACTTGTTCATAATAAACTGAAGAGCACCGGCATCAACATCGCCGCCGCGTGTGCCCATGGGAAGGCCGGACAGAGGGGTGAATCCCATGGAGGTATCGACGGATTTGCCGTATTTGACAGCGGCGATTGAGGATCCGTTGCCCATATGGCAGGAGATTATCTTAAGCTCTTCGATCGGCTTACCCATCAGTTCAGCGCAGCGGCCGGAAACATAGCGGTGGGATGTGCCGTGGAAACCGTAGCGGCGGATTCCGTCTTCTTTGTAATATTTATAAGGCAGGGCATACATATACGCTTTGCTGGGCATGGTCTGGTGGAATGCCGTGTCAAATACGGCTACCATCGGTACATCTCCCATGACAGCTTTGCAGGCATTGATGCCGGTGATGTTCGCAGGATTATGCAGAGGTGCGAAGGGCGTGCATTCCTCGATGGCCTTCATTACTTCGTCTGTAATAAGAACGGAGGAAGCAAACTTTTCCCCACCGTGAACGACTCTGTGGCCGACAGCGTCGATCTCCTTCATGGAGGAAACAACACCGTATTCCGCACTTGTGAGTTTGTCAATGACTGCTGCTATGGCCTCGGAATGCGTAGGGAGAGGGATGTCCTCATTATAAACCTGCTTGTCTCCGACAAGAGGCGTGTGCTTCAAGTGCCCGTCGATCCCGATCCTTTCGCAAAGCCCCTTGGCCATGACCTGCTCGGTGTCCATGTCTATGAGCTGATACTTGAGGGATGAGCTTCCGGCGTTGATTACCAATACTTTCATGTCTGATTTCCTTCCTGATATTTAATTGTATAAATACAATTGAATTTATGAGAATATTTTAATACAATTGATATAAAACGCAAGCATTTTTTGCCATCCCGGTCTTCATGCAGGCGGGATGGCGGAGGAAGCATATGAAGGCTGTCGGAATAGTATGTGAATACAATCCTTTTCATCTCGGGCATTTCCATCATCTGAATAAGGTACACGAGTACTCCGGGGAAGAGGCTGTCATAATATGCGCATTATCCGGAGACTTCGTACAGAGGGGGGAGCCATCCGTTTTCTCCAAGTTCGCACGTGCGGAGGCTGCTCTCCGGTGCGGCGCGGATATCGTGGTCGAGCTTCCATCCGTTTGGGCATTGCAGTCCGCGGAAGGTTATGCGGCATCGGCATTAGCCATCCTCTCGGCACTGGAGATTTCATCGCTTTCGTTCGGTGTTGAGACGTCCGACTTTTCCGGACTGAAGGAAATTGCGGAACTGCTCAGTTCGGAAATCTTTGAGGAAGCACTATCCGCCGCCGTTAAGGATGAGAACGGCAGATCCTATCCTTCCGTCAGGGAGGAAGTTCTCCGGCGTTTTTTGGGTAATAAGGCGGAATTACTGAAGCAGCCGAACAACATCTTAGCCATCGAATACTTGAAAGCATCCATAAAGAATTCCTACGCCTTCCGCTTTCTGCCGGTCCAAAGGACGGGAGCGGTGCACGACGGTGTTTCGTCCGGACCGATACGATCGGCTTCTGAAATCAGGAGCATGATTCTGAACGGGGAGGACGTGTCCGCGTATGTTCCGCAGGAATCTTACAGGATCATTCGACGCGAGATCTTAAACGGACGCGGTCCGGTGGCTCAGAAAACAATAGAACAGGCGCTGCTTTCAAGGCTTAGAGTGATGAAGGCGGCAGATTTCCTCAAGGTAAAAGACTGCGACGAGGAGCTTTCACAGAGGATAGAATCTGCAGTTGCCGGGAATTACGCTCTTGCAGACATATTCGCTTCGGTGAAAACACGAAAATATACGCTCTCGAGGATCAGAAGGGTGTGCTTGTGCGCAGCGCTGGGAATATCGGAGGAGATGCAGCGCAAAACCCCTCCGTACATCAGAATCCTTGCTGCAGATTCTTCCGGGCGCGCTTTTCTGAAGCAGCTGAAAAAAAGCGGGTCGCGGATTCCGCTTGCGGCAAAGGCCGCTGACATTCTGAAGACAGGGGATGCGGGAAGAGAAGCGATCCTGACGGATTCCGCAATCCATGATATTTATGTTCTGGGATATACGTCTCCGGAAGAGATGATCTGCGGTATGGACTTCCGGCATTCGCCCGTTATGCTCTGAAGCTTTTATGGACGATGCCGGACTTGTGTGGTAAAATATCCCTCTAAAGTTTATAATGAACAGGTGCTGAGATGTTCGAAAACCTGCAGCTGCTGCAAAAGCAGTACGAAGAATTAAAAGAGAGAATGGAGCGTCCGGAGGTATATTCGGACGCATCTGTCTATGCAGCCTATGATAAAGAACTTCGGGAAATCACTCCCGTGGTCGCTGCCTATGGACTCTATCGGAAAGCCGAGAGGGAGATGACTGCGGCGAAAGAACTGTTTGACGATCCGGAACTGAAGGAGCTTGCACGGGAGGATTACCGCCGGGCAGAGGAGGAACTCGGAAGGCTCGCGGACGAGATCAAGATCCTCCTTCTGCCGAAGGATCCCAACGACGCGAAAAACGTCATCGTGGAGATTCGGAGCGGTGTGGGAGGAGAGGAAAGCGCTCTTTTTGCATCGGACCTTTTTAGGATGTACTCTATTTATGCCGAAAACAGAGGCTGGAAGATCGAGATCGCAAACATAAATGAAACAGAGCTTGGCGGCATAAAGGAGATAGACTTTCTTGTAGAGGGTGAGGGGGCCTACTCTCGACTGAAGTTTGAGGCAGGCGGGCATAGGGTCCAGCGCGTGCCGGTAACGGAGTCGGGCGGACGAATTCATACTTCTGCTGCTACCGTTGCCGTGATGCCGGAAATAGATGAGGTGGATTTCAAGCTTGATCTGAACGATGTGAGGATCGATGTGTTTCGGTCTTCCGGCGCCGGCGGGCAGAAGGTCAACAAGACTTCAAGTGCCATCCGGGTCACATATATTCCAACGGGGCTTGTAGTGGAATGCCAGGATGAGAGGAGCCAGTATAAGAATAAGGACAGAGCTCTGCAGATTCTGCGGTCCAAGCTCTATGACGAGGAGGTTGCAAAGCAGAATGCTTCCGTTGCGGCCGAAAGAAAAAGCCAGATCGGCTCCGGCGACAGAAGCGAAAGAGTCCGAACCTATAATTTCCCGCAGAACAGAGTGACCGATCACCGCCTGAACGGCGATGACAAAAATTTCAATCTGTCTATGGTGATAAACGGTGAACTTGATCCGATAATCGATTCATTGATTACTGCGGACAGGGCGGAAAAACTGCGTATGCAGGCGGAGGCATGATGAAAACAGAAGTATTCAGGGATTCTGTCGGCTCTGCGGCTGAAATCATCCGCGGAGGGGGGCTCGTGGCTGTTCCGACGGAAACAGTCTACGGACTTGCCGCAAATGGTCTGGATGCATCTGCGGTGGAGAAGATCTATGAAGTAAAGGGAAGACCGTCTGTTAAACCGCTTTCGCTGATGGTCCGTTCTTCTGAAGATATAGAGATCTATTGCAAAGATGTCCCTCCGCAAGCGGTTTCACTTGCAAAACAATATTGGCCGGGACCGCTGACGATTGTACTTCCGGCAAGGGAGATTGTCCCGGACATCGTTCTTGCGGGAGGAGATACGCTCGGGCTGAGATGTCCGGACAGCGCGCTGACGCTGCAGCTTATCCGCGAGGCCGGCTTGCCGCTCGCGGCTCCTTCTGCGAATCCGTCCGGAAGCGATAGTCCGAAGTCGGCTGCGGATGTTCTGGGATATTTCGATGGAATGATCGAAGCAGTGATAGACGGAGGAACTTGCAGCCTCGGAATAGAATCAACCCTTATCGATATGAGTTCTGCTCCTTACCGAATCCTCAGGCAGGGAGCACTTCCGGAAAAAAAGATCCGGGAGACGCTCGCAGAGGAGCTGACTTTGATCGGTATCACAGGCGGTTCCGGTTGCGGCAAGACAACGGCCCTGAATTGCCTGCGGAGTTTCGGAGCATTGGTCATCGACTGCGATGAGCTGTACCATACAATGCTCGATACCGATGTCGAAATGAAAAATGCCATATCCGGAAGATTCCCCGGAACGGTGAACGCGGATAATGATATAGACAGAAAAATGCTTTCCCGCATTGTGTTTTCAGATCCGGGGGCACTTCTCGATTTGAACGGGATAACACATCGCTTCATCTCAAAAAAGATAGCGGAGATACTTGAAGATTATGCTTTCTCAGGGGGAAAGCTTGCCGCACTGGATGCCGTGGAACTCATTTCCGCAGGACTCTCGGAGCGTTGTGACTATACGGTTGCTGTAATCTCCGACAGATTGAACAGAATTGAGAGGATCCGTGAACGGGACGGCCTGACACAGGAAGAGGCCGAAAGGCGTGTAGATGCACAGAAGAACGATTTGTACTATTCGGAGAATTGTTCCCATGTTCTTGTAAACGATTCCTCGTTAGAGGAATTTGAAAATAAATGCAGACTGTTTTTCGGAGGAATGTTAAATGAGTGATATGAGAAAAGAACTGTTTTACGAGCAGAAAAACGGATATGACCTGATTTCGCTTGAGGAGCGGGTGAAGCTCGAAGAGTACTGCCGCGGCTATATCTGTTTTCTTGATGAAGCAAGGACCGAGAGAGAAGCGGTCGTTTATGCGGTTAAAGAGGCCGAAAAGCATGGCTTTAAGCCTCTGGTTCCCGGAATGAAGCTTCATCCGGGCATGAAGGTTTATCGGAATAACCGGGGGAAGGCGCTTATTCTCGCTGTCATTGGGAAAAAGCCTCTCTCGGACGGAGCGGTAATTGCCGGCGCTCACATCGATTCTCCGCGCCTTGATCTCAAGCAGCTTCCCGTCATGGAAAACGAAGAGATCTGCTATTTCAAGACGCATTACTACGGCGGAATAAAGAAATATCAGTGGGTCACGATCCCCCTTGAGCTTCACGGCAGCGTCGCATTGAAAGACGGGAACGTCATCGATGTCTGCATAGGCAGGAAAAAAGAGGATCCGAAATTTGTTATTACCGATCTTCTTCCTCATCTTGCAGCCGACCAGATGAAGAAGACCATGGCGGAAGGCATAACCGGTGAGGGCTTGAATATCGTGATCGGCAGCGTGCCTTATGATGACGAGGGGAAAGAGCGCGTCAAGCTTGCAGTTCTCAGTATCCTGAACGATCTGTACGGCATATCGGAGGAGGACTTCCTTTCCGCGGAACTGTGCGCGGTCCCGGCCTTCGATGTATGTGAACTTGGACTGGACCGTTCCCTCATCGGCGGATACGGTCACGATGACAGAGTATGCGCCTATGCGGAACTCCGTGCGATCTTTGAAGCGGAAGAGCCGGATAAGACCTGTGTCTGCATTCTTGCTGATAAAGAGGAAACAGGTTCTGACGGAGTCAGCGGCATGCAGAGTGCGGCGTTTGATACGTTTATGGAGGACCTGTGCTCAGCGCAGGGGACGGAACTCAGACGATGCTTTGAGAACAGTTTCTGTATCTCCGCCGATGTCACGAACGCATTCGATCCGAATTATCCCGAGGTCTCTGAAAAACGCAACGAATCAAAAATCAATTATGGTATGGGAATCTGCAAGTTCACCGGGGCGCGCGGAAAGTCCGGGACGAGCGATGCTTCCGCGGAAGTTGTAGCACATCTTCGACGCCTGTTTGAAAATAACGGCGTTGTCTGGCAGATGGCAGAGCTGGGAAAGGTCGATCAGGGGGGCGGCGGCACTATAGCAAAGTATATGGCCAACCGGAATATCGATACAATTGACGCCGGTGTGCCTGTTCTGAGCATGCACGCTCCATTTGAGACGGTATCAAAATTTGACTGCTATATGACATTCAAGGGAGTCCTGTCAGCATATAGCGAAAAGTAAAAAAACAGCATTTTCCGCAGCAGTTTTTAAGGCAATACCGCTATTTTTTCAAAGCGGTATTGCTTTTTATTTGCTGATTATGGTAAACTAAATTACACAAAGGTATTGGAGCTTATCATGTCGATATTCAGAGCGATTCTAATCGGACTGATCCATGGATTAACTGAGATCCTGCCGGTCTCCGGATCCGGGCATCTGTCCGTTTTATATAACATTTTTATGCCGGAATCCGGAGGAGAAGAGCTTTTTGGCGTTCTTCTCCATTTTGCAACGCTTGTTTCCATTGTCGTGGTTTTTTGGCATGATATTGCCGAAATGGCTTCCGGCATACTCGGCATCTTTCAGTTCGGGAACTCCGAAGAGAACAGGAAAAGATACTATCCCTCTGCAAGGATCTTTCTGATGTTTCTTGTCGGTGTCATTCCGCTCTTCTTCATTCTTCCCGTAAAAAAGTATGTGGATCAGCTTTATTTCAATACAGTGTTTGTCGGGGTCTGCCTGATCCTTACCGGACTTGTGGTCTTTATCTCGGACAGATTCACGGAAGGAAAAAAGACGGGAAAGAATATGTCTGTCCTGGACGCGATCATTGTCGGAATCTGTCAGTGTGTTGCAGTAATTCCCGGCATTTCGAGGACGGGGGTAACGATTACCGCCGGTATAGCGACCGGACTTAAAAGAGATTTCGCGTATAAATTCTCGTTTCTGCTTTCCATACCGGCTCTCTTCGGAGTGAATATCATCAATCTGATAGCAGCTTTTAAGGAAGAGGTGGACTGGCACAGCATTCCAGCTTATCTGATCGGAATGGCCGTAGCGATGCTATCGAGCCTTGCGGCTCTTCAACTGATGAAAAGGATCGTAAAAAATGGAAAATTCAGCGGCATTGCCTATTATTGCTGGCTGATCGGAGTCCTTTCCATCATTCTAACTTTTATTTTCTGAGGTCACTTTATGGCGAAAACTTCATCCAAATCGAGAAAAAAAACAACTAGCAAGACTACAAAACCGAAAAAAACACAAGCGCCAGTTATGCCGCCCGAACCCCCTCAGGGGTTTTTGTCAAGGTCTATCGGCGCTGTTGTTTTTGTGTTTCTTTTTATACTGGGCGTTGTCAGTTATTTCAATTCCGACGGCACTGTCATTCGCTTTTTCAGCGAAGTGATCAAGGGCCTGATCGGTTGGGGTTTCTGGCTTATGGCACCCGTTTTTCTCCTCGTTGCTGCGATATTGGCGACCAACAGGGATAAGCCGGTCGGCTTCCGTGTGTTCTGCGCTTTTATGCTTCCCATATTCTTTTCGGCGATACTTAGTTTAATGCTGTACAGAGGCGGCAAGGTAGAGACTATCGATGACCTGGACAATCTGTTCACACTTGGAAAGGAACTGAAAAGCGGAGGGGTTATTTCCGGACTTATAGCGATTGTGCTCAAAGACGCATTCAGCGCTTATGCCGCCTACCCTGTACTGATCATTGCGTTCGCTTTCTTCCTCTACAAGAGTTTCGCTTTCGGCTTCGCAAGGAAGCTTGAAAGAAAAGAAAACCTCTCCGGGGAAAAGGTTCCGGAAAGCAAAGCTGCGGTTCCCGTTCTGATCCCGGAGAAGAAAAAGGGTGTGCAGAGTCCGCTGCCCCTGACACCGGAGCAGAAGAAGCAGCGGTCCTACGACATCCCGCTCGGAGAGGAAACGGCCGACAAATCCGTTTCGCTTGAAGATGATGCGCTTTTCAACAAGCCCGCGCCGAAGACATCCTCTGCATCCGCTTCGCGCAGAAAGAATACGAAGAGCGTTCCGATCAAAGTGATAGACAGAGAAGCAATCGAGGCTGCGGATAAAACGGAGGCGGAGAATTCTCCGCTGATTGCTCCTGCTGAAGTCCCGCCGCAGATTTCTGCCAAGCCGGAAGTAAAGGTCAAAAAACTCGGGAAAGAAACCCTTGAGACGGAGACCAGAAAAATTGCTGAGCAGATATCACAGTCTGACGAATCAAAGGCGTCTCTTGAATACCACTATCCGCCTACGGACCTGCTCCGCTCTCCGCTGACATCGATGAGCGATACGAAGGACGAGATCCTTCTGAACCGCACAAGGCTTGAGTCGGCCCTTCACAGTTTCGGTATCAATGCAAATATCGTCGGTATCATTCACGGGCCGACTGTAACGCGTTTTGACATTGAACTGGAACAGGGAGTAAAGCTTTCAAGAGTAACAAACCTTTCGGGAGATCTGGCTCTTTCGCTCGGCGTGATCAATGTAAGAATTGCACCGATCCCGGATAAGATCTCCACTGTTGGGATTGAGGTTCCGAATAAGATCGTCAACACAGTCTATCTGCGTGAGATTATCGAATCGGATTCGTTCCGGGCGGCGAAATCAAAGCTGAGCTTTGCCATCGGCAAGGACATAGGCGGAAACTGCATCGTTGGGAATATATCAAAGCTTCCGCATATGCTTATTGCTGGTACCACAGGTTCCGGTAAATCCGTCTGCATGAATTCCCTTATCCTCAGTCTGCTGTACAAGGCAGGACCGGATGAAGTAAAGATGATCATGATCGATCCGAAAATGGTTGAGCTTGGTATTTACAACGGGATACCGCATCTGTATGTCCCCGTTGTGACGGATCCGAAGAAAGCGGCCGGAGCCCTCCAGTGGTCCGTCGTCGAGATGCTCAAGCGCTACAGGCTGTTTTCCGAGGCAGGAGTGAGAGATCTTGCTACATACAACAGCCGCTGCACGGAGGAGATGCCAAAACTGCCGCAGGTGGTGATCGTTATCGATGAGCTT
>JAEEGL012406722.1_pt1 | contig 21936 bp, 20 predicted proteins | sample 9134231 | NCBI WGS metagenome assembly JAEEGL01 (sample SAMN16246548, study PRJNA631951) | gut metagenome | biome: gut microbiome; feature: rumen; material: fiber-attached | host: Bos | place: Iran: Karaj | collected 2018-10 | reverse complement strand
CGATGATTTAAATTGGATGAATAAGGAAAGTAGATCATCTATTGAAATGAGGGATAATGTTAGACCAGAAATAGTAGGTAAGGTTTCTAACTTAAGTGACTATGATACAGTATGTTTAGCATTTCCAATATGGTGGTATAAAGAACCTACAATTATTGATCAGTTTTTAGAAGAAAATAATTTAGAAGGAAAGAAAGTATATGTTTTTGTTACTAGTGGATCTTCTAGTATAGATTCAACATATAAGAGTTTAAAAGAAACATTTCCTAATTTAAATTTTGTAAGTGGTAAGAGATTTACTGGTAGTGAATCAGATGATGAATATATTTCTTGGAAAAAATAAAAGAGAATTATCTATAATTCTCTTTTTGTATGGTATAATTTGCATAGGAATGATTATGTATGATTTTAAATATAAGTGGTAGAACAGATATTGTGGCATTTTATTCAGAATGGTTAATGAATAGATTAAAAGTGGGTTTTATTGATGTAAGAAATCCTTTTAATCCTAAACTAGTAAGTAGAATTAATTTGGATGATGTGGAATTATTATTCTTTTGTACTAAAAATCCTATTCCTATCTTAGATAAATTAAAAGATATTAAAAAGAAAGTATATTTTCATGTTACATTAACATCATATAAAAAAGATATTGAACCGGGATTACCACCTAAAAAAGATATTATCGAAGCCATTAAAAAGATATCTAATATGATTGGTAAAGATAATATTGTAGTTAGATATGATCCAGTATTTATAAATAGTAAATATACAATAGATTATCACATTAATGCATTTGATAAGTTATGTAGTTTATTAGATGGTTATATAAGTAAAATATTAATTAGTTTTATAGATGACTATAAAAATGTAAGAAATAATTATAAAGTATTAAATTATAAGAAATTAACGGAAGATGATTACAGACAAATAGGACTTTCTTTTAGTGATAGTGCTAGAAGACATAATATGGTAGTTCATACTTGTGCGGAAGTTAATAATTTGGTAGAGTATGGTTTTATTAAAGATGAATGTATGTCTAGGGAATTAGCTTTTAAATTAACGGGTAGAATATATAAGAAATGGCAAGCTAGAAAAAAAGCACCATGTAATTGTATAGAGATGGTTGATATAGGGGTATATAATTCATGTAAACATTTTTGTAAATATTGTTATGCTAACTTTGATGAATTAAAAGTAAAAGATAATTACAGTAAACATAATCCTAATTCTTCGTTATTGGTTGGAGAATTAGAAAAAGATGATATAATAAAAGAGAGAATTGTTAAATAGTAGGAAAGAGGTGTAATATGACTATTTATGATTGTAAGTTAAAGGATAGGAATGAGAAAGAGGTATCTTTAAGTAAATTTAAAGATAAGGTATTAATAATTGTTAACACTGCTACAGGATGTGGATTTACTCCACAATATGCAGGACTTGAAGATTTGTATAAGAAGTATCACGATAAGGGATTAGAAATTATTGATATTCCATGTAATCAATTTGGTAATCAAGCTCCAGGAACAGATGATGAAATACATGAATTTTGTGCATTAAAATATAATACATCATTTGATCAGTTTACTAAAGCTGATGTTAATGGAGATAATGAATTAGCTTTGTATACATATTTGAAAGAACAAATTAAAGATGATGAAATTGAAGGATTTAAAAATAAGATGGCGATGAAAGCGGTAGAAAAGATTAGTAAGACTGCTAAAAAAGATGGAGATATTAAATGGAATTTTACTAAATTTTTGGTAGATAAAAAAGGTAATGTCGTAGGAAGATATTCTCCAACATATAAGCCAGAAGATATGGAAAGTAAAGTAAAAGAATTATTATAATAAAAGAAAAGAAGAGCAATCTTCTTTTTATGTTATAATATATCTAGGTGGTACTATGAAAAAGATAGGTTTATTATCTTTAATATTAATTACTATTTCTTCAGTAGTTATTATGGTATTTGGAAATACTTATAAAGAAGAATTTCAAATAAATAAAAAGTATGACTATGAGTTTGTTTTAGAAAATCGAACTGGTGAAGTAGAAGTAATTAAAAGTGAAGAAATTGGGGATAAATATGTTATTAAGGTAAAGGCTAAGAAACCTGGTAAAGTAGAAATTGGTATGGACTACGGATCTATTGGTGAGAAAAAAATACTATATATTCATAAGAATATGGTAATAACTGAAGATAGTTATTTCGGTAGATCTACTTGTTCTGAGGTATTACCAATATCAATATCTATTATTTTGATATATTCATTATATTTATTAATAAAGAGATATAGAGAAAGTGTTAAGGATAATTTATATCAATATAAAAATATTGCTTATTTAGGTATTATTATCTTTTTATCATTTTTTACATTAGATAATATAATATCAATATTTAATTATAGAGGAATATATCGTACAGTTGGTAATATCATTAATTCAATGTCGACATTATCAATGGTTTTATTTCCAATAGCGCTAGTTACTTTTATATTAGTTACAATTAGTAATATTAAATTAATTATGAGAGAAGGAAAATCATTAAGGAATTTACTAGGATTATTTATTGGAATATTTATATGTTTATTAACATTATTACCTGATTTGGTATATAAATGGCTTATGAAATCACAGATTATCAATATATATAATTTGAATGGTCCTGGACCATATATATATAATTTTGTAGAATCTTTAGCATATTTAGTCGTAGCTTATTTGGAATGTGTCCTTATAGGTACAATATGGGTAGCTATTAAATCAGTAAGAAAAAAACTAGAATATAATAAAGATTATATGATTATACTTGGATGTCAAATAAGAAAAGATGGATCTTTAACACCATTATTAAAAGGTAGAGTAGATAAAGCAATAGAATTTAGAAATAAACAATATGAAGCAAATAAAAAAGATTTAGTGTTTATACCTTCTGGTGGTAAAGGAAATGATGAAGTAATATCCGAAGCAGAAGCTATTAGAAATTATCTACTTAAAAATGGTATTAAGGATAAGAATATTATTCTTGAAAATAAATCTAAAAATACATTAGAAAACATTAGAAATTCATATAAATTAATAAAGAATAAGAATGCTAATATTGCTTTTTCAACTACTAATTATCATGTTTTTAGAGCTGGATTATTAGCTAGTGAAGAAGGTATTAAGGCAGAAGGTGTTGGAAGTAAAACTAAATCCTATTTTTGGATTAATGCTTTTATTAGAGAATTTATTGGAACACTTTATGCTGAAAGAAAAAAACATATTATTGTTTTTTCAACAATAATTTTGGTTATTGCTATTATGATAACAATAACATATTTTGCTAACAATATATAAAATAATGCATAGATAAACACCATATTATGGTGTTTTTATGTTATAATAAAATTGAAGTGATAATATGAGTAATTTTAGTATTTTGTTTTTAATATTTGGAGGATGTGTACTACTAGTTGGTTTGTATATGTATACAGGTCATGAATTAAAAATTATTGCTTGGAAAGCTGCTTTTAAAGGACTTACAATAGAAGGCTGGAAAAGAGTAGGTAAATATACAATATTAGCAAGTGTTATTATTTTTATGATAGCAATACTAGGAATAATATTTAAGTTTGAATAATATGTGGTGGTATTATGATAGAGTTAATTAATTTTAGGGATAAAGATGAATTCTATTTACTTATGTATAAATGGTGTAGTAAGGAATTTATATATGAATGGTTTGAACAAAGAAAATTATCATATGATGAAATATATAGAAAATATAGAAATAAATTATTAAGTAGAAAAGAAAAACTATATATTATTTACTATAATAATAAACCTATCGGATATACACAAATATATAAATATGAGAATAGTAAGAATGTTTATGAATATGATTTATTTATTGGTGAAGAAGAATATTTAAATAAAGGAATTGGAGAATTGCTAGTTAAATATATCAATAAATATATTTATGATAATAATAAAGTAGAGGCAATTATTTTGAGACCTTTTAAAAGAAATGTTAGGGCTATTAAATGTTACTTGAAATGTGGATTTAAGATAATTGATGAATATATGGGAACGGATACGGTTGGTAAGGGAGAAGAATATGTTGTTTTAGAATATAGGAAGGATAGATAGATATGAATATTTTGGAAACAATTATAATTATAGCAGTTGGAACACTTTTACATTTTACTTATGAATTTAGTCATCATAATAAACTGGTAGCAGTATTTTCGGCCGTAAATGAAAGTACATGGGAACATATTAAGATAGCGATGACACCGACATTACTATGGAGTTTATATTACGGATTTAGATATGGATTTACAGGAAATTATTTAATGGCTAAGTCATTATGTTTACTTACAATTATATTAGTAATACCAATGCTATTTTATGCATATATACCATTTACTAAAAAATCTATTTTAATTGTGGATATAATATGTTTTTGTATAACTATAATATGTTCACAATTAGTATTTCATCATATTGTTTTTGTTTCTGCACTTGGAAGTAATCCCCAAATATTTACATATTTAAGTTTAATACTTTTACTTTTAGAACTACTTGCTTACTTCACACTGACATTTCATGCACCTAAGAATTTTCTATTTAAGGATCCAATAACACATAAATATGGTTTGGAAGGTCATCCTTGTAATCATCATCATCATTAATTTATTTTGAGGAGGATATATGAAGATAGTTATAATATGTGGAATAGTTTTGTTGTTATATATATTAATTACATATATTATGTTTATATTTGTAAGTAGAAAGATAAAGGAAAAGATATTTATTTTTTATCATAATGGTGTTGAAAAAACAATTGCTCCTTATAAGAAGGAAATAGAACTTGGTAATGATTGGGTTAATGAAAAAAAGACCCAAGGAAAAGTAGAAGATATGTATATTAAATCTAGAGATGGATTAAAATTACATGGAATACTTATTAGGAATGATAAAAATAAAGGTATTATTTTAGAAGCTCATGGCTATAGGAGTTATCCAGGAAGAGATTTGTATGCATCTTGCTTTAATTATTATGATATGGGATATAGTTTACTTTTAATAGATCAAAGAACGAACGATCCTAGTGAAGGAAAGTATATATCTTTTGGAATACTTGAAAGTGATGATGTAATAGAATGGTGTAAATATCTTAATAAAAAATATAAGAATATGCCAATTGTTTTAGCAGGAGTATCAATGGGAGCAGCAACTGTGATGATGGCTATTAAAGATATTAAACCTAATATGAATATAAAATGTGTTATTGCGGATTGTGGATTTATATCAGCATATGATCAGGTAGCATATTTTATGAAGCATTTAGCACATATTAGTAGTATACCATTTATGTGGGCTATTAATATTTGGTGTAAGATGCTTGGTAGTTTTGATTTAAAGGATAAGAATGTTCTAGATATTCTTAAAGATAAAGATATACCATTATTATTAATACACGGAGAGAATGATGAATTAGTACCAACTATTAATTCTAAAAAGATATATGATAGTTATAATGGTAAAAAAGATTTATTAATTATGCCGGGAGCAGCTCATGGGGTTAGTTATCTAGTAGATAGTAAAAAATATATTAAAAAAATAAAGGAGTTTTTAAATGAATACAATGATTAAAAAAATATTTGGTGGAATTGATATGACATGGAAGAAGGTAATAATAATGGCTTTAGCTTCAGCTGTATTTACAGCTTTGGTAGCTATTATTCCATGGTTTAAATATACGTCTTTTCATGCTATTGCAGTTACTTTTGAAGTATGGATACTATTTGGTATTATCATTATTATGAATAGTAAAAGTAATAAGGATTCTGCTTTAAAATGTTTTGTGTTTTTCTTAATTAGTCAGCCACTTATATATTTGTTTCAAGTACCATTTAGTTGGCAAGGATGGAATTTATTTTCATATTATAAATATTGGTTTATATGGACTATTTTATGTATTCCAATGGGCTATATTGGTTACTATATGAAGAAAGATAAATGGTGGGGATACTTAATATTAGCACCAATGATATTACTTCTTTCTTATTCATATTTAACATATCTACCTTTATTTATGTTTTCTTTTCCTAAATATATCTTAATATGTTTATTTTGCATTGCAACAATGATAATATATCCATTATTTATCTTTAATAATAAGTTTGCTAAAATAGGAGGAACTATTATAAGTGTTATTCTAATTGTTATTATAACAGTTTATTCATTATTACATCCTCCAGTATATGAGACACAACTTATGAGTAATACAGAAGCTCATCCATTTGATGATACATATACGGTAACACTTGCTGATAAAAAATATGGCAGTGTCAATATTGTTTATGATGAGAGATTAGAAGATTATATGTTGGCTGTTAAGTTTGTTAGAGAAGGTAAGACTGAACTTATTTTGACTTCACCTGATGGAGAAGAAACAAAATATAAATTGGATATCAAAAGAGATACATATGATTTAGAAAGAATAAAGTAGGTTAGACCTACTTTTTAATTGCATTAGAGATAAATCTAATATATAATAAAACTAGATATAAATCTTTTAGATTGGGGGGATTATATGGACAATATTAAATGGATGCGGCTAGATAATGCCGCTTTAATTTACCCTCAAGCAATTAAGAAAAAGTATGCAGCAATGTTTAGACTTACAATTACTTTTACAGAAAAGATAGATGAAGAAATATTAAAGGTAGCATTAGCTAATACATTAGAGCGTCTTCCTTCTTTTGCTTTTCGTTTGAAGAGAGGATTATTTTGGCATTATCTAGAAAAGACAGATGGTCTTCCACCAATACTTCCAGATGTTAAGAATCCAATGAATAGGATAAGATTTAAGGAAAATAATCATTTCTTATTTAGAGTAAGAGTATATGAAAAAAGACTAGCTTTAGAATTCTTTCATGCGCTTACAGATGGTACTGGTGGAGTAACATTATTACTAACTTTATCACGTGAATATTTAAAATTAAAATATGGTGTTAATATTCCATATACTGATAAAATATTAAATTTAATGGATAAGCCTAGTAAAAAGGAAATGGAAGATAGTTTTAAAAGATATTGTGGCCCTTCAGGATTTGTTCCTAAAGAAAGAGCAGCATATCATTTAAAGGGAACAATGTTACCTAGTAATATGTTAAATATTATTACTGGAGAAATGACAGTATCTGAACTTAAAAAATTATCAAAGAAGTATGATTGTACTATTACTGAATTACTTACTAGTATTATGTTTTTATCTTTAGCTGAAATTCAAGAAAATCGTCATGATAGAAAGAATAAACCAATTAAAATATCAATACCGGTTAATTTGAGAAGATTTTTTAGTTCAGTTACTCTTCGTAATTTTTCTTCTTATGTAAATCCTAAATTAGATACAAGTCTTGGGGAGTATTCGTTAGAAGAAATTATTAGAGAAGTAAAAGTACAACTTGGTTATATGATCAATGAGAAAAGACTTCGTTCTAAATTTACCGGTAATGTTAAAGCAGAAAGAAATATATTTGTAAGACTTATGCCAACATTTCTTAAACAAAGAGCTTTATCTATTACGGATTATTTATTAGGTGATAGATATTGTACAACGACATTATCTAACTACGGACTTATCAATATACCAAAGGAAATGCAAGAATATGTAACAGGTATTGGATTTATGCTAGGGAGATGTCGTAATAAGCATGGAGCAGTTGGATGTATATCATGTATGGATAAATTATATATTACATTTACAAGTAGGATTAAAGAAACCGAATTTGAAAGATTATTCTTTACTAAACTTGTAGATTTAGGAATAGAAGTAACTATTGAAAGCAATGAAGGAGGGTTATAATGTATTGTTATAAATGTGGGGTAAAATTAAAAGATAATGTTAAAAGATGTCCTCTTTGTAAAACACATTTAATGTATGCGAAGGATAGCAATGAACTTTCAGCATATTCAAATATTATAGATGATGCACAAAAACATATCGATTTTAAATATATAAGTAAAGTGTTATTGCTAATCTTATTTATTGCAGCATTTATTACGGTAATATGTAATTACTTTATTAGTGGAAAAATGACTTGGTCAATATATGTTATTGCATCTATTACATATGTAGCTAGTCAAGTATCATTTCTATATTATAAAAAGAAATTATTTCCAGCAATTTTAAATTTATTAGGACTAGAATGTTTATTACTTACTATTGCATATTTTAATAATGGAATGCATTGGTATTTATATTTGGTTATGCCTAATATATTTGCAGTATGGTTAATTGTAGTTTTATCTATCTACATATTTAAAAGAAAAAAGAGAAATTTAATGCGAAATGTTCCAATAATATTCTTTGTCATATCTTCAATTTTAGTGGTAACAGAAATACTTATCGATTTATATATTAGAAATACAGTTAAGCTTACTTGGAGTCTATATGCTTCTGTTCCAGTATTAGTTATTAGTTTAATTATTTTTATTGCATCATTTAATGAACATATTGTTGAAGAAGTAAAAAAGAGGGTATTTATATGAAATTATTTTGTGAAGCAATAATTAAATTTCTAATGGGAGTATTAGTGGTAGGATTACTAATATTTATACCGGCAGGTACAATTAATTATTATAATGGATTATTATTTATGGCTATTTTATTTATTCCAATGTTTATTGCGGGTATTATTATGCTTTTTGTGAGTCCGAAGCTATTAAGAAGCAGATTAGATGCTAAAGAGAAGGAAAAAGAACAAAAAGAAGTGGTATTATTTAGTGCCTTAATGTTTGTTTCTGGATTTGTTATTGCAGGACTTAATTTTAGATATAAATGGATAATACTACCAGATGCTGTTTCTATAGTAGCAGCAATTATATTTATATTTGCATATGCAATGTATGCTGAAGTATTAAGAGAAAATGCTTATCTATCTAGAACTATTGGGGTAACAGATAATCAAAAGGTCATCGATACAGGAATGTACGGGATAGTACGTCATCCAATGTATATGACAACAATTATTCTATTTTTAATGATGCCATTAGTTTTAGGATCAATAATATCATTTATAATATTTTTAATTTATCCATTTATAATTGCTAAAAGAATTAAAAATGAAGAAAAGGTATTAGAACGTGATTTAAAAGGATATAAAGAATATAAAAAGAAAGTAAAATATAAATTAATACCATTTATTTGGTAAGAACAGAATGAAAATTCTGTTTTTATATTGACATATAAAAATATGATGTGTATAATGTTATTGTATTAACCAAGTAATACAGTGAGGTGAATTATGGGACTTGTATTTGATAATAATATTCCAATATATATTCAATTACTTGAATATATGAAAATATATCTTATTTCAGGAGTATTTAAATGTGGTGAAAAGTTACCATCGGTAAGAGAATTTGCTACCAGTTTTAAGGTAAATCCTAATACGATGCAGAAAGCTTTATCAGAACTTGAAAGTATGAAATTAATCTATACGGAAAGAACTAATGGAAAGTATGTTACTAATGATAAGAAGCTAATTGAAAAATTAAAAGATGAGTATGCAATGACTTTGGCAAAGAGTTATTTTGAAGGAATGAAGAAGATTGGACTTGGCAAGGCAGACTCTATTAAATATATTGAAAGGATAGATAAATAATGGAATTAGTTAAGATTAATAATTTAACTAAAGTATATGGCAAGAAAGTAGCTTTAAGGGATGTAAATTTAAGTATTCCAAGAGGTAAAATAATCGGACTACTTGGAAAGAATGGAGCAGGTAAAACAACATTAATAAAATTAATTAATGATTTACTTACACCAACAAGCGGAGAAATATTGGTAGATGGGAAAAAGGTAGGGGTAGAATCTAAGAAAATAATATCTTATCTACCTGAGAGAACTTATTTAAATAAGCAAATGAAAGTATCTGAAGTAATTGCTTATTTTGAAGATTTTTATGATAATTTTGATTCTAAAAAGGCAAAGAAACTTTTAAAGGATTTAGATTTAGATATCGATGAAAAACTATCTAGAATGAGTAAAGGTATGCAAGAAAAAGTACAGTTAGTACTAGTTATGTCTAGAAATGCAGATCTATATATTTTGGATGAACCATTAGGTGGAGTAGATCCAGCAACAAGAGATTATATTTTAGATACGATCTTATCTAATTTTAAAGAAAATGCTAGTGTAATTATTTCAACACATTTGATATCTGATATTGAAAGAATACTAGATGAAGTAATCTTTATTGATAAGGGTAGTGTAGTACTTCAAAGTGATGCAGATAAACTTAGAAAAAAAGAAAAAGGAAGTATCGATGAAATCTTTAGGAGGCAATTTAAATGTTAGGAAAATTACTTAAGTATGATTTAAAATATATGATTAAGAATATGAGTATATTCTATATACTAGCAATATTCTTCTCAGTAACTTCTAGAATATTTTTATCATTAGAACAGACAATAATTGTTAAAATAATTGGTGGTATTAGTGTTGGATGTATGTATGCAATGGTTGTCAATATATTAATTAATACGATGATGCGTAGTTGGGTACGTTTTAGAGAATCTATTTATAAAGATGAAGCATATTTAACACATACATTACCAGTAACTAAAAATGATATATATGATTCAAAATTTTTAGAAACTTTAATATTTTATGTCATTGGGTTTATTTTTATCGTATTAAGTTTACTTATTACATATTATACAAAAGATAGATGGTTACTCTTAAAAGGATTTATTGGGACAATTACAACAGAATTAGATTTTAATGAATCATTATTTATACTTGGTTTTTTAACTATTATATTTTTAGAAGTATTCAATGCTATTCAGTGTGGATTCTTTGGAATTATATTAGGACATAAAAAATATAATGCAAGACTTGGCTATTCAATATTATTTGGATTTATGGCTTATTTAATATCTCAAAGTATTGTTTTACTTTTAATGTATGTGGTAGGTTTATTTGAACCAACAATAATGGATCTATTTAGAAGTACTATTTTACTAGATACGAAATCATTTAAATTATTAGTTATTCTATCAATAATTTTATATATAATTATAATTTTATTAATGAGATTTATATGTAAAAAGGAATTTAGTAAAGGTGTTAATATCGAATAGGAAAGAAGATTAATCTTCTTTTTTTATGGTATAATTAAACCAATAGTATGTGTTACTTTTAAAGAATCTTTGTTATATTGTTGATAGGTGATAATATGGATACGGTTAAAATAGGTAAGTTTATTGCTGAATGTAGGAAAAAGAAAAATATGACACAAGGTGAATTATCTGAAAAATTAGGAATAAGTATTAATGCTGTTAGTAAATGGGAGAGAGGATTAAGTTTTCCTGATGCATCTTTATATAAACCATTATGTACTTTACTGGGAATAAGTATTGAAGAACTTATTAATGGGGAAAGAGGAAATAGTGAAGAATCAAAGGAAAAAGCAATTATTAAGACAATAAAAGATAGAGATGAGATTAAAAATAAATCTAAGAAATTGATAATATTATTTGGAGTTATTTTTCTAATAATTATATTTGGTTTAATTTATTATCAGAAAAAGATAAAAGTAAAATTAGTTACTGATTCTGATTATTTATATGATGATGTTATTAGTTTTATAAAAAATAAAGAGTTTGTGGAAAATCCAGATACAAAGTATCGAGATTTTAATGCATTTTATAGTTATCATGGTTTTGGGATAGAAGGTAGGGGTAATTATAAATATGTTTACATGTGGATATATGAACAAAGTTATTATATCGAGCCAGAAGAATACGGGAGTTCTTTAGCAATATCTGGTGGTAGTTCTAGACCAATAAAAGCCGTATATAAGAATGACAGACTGCAAGATATTATTTATCCAAAGGATGGAAATGAATATGTTAAGTCTATTAAAGAAATGTTTCCTGGAATAATAAAATATCAAGTATTAAATTTTGATAAAGAAAAAAATATTAATAAATTATTTAATGAAGTAGAGAAAAAGAAAAATATTTATTATGATTATTTAAATTTAGATATGAGTAAAATAACAATAGATGATTTAGTTTATGGTGATGTAATATTTTCTATAGAAAAGAAAAATAACAAATGTGATATTCCTGTTTTATTAAGTGTTTATAAAAATAATAAATATAAGTTATATACAGAGTATAGGGCATGTAGGCCAAATGTAGCTTGTACTTCTATTTTAGAATATGTTAAATCTTATGAGGGAAAATATGATTTTGATGTTATTGAAATAGTAAGACATAGTATAGATGCTAATTTGCGTCAATATACCAATGATAATTTACCAGAATATACGATTAATTCTGGTAAGGGTCATGAGTTTAATACGGATGCAGATAATAAATATTTAATGGATTTCTTAAAATCAATTAATGTAGATTTAAATCAATGTGCTAAACCAAATTATAAAGAAGATTAATCTTCTTTTTTTGTGATATAATTATAGTGGTGATAGTATGAAGATACAAAAAGCTGGTTGTATATTAATTAACATGGTTAATGAAAAGATAGGATTAATATACCGTGATAGGCATAATGATTTTTCTTTTCCCAAAGGACATTTAGAAAAAGGAGAAACTTTAATAGAATGTGCTATTCGTGAAACGGAAGAAGAAACTAAAAGAAAAGTAAAATTATATAGTGATGAGATAGTAGCAGAAGACCATTATGTGGATTCTAACGGGGATGAGTCTGATGTATATTATTATCTTGGAATAGATGATGGGGTAAGTGATAATGATAGTACGGATACACATACGTTAGTATGGAAAGACTTTGATGATGTGAAAAATATTTTAACATATCGTAATTTGAGAAATACTTGGTTAAGTGTCAAAGATAAAGTTTATGAAATAATGTATCCAAATGATTAAAATGTGTTATAATACTAACTGTTTTGAGGTGATATCGTGTCAAAAATAGATTTTAGTAAAGATATTGTTTCTTTAATGTGGTATAAAATAGCAGTATTAGATAATGCTGGTATTGGAGCCTTTTTAAAGAAAGATGATTATTTTGAATTAATTCTATGTCTTGCATACTTAACGTTATCAAAAGAAAAAATAATTTATAAAGATAAAAGTAGTAGTGATCCATTAGGTAGACTTACTAACTATGTTGATATGGCCGATATCGATAGATTGTTTACGGAAGAATTTTGTAAGAATCAGCCAATTATACATAGTGCAGATAGATATGATAATTTGTGGATATTAGATAATATTAGAGATTCTATTATGCATAGTTGTATTGAAGATATCGATATTGAAAACAAGTTAATTAAGATTAAAAATACTGGTGAAGATAGAGGGCTAGAAGCATCACTACCATTTGATTGGATTATTGCTTATGCGAAAAGTGATATTCTAAGTAAGAAAAAATTAAATCAATATAATGTTAGAGGATTTTATTACAACTCTGATATGAAAAATGCAGAACGTTTTGATACAGAAGAGACACTAAGAGGAACTATTCAATATGAGGTACGTATTAGTGGAAATAGTTTTTTTGTTAAAGATATTGAAAATAGAATAAAAGATTTATTTTTAGAACATAGTAAATTAGAAGTACCTAAATATATTGTGTATAATACGAAAGATTATGAATTAGCAAGATATGATAAACATTATTTACGTTCATTTTATCATGCTAAGGAATTAGTAAAAAAAGTAATTGAAAGTGAATTTCCTGGAGTAAACGTAGAAATTCACATCGATAGTAGAAATGCTAGATTAATGAATAAGATAATTAAAAGGACAGCCAATTATTATAATAATTATGAATTATTTTATAATCGGATAAATAATCTTATCAAGAAAAAGTCTACTTATCTTCTTCATTATATTAGTAATTTAATTAGTTATATTGATAGCGTTAGTGAAGAAAGTAAAAATCCATATGAAAATATGCGTCTATTCAACGAAATGATGAATGATAGAAAAATCGAATATAAGACGGATAGAGAAATAGTTACTAATTATAAAAATAATTTACATAATGTAAGATCAATACTATTAAATTTGTGTGCACTAGCTACGCTAATAATCAATGATGATAAAATATATATAAAACATTATAAAAATGTTAGTCCAGAAGATATTGGAATGGTAGCATATTCTGTTAATCCATATCTTGATTGTGCTAATAAGATAAGACGTGAAATTAAAAAGATTCTTTCTCTTGAAGATAGAATACTAGTAAAAAATAATGAATTAGCCAATTGTGTAACTGAAGAATCTAAGAATAAAGTAACACAAATTATTAGTGATTTAAATAATGAAATAATTATATGTAGACAAAATATTATCAATTTAGAAACAGAATTAAAAAATAATGCTTATATTGATAGCAATAATGAAAACATTGATGATTATATGAATGAGGCTATCTCTGATCATGATGAATTATTACTTTATTATGCTAAATATAAACAGTCTAATAGTCTTAGTGATAGGAAACTAATAGAGAAAGATATGATGGACTTTCTAGATGATACTATTGCTACTGAATCAAAGTATATATTTAGTAAATGTGATATTAAAGAAATGTTTAGAATTATTAGAAATAGTTTTGCTCATATTGGAAGAGTAAATATTATTAAAAATAGAGAACAATATGATGATTATGTTGTATTAAATGATTATGATAGCAATAATAATAAAAGTGGGTTTGTAAAATGTCAATATAGGCAACTTATAGATATATTAACAGAACCGCTCAATGATAATAATTTACCAAAAACAAGAATTAAATAGATAGTTAGACTATCTATTTTTTTGAGGATATGCTATAATTATAAAGTCGATAAGGAGGAATATAATGATTAAAACATTAAATAATTTAACTAGAAAAGAAGTAATATTTCTTCTCTTAGCAATTTTATTATTAATATTACAAGGATGGTTAGATCTTAAAATACCAGATTATATGTCTAAAGTTACGATGTTAGTACAAACTAAAGGTACTGATACATCAGAAGTTATTAAAAGTGGTATTATTATGTTACTTTGTTCTTTAGGTAGTTTAGTAACAGCTTTTGGAGTAGGCTTTTTAGCAGCTTATACAGGAACATCTTTTGAGAAAAATTTAAGAAAAAAAGTATTTAATAAGATTCATGAATTTGGAACAAAGGAAATAAAGGGATTTTCTACGAGTAGTTTAATTACAAGAAATACTAACGATATTACACAGATAAAAACTCTTGTTGTCATGGGAATTCAGATGCTAGCTAAAGCACCAATAATGGCAATAATGGCTATTATGAAGATAGCTGGTAAGGAATGGAATTTTTCTTTGATTACTTTGGTTGGTGTATCGATTGTTATCGTGTCTAATCTAGTTATTATATTGGTAGCTATTCCTAAATTTAAAAAGATTCAACGTCTTACGGATAATTTAAATGCTATTACAAGAGAAAATTTGACAGGACTTCGTGTAGTAAGAGCATATAATGCGGAAGATTTTGAACTTAATAGATTTGAAAAAGCTAATAAAGAACTTACTGATACGCACTTATTTACAGGTAAATTGATGGCCTTTATGGGACCAATAATGTCTTCTATTATGAGTGGTTTATCACTAGCTATATATTGGGTTGGAGCTGTCATGATAAATGGTGCTATAGGAATGGATAAATTAAATATATTTAGTGATATGGTAGTATTTTCAGCATATGCAGTACAAGTAATAATGGCCTTTATGGTAATGGTTATGCTATTTATATTGTATCCAAGAGCATCTGTATCTATGAAGCGTGTCAATGAGGTACTAGATACAGAAATAGAAATAAAATATGGTAATGTTTCTAAAGATACAAGTGAATTAAGAGGAACTGTTGAATTTAAGGGTGTTAGTTTTAAATATCCAGATGCCGAAGAATACGTTTTAAAAAATATTAGTTTTACGGCTAACAAAGGAGAGACGATTGCTATTATTGGTGGTACTGGTAGTGGTAAGAGTACTTTGGTAAACTTGATACCAAGATTTTATGATGCTAGTGAAGGAGAAATCTTAATTGATGGAATCAATATTAAGGATATGACTAGTGATTTCTTGACTGATAAATTGGGTTATATTAGTCAAAAGGCTGTTTTGTTCAAGGGCAGCATAAAAGAAAATATTAAACTAGGTAAAAAGAATGGTAAGAAAGTTAGTAATGATGATGTGTTAAAAGCATTAAATATAGCTAGAGCTAGTGAATTTGTTACAGCAATGGATAAAGGAGTAGACTCTGATATAGCAAGTGCAGGTAATAATATTTCTGGTGGTCAAAAACAGAGATTATCAATAGCTAGAGCAATTGCTAGAGATGCTGAAATATATATCTTTGATGATTCTTTTTCAGCACTAGATTATAAAACAGATTATGCACTACGTAAAAATTTAGAAAAGTATACAGGAGGATCTACTAAATTTATCGTAGCTAGTAGGATAGGGACAATAAAAGATGCTGATAAAATAATTGTTTTAGATGAAGGAGAAATGGTGGGTATTGGTACTCATGAAAGTCTCTTAAAGGATTGTGAAGTATATAAACAAATTGCGGCTTCACAATACTGGAAGGAGGCTAAATAATATGCATAATAGAAAGATGGAAAAAGCAAAAGATTTTAAAAGTGCAGTACTAAGAATACTTAAATATAATAAGAAATATCTTCCTTTAATAGTAATAGCAATTGTGTTGTCATCATTATCTAGTTTATTTGCAATAATTGGACCAGATAAACTAAAAGAAATAACGAATATTGTTACAGCTGGACTTATGACAGAAATAGATTTAGTTGCAGTTAAAAAAGTAGGAATAACTTTAGTAATTTTATTTTCATTTAGTTTTATATTTAATTATATTCAAGGATTAATTATGACGATTATAACTGCAAAATTTTCAAAGAGAATGCGCACAGATATAGCAGTTAAAATTAATAAATTACCGTTATCTTATTTTGATAAAACAACTGTTGGCGATGTCTTATCTAGAGTTACTAATGATGTCGATAGTATCAGTATGACATTAAATGAAAGTTTAGGAACATTAGCAAGTGCTCTTACAATGTTTTTAGGGTCTCTTGTGATGATGTTTATAACAAGTGCTACTTTGGCGATAACTGCTATTTTATCATCTTTAATTGGATTTGTTTTAATGGCGGTAATTATGAGTAAAAGCCAGAAATATTTCAATGCTGTTCAAGAAGAACTTGGTGAAATAAATGGTCATATTGAAGAGACTATAACAGGACATAATATCGTTAAAGCATACAATGCGACAGAAGAAGTAAATAAGGAATTTGATGATATTAATGAGAGGTTATTCAAGGATGGCTTGAAGAGTCAATTCTTTGGTGGATTAATGCATCCGATTATGCATTTTATTGGTAATTTTGGCTATGTTATGGTATGTGTAGTAGGATCAATTTTAACAATAAATGGTAGTATTAAATTTGGGGTAATCGTAGCATTTATGATATATGTTAGATTATTTACACAACCTCTTAGAGAATTTGCACAAGGTCTTATGGAACTTCAAAGAGCAGCAGCCGCTGGAGAGAGGGTATTCGAATTTCTTGATGAAGAGTCAATGCCACTTGAAAATGGTGATAATTTTGTTAAACTAGCTAAAGAAAATGTAAAAGGTAATCTAGAATTTAAAAATGTTAAATTTGGTTATAATCCTGATAAATTAATCATCAAGAATTTTAGCGCTAAAATAAAAGCGGGTAGTAAAATAGCTATCGTAGGTCCTACCGGAGCAGGCAAGACAACGATAGTTAATTTACTTATGAAATTCTATGATATTAAATCTGGAGATATCTTAATTGATGATGTTTCAATTAAGAATTTGACAAGAGAAAACATTCATGAATTATTTACGATGGTTCTTCAAGATACTTGGTTATTTAATGGAACAATTAAAGAAAATGTCATTTATAATAATAAAAAAGTAACAACGGAAGAAGTAATGGCAGCATGCACAGTCGTAGGAATGGATCATTTTATAAAGACATTACCTAAGGGATATGATACAGAATTATCTGATACAGAAAGTTTATCAGCGGGACAAAAGCAACTTCTTACAATAGCTAGAAGTATGATTGAAGATACACCATTTTTGATTTTTGATGAAGCAACAAGTAGTGTCGATACAAGAACAGAACAATTGGTATCCGAAGCAATGGATAAACTTACTGAAGGAAAAACTAGTTTTATAATTGCTCATAGGTTATCGACAATTCAAAATGCTGATCTCATCTTAGTTATCAAAGATGGCAATATCGTAGAGCAAGGTAATCATGATGAGTTACTAAAACAAAATGGTTTTTATGCAGAACTATACAATTCACAATTTTACGAATAAAAAATATGCAGAAATTTAGAAACTGATAATTTGAGTTATCAGTTTTTTTATGCATTAAAAAAGTTCACCAAAAACCATTGACATTCCTTGCTTTATAAGTATAGAATGTATCCTAATGGAGGAAATATGAACGAAGTAATCAAAGGTGAAAATATTAGGATTGAAGATATGATTTATGAGGTTAGAGGAAAGCAGGTTATGCTTGATTCTGATTTGGCGATTTTGTATGGTGTAGAAACAAAATCACTTAAAAGGCAAGTTAAAAGAAACATAAATAGGTTTCCAGAAAACTTTTGTTTTGAACTAAGTAAAGAAGAATATCGTGAAATTCTAAGGTGCCAAAATGGCACCTTAGAATTTGAGAAAGGCAAATATTCAAAATACTTACCATATGTATTTACTGAACAGGGTGTCGCAATGCTGGCGGGTGTTTTACATAGTGATACTGCAGTAAATATTAGCATAATGATTATCAATGCATTCGTAGCTATGAGACATTATATTGGGAATAATGCATATAGATTATCAAATGTTGAATTTAAAGTAATAGAACATGATTTTGAAATAAAAATGCTTAAAAAAGCATTTGATAAATTTGAAGAGAAAAGGAAAATAAATGAAGTGTATCTAAGTGGGAGCGTATATGATGCTTATTCAAGAATAGTCGATATTTTTAACGAAGCAAAAAAGGAATTAATAATCGTTGATAGTTATGCTGATAAAACGTTACTTGATATTGTAAGGAAAATAAATGTGCCAGTAATTATAATAACCAAAAATAGTGATAGATTAAGTGATTTAGATATTAAAAAATACGGTGAGGAGTATGGGAATTTAACTGTTGTTAGAAATAATACATATCATGATAGGTATTTTGTAATTGATAGAAAAACGATATATAATTCGGGAGCAAGTGTCAATAATGCAGGTGAAAAAGTTTTTAATATTAATTTGATGACTGATAAATTTATGATAGAGGCATTGCTTGTAAAATTAAATATAGATATATAAATATCTATATTTTTTTGTCATATTATGATATAATGTAAGTTAGGATATTAGGCATAGGAAAGAGGTGGAAATATGAAACGTGTTAATTATAGTAAACGTATTCTTTTTATCGTTGTCGTTTCTTTAGTTATTATATCGTTAATTGTTTTTCCATATTCTTTTTCTGAATACCTAAATAGTTCAGCATGGGATGGAGTAGTAGCCACTTCATTTACTAGTGGAACTGGTAGTAGTGAAAGTCCGTACATTATTTCTGATGCTGGTGAATTTGCTTATTTAAAGACATTACTCGAAAGTGAAGATGCAGCAATTTATAGTGATAAGCATTACAAACTAACTAGTGGATTTAATTACGGAGGCAATGATATCAGTATCAATAGTCCAGTTGCTTTTTCTGGTACTATCGATGGAGATGGTAATTTAATTTATAATGCAACTGTTTCTAACTATTTATTCAATGTCGTAAATGGTGCTAGTTTTAAAAATTTGGAATTAGACATAACATATTCTTTGGAAGATACTGAAGGAGCAATATTTGCTAAAGATGTTACTGATTCAAATTTTGAAATGATTATTGTATCAGGAACAGCTAATGTAAGTGATACATCTTCTTTTGGGGGACTTGTATATACATCAACGGATAGTAATTATGAAAATATTGTCTTAAATTATGATATTAATTCTAATAGTAGTAATATCTATAAATTTGCTTATGAGATGGATAATGATGAGGGAACTAACATACTAATAAAAGATGATAATTATGATGCTACAAGTAGTGATATAGATATTGGTATTGATAGTTTTAGTGTTAATCATAATGCAATTAGTTTAACAAATATGGATAACTTGGATGATTATGCCAATGATGATTATGAAATAATTATTTCTAATAATAAATTTATGGTAGAAAGTAAGAGTGTTATATTGGAACCTGAGTTAGATGTAAAAGGTGATGATACACCAGTAAGAGGACCTGTTAAAGCACCAACTAGAGGAGCTGTTGGAACGGATACAATTACTGAACATGCATCAGGTGCCGATGGTAATACTTTCTATATCAATGATCTTACAAGTGACCTTAATTATTATAGAGGTCTTAACTATGCAGAAGTTAGGTCGACAAGTATTCCTAGTGGGGTTAATACGGGATATTATAACGATAATTATTTAGTTAAGGTAGAAATAATATACGATGCTGCTGATATTGAAAGTAGTGCTAGAACAGGTGCTTTATCACCGATAGGTAGTGAAAATACAAATAAATTTATTTATTTTAAATACTATCCGCTTGCTAGAAATTCTAGTGGAACATTACTTACAAATAGTGATGGTGATAATTATATTCATATTGAACTTATCGATAATCCATTTACAAAAAGACCATATGTAAGTAATACTGAGTATGGATTTAACGGATGGATATGTAATCAGGGTGCTGATACAACAGCTAATTTGTGTAGTAATGCTACATTCAGTTTTAATAATGATGACTATACAAGACATTTAGAGGTACCAGTAAATGGTGGAAGTGAGATAATTATTCACTTAAATGCTAGTTGGTATAAGGCTAATGTGGTAACTTCAGCTAGCAGTATTACTAGTTTTAATTCAATGAGTATGCAACCAACTAATTATACGACACCAGTACAAGTAGAAGTGCCTGCTAGTTATTATTGGAAACGAAATTATGCTCAAATGGTATATAACCGTAGAGTTAATAGAAATGGAGCGTTACCAAGATATTATTGGTATAAGACAAGTCAAACAGGTACATCATACACATATATTAGAAACCGTAATACGACATGTGGTTATACGACTTGTTATGTTTATAGTGCTAATCAAACGGCTATTCAAGGTGGAAGTAAATATGAAGGTGGATCGGTAACTTTTGTTCCAAACTTTACAAATAGTGGTAATAATACAGAAGTTACGATTACAACATATAATACTACATATATGAATTTACAAGCAGATCCAGATGGTGAATACACGATAACTACGACGGTACAAAGACAGGGAACATACATACCTGGTACTAATGCTAGTGGTTACTATTATAGAGTAAGTAATCCGACAACACAGATGATTAATACCGGAAAATATTATAATAGTAGCGGAGAACTTTGTACTAGTACTAGTGGATGCTCTCCCGCTTATAAATTAATTCATTATGATGATGATACATTAAAATCTAATGGTAATACGATATCTTTAATAGAAACTGATTCTGACGGAGCAGTAATAAACGCTGATAACTATTATTATCTAGTTACTAGAGATATGAATATCTTTAGATATACTAGTGGTACAGCTTTATCAATGGATAATCTTGAAGTTAATAGACCGTTTACGGTTACTGGTGCAGCGGTAAATGGAAACAATGCGGCGGGGCTTTTGGAATACGATTCTTCATATAGTTGGTTTGATGGTACAACATATTATACATTTGCTGTAGAGAACGATTTAGTTATTGAAAATATTAGAATAGATGGACCGGATACGACTGGAAATAGTGATTCTCAACTTGGTG
>JAEEGL012366590.1_pt1 | contig 21936 bp, 6 predicted proteins | sample 9134231 | NCBI WGS metagenome assembly JAEEGL01 (sample SAMN16246548, study PRJNA631951) | gut metagenome | biome: gut microbiome; feature: rumen; material: fiber-attached | host: Bos | place: Iran: Karaj | collected 2018-10 | reverse complement strand
TACGTTGCCTACCGCATGGAACAATCGCATTCGTTCTTTCAAGTTGAAGCGCGGTTATATGGTTACGTTTTCCACCCGTGCCAATGGTCGTGGCTATAGCCGTTGCTTCGTGGCAGCATATGCCGACCGTACTTTTACCGAATTACCCAATGTGCTTGATGGCACCATCAGCAGCTACCGTGTGTTTAAGTGGTACGATGCTTCGAAGGCTGGTCTTGCCAACGACACGCGGAAAGAGGCTTGCGATGCATTGAATGTGCAGAGTTGCTATAGTTTCAGCTTAGGCGAAGACCGTGGCATTGACTGCGAGTGTGTACCTCATCATATCTATGAGGACTGGCCTTCATCTTCAGAATGTGGCAGTGTGACATATTCGCCCCACTTGAAAACGAACAATGAGCCGGGTAACTCGGCAGATGATCGTCCGCAGTCTGTGGAGACGGTGTTAGCTAACTGGGAGAACCTGATGGCTACAGGTATGCGTCTTTGCTCTCCATCCTCTCACGACGGTTCACTGAATCATTTGCGTGCTGTGATGGATAGCATTGATGCCCGTGGCTGGCGTTGCGATATTATCGACATCCATAGCTATTGGGATAAAGGTAAGTTTGGTGATCTGTGGGGTTGGTACAACAGTTACAAGCGTCCCATCTGGGTAAGCGAATGGGTATGGGGTGCCTCTTGGAATAACAATGGTATCTTCAATACAAGTGTTTATAACCGCGATAATCCTGGTGATAAAGAGTATAATGACAATAAGAATGCCATTGCTGAGATTTGCGGAAAGATGAATGGTTGGGATTATGTGGAACGGTATTTCTATTGGAATTCCGAAGCTCCATGTTCACGTGTATATGATGGCGGTAGATTAACTCCTGCTGGTGAGTGGTATGCTGCCCAGCAGCCAGGCTTGGCATTCAAGGCCAACTATGAGCATGTTCCCAACAATCCCCGTCAGTACGATATTTCAGATTTTGAGGTGTCTTACGATAAGAAAGAGCGCAAGGCTACAATTAGCTGGTACGACAAGAATGGCGAGTATAATCGTAGTCATGTGCTGCAGCGCAGTACAGATGGTGGTAAGAACTGGGTCGATTTCTATACCCCCAAACAGTTAGAGACTGCTTCTGATTATAAGTTTGAGGACGAGACAGCGCGTGACGGTTACCGCTATCGCGTTCGTATAGTAGATTTGGAGAATAAGGAGCGCCTGACGAATGTGAAAGTTGCAGCTTTGGTCGACGTTGTTCCTGGTGATGCTGTGACGGTAGACGGAAACACCATGTATGTGGGTGGTAACATGATGGTGAATGGCGACTTCGACCTTGGGTTCACAGGCTGGACCAATAGCAAGGGGGAAGTGCTCTCTCATCCTCATTTTTATATTGCCAATGTAGGCGACGAGCATGGTAACCATCTGCTCTGTTGGGTGAACCAGAGTCATCTTCAGGTGGGTTCCGTGCGCACTGCTTTCGATGTGGTGCCTAACGGACAATACTATTTCTCTGCCAAGTTCTGCAATACGGGTGGCATGTACCAGACCATCGATGTGGAAGATGTAAACGGTGGAACCACTGTTGAGACGCCTGTGTTCAGGACTATAGCCTGTTCCGACTGGACCTTGCAGGATGGTAATTTTAATGTAGGTAATCACGATAAGATGTACCTCAAGTTCCGCTGGCTTCCCATGGCTCGTATCGACGAGTGCTTCCTGGCTCGTTTGTTCCCCACTGTTGAAGAGGCAATGGCTGATGCTGCTGAACAGGCTCGCTCTCGTGCGCGTGCGTACATTAACTATAATAATATAGAGGCGTTCAATACTGAATTACAGGGAATAATTGATGCAACCTATGCTACCAACGAGGAGGCAGTTACAACTATTGAGGTGGCACTGAAGGCTGCCACCAAGGCTGTAGCACAGATGTCGCAGTTGGATGCTTTGGCCAAACGTGCCGCTGTTTATGCTGAGTTAGGCATGCCTGGCAGTGACGTGTTGGTTCCATTGGTGGCTGCGGCCAATCAGCTTACCAGTGCTGCACAGGTACCAGAACTCGTTGCCAGTCTGAATCAGGAGATGACTGCCTTACTTGCTTGGGAGGAGGTCAACAAGGTTGTTAATCCAAATATCTCTTCGAAGAATGCCTGGGATAACGTTAGCACCTATAATGGTGACCAGCGGAATGCCACTTTGTTGGGTCGTACCTGTTGGAACTCTTGGTGGAGTGGTACTACTGAAAATGTGAATGGACGATATATGCGTATTCAGCAGAAGATTTCTGAACTCGGAAGCGGACTATATTACCTGAGTTGCGATGCTACTACCGAGCACAATTGTCTTTCTGATCAGCATGCCTTTATTGAAACTGCAGATGAGAAGGTTGTGTCACCTGTTTTGACCTATGATCGTTTTGATTATCCAGGTTTGGAGGATGCCAATCGATGGGAAACGCTCTCCACCACACCGCTTTATTTGTCGGATAACGCTACCATTACCATTGGTTTCGAAAGTTCGAAGCAAGGAGCTGTTGATGGTGCTTGGATAGCAGGTCCTAATAACACAACAGCTGATAACCGTGAAGGGTGGTGGTGCGCCACAGGTTTTACGCTTTACCGTATGCCAGCTTACCAGCGTGTAACTAGCAAGCCTCACTGGGGTACTGCGTGTCTACCATACGAGGTAAAGCCTGGTGTGGGCGTTCAGCTTTATGAGATTGCAGGCATTCTTAGCGAGGGTGACCAAAAGTATGTGTGTCTTGAGGCCATTAGTCAGCAAGTGGCAGGTAAGCCGGTAATATATTATAGTGCCGATCCAAAAGCTTTCTTCTTTGAGACGGGTGAGTCGGTTAAATATCCTGTCAGCGGCAAGAATAACTTTGAGGGTACTTTTGAGAGCACTACCTTCTTGTCATTCCTGTCTCCTGGTGTTGTGGTCTTCGTTGATGGCTGCTTTATCCAGTTGGCTGACGAAGAGATGCCTTATTCTATTGACGCAAACACGGGCTATCTGCTAAATCTGGATGGAATTACCAGTCTGGATAGTTGGGATGGGGAAAAGTTACCACTTTACCTTGCAGGTTATCTTTCTCAGGGGATCTCTGTTCCAGTTGCGAACTCTACACTTCCTACAGTCAACTACACACTAAATGGCCAACGTGTAAAACAGCCCACATCTGGTGTCAATATACTACAGAAAGGTGCCGATGTAAAGAAAGTTTTAGTGAAGTAACGTTGTTTTAAATTATTCTCATGCCGTGAAAAACTATTCTCACGGCATGAAATACTATTCTCACGTCATGAAAAACTATTCTCATGACGTGAGAATAGTTTTATGATACGTATCGATTAATTTTTCTGTACGTTTCAAGATTGTTTGTTTGTAGGTATTGTGAGGGGTTATAATTGAACTTGTTTTCTGAATACAGTGTATATCAAGATGCAACAAAATGTGTCGTAATTACACTTTTTTGCTATTTTGAATGAAAAATCTTTGAAAAATGATTGGACTTATTAAAATTTTGCTTATATTTGCAACCGATATCACTACTTTTGGTGTGGCTTAGGCCATGCGAACCTATAAAATTACCTCTATAGAAACATATTTTATTAATTTACTAACTTTACTAATTTAAACAAAAAAACTATGAAGTTTACAAAACTACTCGTATTGAGTGCCTTGTGTCTTCTTGGCCAGGGCGTAAATGCTGCTGACTTCATTGATCGTACAGCCCCAAAGGCTCCGACCACAACTACTGTTGATGTGACGGCGATTGATTTGACTCAGCCCGATGAGTTTGTAGTAGGAAATTACTACGTTATTTACAATGTAGGTGCTCATCAGTTCTTTACTGAGGGAAACTCTTGGGGAACGCAGGCTTCACTTGGAGATGGTGCAAACCTATCGTATTTTAGTTTACCTGACGGTAAGACGCTGGAAGACGCTACTTTGATTTTCAATGACTATTCAAAGGCAAAGTCAGCTTGGAAACAAGTTTTCTTCGATAGCAATACTGCCATGTTCGTTGACCGCGGATCACAGGCAAACTTCTATTGGCAGGTAGTTCCTGTTGAGGGTAAAGAGAAAACTTACCGCCTGCAGGCTTCTCCTTCTAATCCTTCGTTGAATCCTACCAACAATCCTGGTTTCGTGGGTGTGGCTGCTGATGCAGCTTCAGGTGCTGCTTTGTCACCATTCCTTTCAGAGGGTTGGATTGATTGGCAGTTCTTTGGTATTGCTGAATGGAACGAATACGGTCCTTTGAAAGCAGCATACGATAAGTCGCAGGAATTGAAGGCAGCTATTGTTAAGGCAGAAAAAGCTGGTATCAATGTTGATCAGTGGGTTAATGTCTATAACAATATTGATGCTACTGCTGCTGACATGGAAGCTGCTATTGCTGCAGTGATTGAAGCCCAGAAGAATGACCTGAATGGTGCTACTGGACTGAATCCAAAAGATGCTTCTGTGATGATGGTGAACCCAACGTTTGATACTATTGGCAACTTCACTGGCTGGAGTGGCACTGCATTCGGTGCTGGTGGTACTACCTGGACCAATGCAGAGTGGTATCAGGCAGCAAAGGGCGCTGATGCCTATCAGGATGTAAATGGACTTCCTGCAGGTTACTTTATTGCAGGTGTGAAGGGCTTCTATCGTGCTGGTTCTACAACTGATGCCTACAAGCACTTTAAGGCTCAAGACGACGCTTCAAAGGCCGTTCAGTTCTATGTAAAGGTTGGTGAGAACACCTATGAAACAAATGTTCCTTCTCACTTCCAGGGTGCTCCAACTACCAATCCTACCGATGGTACTGCCAGTGCTAAGGATGAAGAGACGGAAGTTACTTATTATGTGCCTAACACCATGAAATCGGCTGGTTACTATATGCATGACCTGAATCTGTACGATAACTTCCTGTTGATTCAGGTTGGTGAGGAAGGTAAACTACGTATTGGCGTGAAGAAAACAGGTACACAGTTGGGTTCTGACTGGGCTATCTTCGACGATTTCTCCCTGACTTATGTTGGTAAAGAGGAAATGGGCCTCTATCCAGGTTTGGCTTGGGTGAAGCTGAAGGATTATCCTGACTATGCTGATACGCTTGAGCACAATAAGGCAACTAAGGCTATTGTCGATGCTTACTTGGATGTATTGAACAGTCAGAATAGACGTGCCGCTATTACTGGTCAGGCCGGCGTTGATGCCTATGTGGGTGAAGTGGCTACGTTGAGAGCAGCTGTTGACAAGAACCTTGAGTTGTGGGTTGCTTACGAGAATAGGGTGGCAGAAGCCAAGAAACTGGTGCAGGCTCTTACTGATGAGGGTAAGGCTAACAATACAAAGGTTGTTCTGCTGAACACTTACGTATCACAGAAACGTGGTGCAACTCCTCCTTACTATCCTAACGGTACCGCTCCTTATATTATTGAGAACCGTGCACTTGACAATGCTCAAATTGAGGCTGAGATTGAAATCCTTGATGGTCTGATTGATAGTGCCAAGTTCCTTGATCCTACTGCAGGCGAAGACGTGACTCGTTACCTGACCAATGCAGACTTCTCGAAGAATAGAGAAGGTTGGACAGGTTGGGGTAAGTCTTCCAATAGTAACATGCCAACTACCGGTGGTTCACCCAATATTTGTGCAGAAAGCTACGATGCCAACAATTTCGACCTTTACCAGGTTGTGAAAGGCGATGTGCCTCAGGGTGTTTATGAAATCAGCGTACAGGGCTTCACACGTATTGGTCGTAACGATGGTTCGCCTCACGGCAATGCATGGACTCAGTATCAGGAGACTTCTGGTAAGGCTAAGATGCCAGTTTATGTATATCTGAACGACAATGCAACCAACTTTAAGGATGTGCATGACGAGCCTCAGACCAAGGCATTCTATGCTGACAATACTGTTGCGACTATCGTGAAGGAAGATGGTAGCTTTACTGGTGATATCGACTGGGTAGACAACAATGGTTATTATGCAAAAATTGGTGAGCAGGAGCTCGCTACAAACGACTCAATCTACTTCCCCAACACCATGACTGGTGCAGGTTATGCTTTTGCCAAGAATTTGTATGTAAACTCTGCTTACGGTGCTGTGGTGAATGCAGGCGATTCATTGCGTCTCGGTGTGAAAGGTAGTACTAATGGTGCAAACTGGAGCATTTATGATAACTTCAAGTTGACTTTCTGGGGCAAGCAGGCCGATAAGGTGTTGATTGCTTTGAACTTGGCTATCACTGAGGTTCAGAACTTGAACCAGGGCTTCATTGGTAAGAACGTGGTGACTCAGTTGGCTAATTCGCTTTCAAATGCTCAGACAGTTGCTGAAACTAAGAAAGAAGACGGTGAGGCGTTGTTTGCTGCTTTGGGTAACCTCTATGCAGCCAAGGCTGCCGTTCAGACTTCTCAGGAAATTATGAATAAACTGGCAGCTGCTAACGACTCACTTCTGGAGCAGATTTCTGCTGCTAACCTGAATGCTTTGCTAAAGCCTGCCAAGTCATTGCGTGACGATATCAATACCCGTATGGCTCAGAAGGATATTAATGATGCTGAGGTTGATGACTTGTTAAATCAGATTCATCAATGGATGAAGGATATCGAGAAGTTTGTTGAACTGCAGGAATGGGCTGACAAGTTGAATGCGGCTGCACCAAGTGAAGATGAAATCAATAATGGATTGGTATCTTCTTCATGGCTGTCGAGTTTCGAAACCTTTGCTGCTGAACTTGACGTTATGTTGAATCCTGAAACTGCCGAAGAGGCTGTGAAAGTAGAACAGGTAGACGGCTTAATTGAGCAGATTAAGATTATGCTTGACAAAAAGTATGTACCTGAAAATCTTGACACTGCTTCTGACACTAATCCAATCAACCTCACCAAGGTGCTGAAGTCGCCAAACTTCACTAAGACAGAAAGTAATAAGGAGGCTGATCAGATTGAAGGTTGGACAGCAACATCTAACTATGAAGGACTTAACGCAGAAGTATTCGGTTACTTTAACAAGACCTTCGACGTATATCAGGATATCTATGGCCTGCCTGAGGGAATCTACGAAGTACGCAACCAGGCATTCTATCGCTTTGGCACTACCGACGAAGACTATGCATTCTTCAAGAGATTCCAGGAGGAGCAGAAAGACAGCTCTAATGTATTCCTCTATGCTGAGAATCAGACTAAGACAGACACTATCCGTAGCTCAGTTCGTGTAAAGTTGTTGGCTTCAGGTGCACGTGAGAACATGCTTGTGAAGGAGACAACAACTGATATCGAAGGCGAAGGTTCTGTAGTTACAAGAGACACCATTGGTGCACAGCTTCCTCTGCGTGTGGCTGTAGATACGCTGATGTCTGTAATAAGCGGCAAGAAGGATTCAGTTAAGTACGATACCATCGCATACGTACCAAACAATGTGGTTGCAGCTAATGGCTACATAAACGAAGAGGGAACTGATCGTTGGCTGAACAAGGTAGTTGTGAAGTTGAGCAAAGACGGTGTGCTCCGTCTGGGTATGAAGAAGCAGGCAATCTTTGGTGATAATAAAGACTGGGTCATCATGGATAACTTCCAGCTCTTCTACTATGGTAAGGATAGCCAGCAGACACCTTATGATGATCCTTCAGGTATTGTTGCTGCTGAGCAGAAGGCTCGCGTACTCCGTACTGAATACTTCACCATTGGTGGCATGCGCACCTTGGTTCCACAGCAGGGAATCGCAATCATGCGTCAGACGCTTGAGAACGGCAACGTTGTTGTGAAGAAGGTGAACTTGAAATAATACGAATGAACTTGAAAAAACTCCGAAGTTAACCTAAATAAAGGGATCGGAGGCGGACTGAAAGTACCGTCTCCGGTTCCTTCGTTTATTTATTAGAGGTGAGAAATTAGAGGTAAGAGCTGAGATGTAAGAGATGAGAGGCTACCTTGACTGAAACAGACAGCTCCCATGGACGCATGAGCCCATGAAAGCCATCTGGGAAAAAGGAACCTGAAAGCCATAAGACCTATAGGACCCATAGGACCTATAAGACCTATAAAAATAACCTCTAAAACAATAAAACCTAAAATATTAATAAATTCCATGACTATGAAACGAAAACTAATCGCATCAAACAAACTGCCAATGGCACTTGCCATGAGCGGTATTCTGATGATGAGTGCATGGTCGCTGCAATCGTGTAAGGATGCGGACAACGAGCTCCTTACTGGACAGCCCGATTGGTTGGGCAACTCCATTTACGAGCGGTTATCGAACGATCCTGACGGGCAGAAGTACACCACGCTGCTACGACTGGTTGATGACCTTGATCAGAAAGAGTTGCTCTCCCACACAGGTTCAAGAACAGTCTTCGCTGCCGACGATGATGCTTTTGACCGTTGGTTCCAGACCAATACGTGGGGTGTTCGTTCTTATGAGCAGCTAACCAACGCGCAGAAGAACATGTTGCTTAACACTGCGATGGTGACCAATGCCTACCTGATTGAGTTGCTTTCTAATGCTGCAGCTAACAGTGCAAGTTCTCAGCCTACCAAGGGCGGTAGCATGCGACGCATTACAGCAACCACCATCTACGACACTGTACCCATGCTGAATCCAGCCGATATGCCGGCTACAGCAGCCTGGCTGCCTTATCAGCAGAAAGGAAAACCTATCCGTGTGTTCAAGGATGCTACTAAACGTCCTATCATTCACCTGCTTCCTGAGTTTATGCGAGTGAACAATTTTACCAATGCTGATATGGAGAAATTGACTAACGGACGTTCTAAGTCTGTGAATGTGTCATGGATTAATGGTGTTGAGGTGACTAAAGAGAATATTACCTGCAAGAATGGTTATGTGCATAAAGTGGCTGAGGTGATTGAGCCGGTTGATAACATGGCTGAGATTCTGCGTCAGCACCCTTGGAACATGAAACGTTGGTCTCATCTATTAGACCGTTTTTCAGCCCCGTATATTCCAAACTATCGTGATGAGGACGACAATTCACGTACCTGTTTGTCGGAGTTCCAGCGCATATACAATACTACTGATACAGTTTATGCATTGCGCTATTTCAGCGATCGCTCTATGAACGGTGGAAGCAATAATGTGTTGCCTGACAATGTTACATCGCCAGCTGCTACCTTGATTTTTGATCCAGGTTGGAACCAGTATGTATATGACCGTGATGGTTATGACTACCACAATGATGCTGGTGCCATGCTCGTACCAAGGAGCGATGTCTTAGACCAATGGTTCTCTTCCAACCCAGATGCTGGTGGTAAGGATATCTATGACCGTTTCGGTTCTTGGGACAATGTGCCTGACGATATCTTGGCTGATTTGTTGAACAACTGTATGCTGGATAATTTTGTAAGCAGCATTCCTTCTAAGTTCAATAGTATTGTTGACGAATCGCAGGTGCCTGTCAATATTAAAGCTGACGATGTGGACTCTTGTTTTGTGGGTTGTAACGGTGTAGTTTACCTTACCAATAAGGTGTTTGCACCAAGTAGCTTTTCAGCTGTTACCTTCCCAGCTAAATTGAACAATCAGACATTGAATGTGATTAACTGGGCCATTGAGAACTTAAAAGGTGGTGCTTTGAAGTCAATTCTCACTTCTATGGAAGCCTATTATTCTTTGCTTTTGCCCACCAACAATGCCATGCTTACTTATATTGACCCTACCTTGTATGGTAGTAATTCTGGCATGCTCTATGAATTTTACTATGATGAAGATGTTACGGTTCCAGTCTCTCAAAAAGTAAAGGCTCGTCGATATGTGCTTAATTATTCTGGTGGCACGGTAACACGTGACTATGCTCCGATGACCAGCGATGCTCCCCAGACGGTGATTGAGGATCGTCTCTATGATTTGCTAACGCAGCTTATTATTGTGGATACGCTCAATGCAAATCAGGATTATTATAAGACGCAAGCAGGTACCTTGGTTCGCATCAAGAACTTCGATCAGGAGGGAACAATGACGGTGGAAGGTGGTTATCAGTTGGAAACGAATCCTGTTATCGACTTCAGCGGTGGTGGCTCGCTTGATAATACCCAACCCTGTATAGTAGATAAGGTGTTTACCAAGGGAAATGGTAAGTCTTACAGATTAGCAGACTGTTTGCCACTCAGCTCTACCAATTCTGTTTATTCGCTGCTGAAAGACAATCCTGAGTTCAGCGAATTCTATAAGTTAGTGACTGCTGGTAAGTTATTCACCACCTCTATTGCAGGAATGGATAACGTGAAACCTAATAATGCACACCAGAATATGTCGCTTTTTACTACCTATAATTATACGGTATATGTACCTACCAATGCTGTTATTCAGGATTTGCAGACACGTGGTTACTTACCCTCTTCATCTGACATGTCTAATTTGACAGAATGGGGAGATAAGGGAACACAGGCTTTGGAAGCGATGCGTGAGATTATTGCCAATTTTGTACGCTACCATGTACAGGATAATTCTGTAGCCGTGGGTGGTAAACCTGTTACCAACCAAGATTTTGAATCGTCGATGGTGAACCCGGAAAACTTCCGCTATTTTCCACTGACTGTAACTGCTAAAAAAGATGGCATGACTGTAACTGGTCAGGTTTATATGGATCCTGCTACAGGTCAGGCGATGAAGGATGCTGCTGGAAATCTTGTTCAAAAACCATTGGATATTGACACCCAAACACAGAATGCCAAAGGGAAGCATTTCTACAATATGATGGCACGTGAATTCTGGAATAATGGTGCAAGTACAACTAGCATAACAAAGACTTCATATAATAGCAACACTGCTGTAGTCCACTTGTTGAAAGACGGTGCCCTGCTCTACTCAGAAAGTCAGTTGACTAACTGGAAGGATGTCGTGAAGGCAAAACTGGGTATCCAATAAGTTCATAACCTCGAAGAATGAAAGCTATGAAACAACTGAGATTCATAATGATAATAATCGTGTGCATGTTGGCACTTGGCGCCAGCGCACAGGATATAAAGTCGGTTCACGGAACAGTGAGCGACGATATGGGGCCGCTCATGGGTGCTGCCGTCTGCGAAATAGATGCCAACGGACGTATCATTGAGAGTGCCGTAACCGACCTGAATGGTAACTTTACCATGAAGGTTCGCAACCAGAAGGACAAGATCCGCTTCAGCTATGTAGGTTTGAAAACGCAGACCTTGCCCATTAATAAGTCTACTTTTAAGGTGATGATGGTCAGTGCCACCACACTGAAGGAGGTAACGGTGAAGTCGAAACGCCGTCTTAACGGCAACAATATGGCCATTCCCGAGCGAGAGGTTGCCTTCTCTACGCAGACCCTTTCTATGAAAGAGTTTGAAGGCTTGGGCTTTACCTCTGTCGACGAGGCCCTGCAAGGCCGTATCGCAGGTCTGGATATTGTGTCTGGTGGTGACTTGGGCTCAGGTTCAACTATGCGTTTGCGTGGTACCACTTCAGTATCAGAACTGACAAACGGTAACCCTCTCATCGTGGTGGATGGTAACATCCGTGAAGATGTGGCTGTGGAAGCCAGCAGTCTGGCAGGTGCCACAAACGATACCTTTGCTGAGTTGCTGAACATCAACCCTGAGGATATTGCATCTATCACGGTGTTGAAAGATGCTGCTGCCACTTCTATTTATGGAACCAAAGGTGGATCTGGTGTTATCGAGCTGACTACCAAGCGTGGTGCGCGAGGTAAACCCAAACTCTCCTATGCCTTGACGTTAAAAGGCGTCTATCTGCCAGAGGGTAAAAAACTATTGAATGGTGACGACTATACCATGCTGTTGAAAGAGGAATACTTCAATCCAAGGCAAGACGATGCTGCTTCGAATATTCCTGAAATCAGCTATTTGCCCAACTTCTCAGAGTATGAGCAGTATAATAACAATACCGACTGGTATGATGCCGTGACACAGTGGGGCTTGAAGCAGACACACTATGTAACAGTAGAAGGTGGTGGTGAGAAGGCTACCTTCCGTATCTCTGGTGGTTACAACCACGATACCAACTCGTTGATTGAACAGAAGTTCCAGCGTTTCACTACCCGTCTGAACTTGGACTACAACATTTCTGAACGTATCCGTGTAAGTACGAACTTCTCTATGACTTACGGTAAGACAAAGGCAAACTATGATGGTCTGTTAGGTATTGCCATCAAAAAGATGCCGAACATGAGTATTTATGAGCAGGATCCGCTTACGGGTGAAGATACCGATGCCTATTACACCATGTTGCAGTCGGCCAGTTCTGTGTTCAATGAGACTGGATCAGGAAAAAATGACAACCAGAAAACCTATGTGAATCCTGTTGCTTCTGCAAGATTGGCTAAGCGTGAAATACAGAACTATGACATGAACCCAGAATTGGTAATCAATTACAAACTACTGGGTCTTGACGAGGATCACTGGCGTTTGGATTATCGTGGATCAGTTTACATGAATATAAGCAACAGCTATACCGATTCATTCTATCCTTCTGAACTGAAGACTACGAGTTGGAATGATGGTGGTGGTGTTAATACGTCATACTCTGATTCAAGAAAGACAGTACTCTTTAATACGAAACATCAATTAACCTTGACACCTGCCTTCAAGAACAAAGATCACTCAGCCATGATGATGGCACGTATCGAGGCAACAACCAGTACGTCGAACAGTCAGTCGGCATCAGCCAAGGGCCTGCCTTCTGGTGGTATCACCAGTCCTGATGCAGGTGGACATGTAACGGGTCTGAGTTCAGGCTATGGCGACTGGCGTTCAATGAACTTTGTGTTGCAAGGTCACTATTCTTACAAGAGTCGCTATATTGCCACAGTTTCATTGACAGGACAAGGAACCACACGTTTCGGACCAGATCGCCGTTGGGTTTACAACCCTTCTATATCATTGCGTTGGAATCTTGGTGATGAGAAGTTCATGGAATGGAGTAAGAACTGGCTGTCAATGTTGGCCATCCGTCCCAGTTGGGCTTATACGGGATCTGAACCAAACCGCGACTACCTCTATACTTCTATCTATGCCCCTGCAGGTGCCTATATTGATATGGCAGGTCTGATGTACCCACAGAATATCCGCCTGACCAATCTCAGTGCACAGCGTACATCAGGTTATAACCTCGGTGTTGACTTTGGGTTCATAAACGACCGTATTAAACTGATTCTGGAAGGATACTATGCCACAACTACCGACCTGTTCCAGAATGATTATAGCATTCCTACATCTGTAGGTTTCTCTACCTTGAACTTCAAGAACGATGGTAAGATTCTGAACAAGGGTTGGGAGGTGCGTATTGAGACCAACCAGATGATTAAGAAAGGTCAGTTCTCAATGGATATGAACTTTAACTTGGGTAATCAGTACAACGAGATTCTGGAAATGGACGAAAATCTTCTGCGCAAGAAGAACGATACGTTTAATAATGTCAACGATCAGGTGCTCACACGTATTCAGTTGCACAATGCCTACGGTTCTATCTATGGCTTTCGTTCCCAGGGTGTATATGCCTGCTCGTATGACTTCCTGGAGACCAACTGGAAGACAGAGCTCATCCAAAACAACTATGCTACCTATAAGGACTTTGTGAATGCCTTCCTGACAGGTAATCTGCCACAGGAGTTCTATGACGAGGTCTTGAAGATAGAGCGTCAGCCACTGACGGCACCGGTAGCGCGTAATGCCGATGGCTCAGTGATTGTGAATGATGAAGGTAAACCCCTACAAATGGCCTTTGCCTATGACAATGAAGCAGGTACCACACGTTATTTCAACGGTGGTGATGCCATTTATCAGGATGTGAACAATGATGGTAATATCAATGCATTGGATATTGTGTACCTCGGCTCGTCATTGCCTAAGTTGACAGGTGGTTTCGGATTCACTTGGAACTACGGTCGTTGGTCGCTGTCAACACAGTTCAGTTACCGTTTGGGTAACAAGATTTTGAACCGTGCACGTCTGTGGAACGAGGCTATGGTTTCAAACGACAACCAGACCGAGGCCGTGAATTATCGCTGGCGTAAGGAGGGTGATCTTACCACTATTCCACGTGCCCTGTATGGTTCAGACTCTAACCGTAACACACTGATTAGTGACCGCTTTGTGGAGAAAGGCGACTTCTTGCGTCTTTACTATGCACGATTGGCGTATGCTTTCCCAAAGAAAGCCCTGAAAAGTATTGGACTTACCCGTTTGAGTTTCTATCTCACGGCAAACAATTTATTCTGCCTGACCAATTACACTGGCGTAGACCCTGCTGTGAACTATGGTGGCTACGGACCTGCTTGTGACTATGGTCAGACACCGCCTTCGAAAGAATATACTTTTGGTATGAGCGTGAGCTTCTAATGGAAACTAAAATGAATAACGATTATGAGAACAAACTATATATATAATAAGGTGAAAAGCTTGGCTGCACTCCTGCTGCTGATGCCATGCGCTACATTCCTTACAGGATGCAACGACTTCTTGGAGTCGGAACCTAAAGACCGTATTGTTCTGGAGAAGTTCTGGAATGAGAAGTCGGATGTGGAGAATGTGCTCGTGAGTTGCTATTCTGCAATGCAAGCCTCGAATGTGTTAGGTCATATGATGGTATGGGGTGAATTTCGCTCTGACAATATCGAGGAAGGAACCAATATTTCTAATAATGTGAACTTGCAGCGTATTGTTAACGAAAATATTGATGCGACCAATGGTTACACATCATGGGCCGGCTTCTATCATGTGATTAACCGTTGCAACACGGTTATGCTCTATGCACCTCAGGTGGCCGCCAAGGATCCGTCTTTTTCTGATTCGCAATTGAAAGCCACTATTGCAGAGGCGACAGCCATCCGTGCTTTGTGCTATTTCTACCTGATTCGAACTTTCCGTGATGTTCCATATGTTACGGATGCCTATTTGGATGATAGTCAAAAGATGGATATTGCTGCTACTCCGTTCAGTGAGGTACTGGATGCACTCATTGCTGATTTGGAAAGCGTGAAGGGCGATGCCATGGAGCGCTATCCGAAGAATCAAGCCCTTTACCAGACAGGACGTATTACCAAGCAAGGCATTCAGGCTATGTTGTGCGAGATGTATCTCTGGAAGCAAGACTATGCGAAGTGTGCACAGGAAGCTAAGGACATCATTGATGCCAAGATACAATATATGACTGAAAACAGTACAGCCATGTATCCCGATCCAGACGGACGTTTGAATGGATATCCGCTGGAATCAGACTTTACAGGTTCAAATGTCTTTGGAAGGTCTTTCGGACGTTTGTTCTGCAATAGGAATGATGATGCCAGCGACGGTGACAGTGAGGAGATTCTTCTTGAATTGGTGTTCATGAACAATGATAATATGACTGCCAATGGACCGGTGAATGAACTCTATGGAAATGCCGTCGTTACCCGTGGCTATGCTGCACCAGCAGAGTATTTGACTATCAGCGAAAACCAAAGCTACAATGTGTACGAAAAGACTGATTCGCGTTACTATGAGAATATTTTTGCCAAGGAAAGTGGTTCAGTAATTAATAAATATGTTGCCACTTCAGCTATGTCGATTGAAGTGAGCGGAACAACGATCAAGACACCAACAGTCCGTATGGTTTATGCTCGCGACAAGAACCATGCCAATTGGGTGATTTACCGTCTCTCCGACATTATGCTGATGAGGGCCGAAGCACTTTGTGAATTAGGTAGCCCACAAAACTTGGCCGATGCCTTTGAATTGGTACAGACAGTGAACAATCGCTCACTTTGTGAGACAACCTTGTCTTCTAGTCTACGATTCACTTCCTACAATACACAGGACAAGCTCCGTAAGTTGATTCTGTTGGAGCGTCAGCGTGAGTTGATGTTTGAAGGCAAACGTTGGTACGACTTGGTACGCAGGTCGCTGCGTGATGGCAATACTGATGTACTGATTGAATTCTTGGGCTATAAGACCATTAATAACGCTTCAGTAGCTCTGCGCCGTCTGAGTAAATTGGATGCCATTTTCTGGCCTTATTACATTGAAGAGTTGCGCGTAAACGATCAGTTGAAACAGAACCCTGCCTTCAGCAGTGGTGAGAATGAGAGTTTTACGAATACGGCAAAGTAAGGATATTATCTGATAACCGAAGACTGAAAAAATGAAAATTATGAAACTGAAAGACAGAATATTTTCCCTGCTGGCACTGGTGATGCTCACTACACCTATGCTTACCTCCTGCTCTGACGAGCCAGAAGACGAATATTACTATTCGTTTACGGGAGAAATGATGAGTGATTATCTGAAGAGCCGTAGCCAATACAGCGACTTTACCTCTATTGTGGAGAAAGCCGGCCTGATGGACTTGCTTGCCTCTTATGGACACTATACATGTTTCTTGCCCGATAACAGTGCTGTTCAGGTTTACCTGAAGTCACATAATATCGGCTCAATAGCTGAACTAAGTCCGGAACAGTGCGATACCATAGCACGTACTCACCTTACATCAGACAAAGGTTATACAACTTACGATATCGGTGGCGGTGTGACCAATATGAATAAGCGCTTTGTCCAGGCGCAGGACACCATTGATGCTAACGGGCAAACGGTAATCATGTTGAATAGTAGCGCAATCATTCCCTTTGAGACACAGAACGACTCTGTAGAAAACGGTATTGTACAGCCTATTACAGCCATGTTGGAAAGCTCGACCAGTATGGTACCTGAGCTGATGAAGAAAAATCCGCGACTGGTTCTGTATACCTATGCACTGGAGAAGACAGGGTTGGCCGATACTATGATGAAGTATAATGATGAGAAATATGTGCAGAGCGATTTTCAATATAAATATAAATCGGGGTCTGAGCCTTGGGAGATTGCCATAGCACCCGTGGAGAAACGATATGGCTTTACTGTGTTTGCTGTTCCCGATGATGTGCTGTTGAGCAAGGGCTACATTACGACAGATCCAAAGGCAGACAAGGATCAGGCACTCCAAGAACTTTGGGCATTGGCCAAGAGCATTTATGACCCGATGTTCCCTGCTGATGCTGGCAGGACATTCGATATGTCGAAACTGAATGAGCCTGAGGATCCCCTCTATAAGTTTATGGCCTATCAGGCATTACCTCGCTCTATGGAGAAACCTGAGTACTTGACCGTACGTGATGACTTGGGTATTTTCACCACCATTATGAATCCTACGGAATGGTATGAGACTATGCTGCAGTACACTTTGATGAAAGTGGAGAAGTACACTGTAAACATGTCAGGCTATGGAAGCTCGGCTAAGTTGAATGATCATTATGTGAACCGTCGCTTTGAGAAATTGGGTTCAACGCTCATTTCTGTTGAAGGCGTACATGTGGACTATCAGGTGGAAGCAGGTTATGATAATAATGCCATGAACGGTTTCTACTTCTACGTTGATGACATTATCAAGTATGACTCTGAAGTACGCGACGTTGTGCATAATGCCCGTATGCGTGTGGATATGTCAGCTCTCTTCCCTGAGATGATGACCAACGGACACCGTATGAATGGTGACTACCAGAAGCACCAGAGAGATGCTATTTTGGATAAAGATCCATCGGTAGGCTACAACTACTATTATCCCAATGGCTATCTGGATGGCGTGACCATGAGTGGTGATGGCTATTTCGTATACCGTCATCCGCGTTCGGGCTATTGGTCGTATAGTGGTGATGAGATGATTGTACAGGGTAACTTCGACGTGAGTTTCCGTATCCTGCCTGTTCCTGTAACTGGTACTTATCAGGTGCGTTTGGGCTATGCCGCCATGGCAGGTGTGCGTACTATTGCACAGTTCTACTTTGGCGATAGTCCTGAACCCAAAGAGCCTTACGGCGTACCTGTTGACATGGACGTACAGATGAACAATGCCGACATGCTGGGTGAGAACTTCACTTTGAAGTACACCGATGCAGAAGGAAATACCGTGGAAGGTTATACAGCTGTGCGAAGTGCTGCATACAACGATGACGGCTCAGTAAAGGACGAGGATGCACAAACAGTTCTGACAAACGACCAGAAGGCTCTGAAGAACAAAGGCTTCTATCGTGGCGCTTTCGGTTGCGGATGCGGTACTGGCGCACAGAAGGATAAGACTCACTTTGCAGCCATTCCACAGACCTTCCGTATTGTACTCTGTACGGTGAAACTGGAGGCTGGTAAGTACTATTATGTGCGTATCCGTAAGGCTACGAAATTGGTTCGTGGTAATAACGAGTGCATGCTTGACTACATTGAAGTTGTACCGAAGAGCGTATACGGTGTTAGTGATGGTGACATGCGTGAAGACGACCTCTGATGAATTGATAATTGAAAATTGAAAATTGAAAATTATGAATAGATATATTTCATATACAAAGGTGATAGGGCTGGCTATAGCCGCCCTTGCCTTCACCGCTTGCTCTGAGCAGTGGGACGATCATTATACAGATTCTCCATTGTCTGGTGCAAATAGTGGTACGCTGTGGCAGGCTATTGAGCAGAACGATCAGCTGAGCAATTTCAAACGGGTAGTTGAAGCTTGTGAATTTGACAAGTCGTTGAAAAGTAGTCAGGCTTTTACGGTATTCGCTCCAACAAATGCACATTTCTTAGAGGAACAAGCTGACAGCGTAATCAACCTTTATAACACAGAGAAACAGAATGGTGTCCGTACGTCGGAGAACCGTGCTGTCAAGGAGTTCTTACAGAATCATATTGCACGATACACACATTCGGTAGCCAAAGAGTCAACCGATTCAATTATTATGTTGAATGGTAAATACATGGTGCTTACTCCGAAGTCTTTCGGTGGTCATGAAGTGGTGACATCCAATCAGCTATTTGAGAATGGTGTGCTTTTCACAGTTGATAAACCTGTTGAGTTCTATAATAACATCTTTGAGTATATTCGTGCTGATGCAGATCTGGATAAGGTAGAGGAATTCGTCTACGATACACTGTTCTATAAATACGAACTGGATGAAAATCAGAGCGTGGCAGGTGACATTATTAATGGTAAAACCACTTATTTGGACTCAGTGATGGTAAAGTCGAACAACTTGTTCTATTACTGGGCAGATCTTGGGTGGCTGAATACAGAGGACAGTACCTATTGGATGGTGTTACCCGATAATCAGACCTGGGATAAACTCGTACAGGAATATGAACCTTACTTCCAGTATAACAAGAAGGTGTCGAAAATTTTGTCTAATGGTCCAGCAATGGACTATCAGAAGATGAACTGGATTATGCCACGTTTGTCAATTCTTGCCGGTACTACTTTTAGCGTGTCAAGCAATCCTGGCTTGCGTAGCTATTCTGCTGGTAATACATCGGTACGGATAGACTCGCTAATGTCAACCTATGCTGTCAGTCCTACATATCGAAAGGGGTACTGGGGTGCCGACAGCCTTCACTACTACCAGTATGGTACATTCAGCCAGCCACAGAATCCCTTCGCAGCAGGTGGCGTGTTCGATGGTGCAACCTTTGTGGAGTGTAGTAACGGTAAGATTGCTAAAACCTCTCAGTGGCCAATTAAAAAACAGGAAACTTTTGCTCAAGAGATTATTGTAGAGGCAGAGACAGCACAGATTTTCTATGACTCTCAAACAACTCATAACCGTATGTATATATGTCGTGTATCTGCAACAGATTCTGCTTTCTATGGACGTATTTCTAATAATATGTATCTGGAAATAAATCCAAAGGATGAGGCACTCCACAATCCTGATGTGGCATTTTATATTCCTAACGTACTTTCGAATGTGCCATATGATATCTATATGGTAATGGTTCCTGCAAATGCGGAGGATCCAAATTTATCGGAGGATGAACTTCTGCCCACGCAGTTAGAAATTTCACGTCTATATAAAGACTTGGATGGTAACGGTAAGATGCGTGATGATATTGAAGACGCTAACGATGCAATTTTCTCTGATGCAGCGCATTCGCTGGGTAGTTTCTATGGCGATAATGGTAAAGGCTATGGCTATGGTAAGGATATTGATACGCTCTGTTTGGGAAAGAATGTGATATTCCCCACCTGTACGGTAGGACTGGATAATCCAGAAGTTCAGATTCGAATCCTGAGTAATGTGTTTATGATTCCAGGCTTGTATGAAGGCTATTCGCGTACTTTGCGTATAGACTGTATTATCTTTAAGCCTCGATTTGATGCTATCACCGATTAATTAATTGTATGAACCCAAAGAAACAAAATAAGAACGCTATGAAACGATATATCTTATTTGGACTTTCGTTGCTGATGGCTTTCCCGCTGAGCATCTCAGCACAGGACGAAGACTTCGATGATGAGCAGGAGACTGTTGTCAAGAAGAAGGTGGTGAAGGTGAAGCAATATGAGACACGAACCATCAAGGGAAAGGTGGCAGATGCTGCTACAGGCAAGCCTATCTCAGGTGCATTGGTGCAGACTGCCGACTTCCGTGGCTATAGTACACTGACGGAAGACGACGGCACCTATGAACTGAAGTTGCCATTGCTGGCTACCTCGGTTTTGATATCAGCTCCCGACTATAATATGATACGATTGGGTGTGCAGGATGGAGAGCAGCAGTTGATGGTGAGCCTCTATGCGTCGACCTTCGATGCTGAGTATGATAAAGACATAAATGTGCGCAGTGACTATAGCAGTACCAACTTCAAATACTCTACTGCCATTAATGTGAAGGAGGAACTGCAGAAGCAGTTGGGTGCTTTTGCACATGTGGTGGGCCACAACGGTACACCAGGTACGGGTGGCGCCATTTTCATGAATGGTTTGAACTCACTGCATGTAAATGCGCAACCTCTTATCGTGGTAGATGGTGTTCCTTTGGAACAACAATATACTCGCGAGTTGCTTCACGACGGTTTGTTCAATGACATCTTGTCGAACATTACTATGAACGATGTGCAGAAAATAACGGTGATGCGCAACGGTACAGCACTTTATGGCGCTAAGGGCGCTAATGGCGTGATTCTGATTGATACCAGGCGCAGTAAGTCGATGGCTACTCGTATCACAGCAACTGCTGCTATGGGGGTAACCATGAAGCCTCAGTTCATCAAGATGATGGATGAGAACCAGTATCGTACTTATGTGTCTGATTTGTTGAGGACTACTGGCACACAGTTGAGCGACTTCCAGTTCCTCAATGAAGATAATCCTTACTATTACCGTTTGTATCATGAAAATAATACTGACTGGAAAAAAGAGGTCTACCAGACTGCGCTGACACAGAACTATGGTATTAACGTGGAAGGTGGTGATGATGTAGCTAACTATAACTTATCAGTAAACTACATGATGGGTGAAAGCACGCTGAAATACAACGACCTAACCCGTTTGAATATCCGTTTCAATACCGACATTAACATAACGGATAAGTTGTTTACCCGTTTTGATGCTTCGTTCAGTAATCAGACTCGTGATGTTCGTAACGATGGTGCACCGATGAGCTATGATGAGGGAACTCCCACTTCACCAGCCTTCCTGGCATACGTGAAGAGTCCCTTCCTGAATCCATACAGCTATGGTTATTCTGTAGCTACAGGTCCTCGTTTTTCAGATAGTCAGTGGGAAATCAACGACGAGTCGTATCTGGATCAGGCTCTGAGCGACTATCCCAGTTACAACTGGCGACTGGCTAACCCCGCAGCTTTGAATGAGTATGCAGAAGCAGAGAACAAGAACCACTTTGAGAACTCTTTGTTAAATATTGCTGTGATGCCTCGCTATTCATTCAATCAGAACCTTTCGTTACAGGAGCATTTTAGTTATACATTGGTAAATACCAGCGAAATGTTCTATATCCCGCTGAACGGTGTGCCTAGCTACTATGTGGCAAGTGTGGGTGATTCTCGCGAGAATGAAGTACGTGCCATGTCGTCTAAGCAGAACTCTATATACAGTGATACCCGTTTAGCATGGAACAACCGTTATGATGCACATAGCATCAGTGTTTTCGG
>JAEEGL016522384.1_pt1 | contig 21937 bp, 17 predicted proteins | sample 9134231 | NCBI WGS metagenome assembly JAEEGL01 (sample SAMN16246548, study PRJNA631951) | gut metagenome | biome: gut microbiome; feature: rumen; material: fiber-attached | host: Bos | place: Iran: Karaj | collected 2018-10 | reverse complement strand
GTGATATCACTCCTGCAATGATTAAGGTTGTAGATGCTGCCGTTGCCAAGGCCTACAACGGTTCCAAGAAGATTTCCTGGATGGAAATCTATGCCGGTGAAAAGGCTACTAAGGTTTACGGTCAGGATGTATGGCTTCCTGATGAAACCCTTGATCTTCTCAAGGAATACGTTGTTTCCATCAAGGGCCCTTTAACAACTCCTATCGGTGGCGGTATCCGTTCATTAAACGTTGCTTTACGTCAGCAGCTCGATTTATACATCTGTCTGCGTCCAGTACGTTACTTTGAAGGTGTTCCAAGCCCAGTTAAGCAGCCTGAACTCGTAGACATGGTTATTTTCCGTGAAAACAGTGAAGACATTTACGCAGGTGTTGAATGGAAGGCCGGTACTCCTGAAGCCGACAAGGTTATCAGCTTCCTGAAGAATGAAATGGGTGTTACCAAGATTCGTTTCGATAAGGACTGCGGTATCGGTGTTAAGCCTGTATCAAAGGAAGGTACTCAGAGACTGGTTAAGGCTGCAATAGAATATGCAATCGCCAACAACCGCAAGTCAGTAACTCTTGTTCACAAGGGTAACATCATGAAGTTCACTGAAGGTGCATTCAAGCAGTGGGGCTATGAAGTTGCCAAGGAACAGTACAACGGCGAACTTATCGGCGAAGGTCCATGGATGAAGATCAAGAATCCTAAGACCGGTGAAGACATTGTAATCAAGGATTGTATCGCTGACGCATTCCTGCAGCAGATTCTGTTACGTCCTGCAGAATATGACGTAATCGCAACCCTGAACCTCAACGGCGACTACATGTCAGACGCTCTTGCCGCTCAGGTTGGCGGTATCGGTATCGCTCCAGGCGCAAACATCGGCAGTACCTGTGCAATGTTCGAAGCTACTCACGGAACCGCTCCTAAGTACACCGGCCTTGATAAGGTAAATCCTGGTTCAATCATTCTTTCAGCTGAAATGATGCTTCGTCACATGGGCTGGAATGAGGCAGCTGACCTTGTCATCAAGGGTATGGAAGGTGCCATCAGAGGTAAGCGAGTAACCTACGATTTCGCACGTCTCATGGAAGGTGCCACCGAAATCAAGTGTTCAGAATTCGCTGATGAAATCATCGGTAAGATGTAATACATTTTCCGATATCTGAAACGGAACCGCAGGTTTTTGAACCTGCGGTTTTTTATTTTCCGATGATGGCTGTCTGCTGTCTGTCTTAATCAGGAAACAGGTGGCCTAAAACTGAAAGCAAAGACCATGGAAAAAACGTAAAGCGGGCATCATGAAAACAGAGACGGCAGCCGAATGGCTGCCGTCTGTCAATTGGTGGAGATGGCGGGATTTGAACCCGCGTCCCAAAAGGCTAGATCTCAACGTCTACATGTTTAGTCGAATCTTTTAATCTCGTAAGCCTGACGCGGACCGACACGCTGCAGACTCACCAGACTGAATGGATTTAAGGCTACTCCTTCAGTCGAGGATTCACCCGATACAATATTGGGATCCGGAGATTCTGAACCTATTGTCAAATCCAGGCTCCGGGTAGTCCAAAAGTTTTTTAGGCTCTGACTACAGGTTTTGCTTGTCGCTGGTTATTAAGCAGCTAAAGCGTAAGATTCATCGTTTGCGATTATCTTTTTGTGGGTTTTTTAAGAGGCCACCCACGCCTCTACATGCTGTTTTGACTTCACTCTTCCAGTCGAATCCTAATCATCCCCTTTAAAGCTGTATTTAAAAACACCGTTCAAGAGGCTAACAACAAAAGCCGTCTGAACTTACTTGAGTTTAATTATAACCGTTTTGTACGGATATTCAAGGAATAGAATGCTTTTTCCGGAATATTTCATAAAACGGTCGTTCAGACTTTATCTTATGGATTTTTTCATCACTCTGGCCTGATCACGTTTCCATTCGCGTTCCTTGATTGAATCGCGTTTGTCGTGAGTCTGTTTACCTCGGGCGAGGGAAATTTCCAGTTTTACCAGTGATTTTTTCCAGTAGAGCTTCAGTGGAACGATGGTGTATCCTGCTCTTTCAACGGATCCTATGAGTTTATCAATTTCACGTCTGTTAAGAAGAAGCTTTCTTGTTCTGGTAGGATCGCAGATTACGTGAGTGCAGGCCTGATCAAGGGGAGTGATGTTTGCACCTATAAGGTATATTTCACCTTTTTTGATGGTTACGTAACCGTCAACGATGCTGGCTCTGCCGGCACGGAGTGCCTTTACCTCCCACCCCTGCAGGCTGATGCCCGCTTCGAAGTGCTGTTCCAGAAAATAATCGTGGCTGGCTCTTTTGTTTACGGCAATAACGGTTGATTTTATTGCCTGTTTGTTATTGTTACCGCTCATTGCGTGTGTCCATTTTAAAAAGATAAAAATGTCGAAATATGTATTGTTCCGCCGTACTCCGTACGGTTTACGGACCTTGTCCGCAAGTCGGAACGTAAGATGGAATCTTAAACAATTTTGTGGCGGAAAATCAAGTGTTTTCGGGGTTTTGGGATTTGGCGTGAGCACCGTATCCCCAAAGTCCGACATTGTTGAATAAATGACGCTCCGTCAAATACTTAAGTTTGACAAAGAAACAGAAAAAATATTGTATAATTGCCGAACGGTAACAGGGGTTGTGCGTAATGTTTCTGAAAAGCTCCCGTTACGGAAAATGTATAATAAAGCCTGGAGACATTGACGGAAATTCGTGCATCGGAGCAGGGTGCGGAATCCGTACGGAAGATTTTTTCCGTTTCGAAGCGGTTGCTGCGGCAGGTCTCCCACGTATGTATGGAGTCATAAAATGGTTGTTGCGCTGCTGTGTGTGGTGATAGGTTTTGCTGTTCTGATATACAGTGCCCAGAAGTTCGTTGACGGAGCTTCCGGACTTGCACTGTGTCTCGGGGTTCCGGAAATTCTCATCGGTATTCTGATTATCGGTTTTGGCACCTCAGCTCCTGAAATGCTGGTGTCTGTTTTTTCGGCTCTTGGCGGCAGTCCCGCACTGGCTCTCGGTAATTCCTGGGGCTCAAACATCTGTAACATTTCACTGATTCTCGGCGTTACGGCACTGCTGACCCCCGTAATAGTCAAAAGAAATCTGCAGAAAAAGGAATATCCCTTACTGCTTCTTACCGTAATAATCCCGCTGGTATTTGCTGCTGACGGCATCATATCAAGAACTGAGTCGGCATTTCTTCTGGTTTTCATTTCACTGTTTGTTGCCTATACGGTTTTTGAGGGACTGAGAGCCAGAAAACAGTCCAAGGCAGTAAAGAACGGTACGGACTCCCAATCCGCTGATGAAGAACTGCAGATTGAGGAATGTTCCGAGGAGGCCAGAAGCCTGGGCCCGGTCAGGTCTGCCGTTTATACCGTTGCCGGTCTGATTTTCATGGTGCTGAGCTCTAAAATTATTGTTTACGGTGCCGTTGACATTGCCAAGCTTCTTGAAATCAGCGAGGTGGTTATCGGTCTTACCGTGGTGGCCATTGGTACCTCACTTCCTGAACTTACTGCTTCCATCATTGCCGCCAGAAAGGGCAGTAATGAACTTGCCGTCGGTAACATCATCGGTTCAAACATTTTCAACAACACGGCGGTACTGGGGCTTGCTGGCGTAATAATGCCTTACAGCGTGGACAAAATTGTTTTATACAGGGACGGCGGATTCTGTCTGCTGCTGACCCTGTCACTGATTATTTTTTCATTAAGTCTGAAATCGGATAAGGCGAGACTCGGACGCAGGATAGGTGCATTCTGGCTGACGGCCTACGTACTCTATACGGCACTGCTTATTTACATGTCGCTTAACGGAAACAGACTTCCTGAATTTCTGTCATTTCTGAACTGATCGCGGATGGCCTGAATACGAGTGTGTGTGCGACACTGCTGATTAACGTTTGAGAGGATTTCTATGACGGCGGGAACGGAAGAACGAATTACCGATAATGACTTTAAGGATTTTGAAAAATATCATTGCCGTGATATCCGTACCTATCCGAAGTTCCGGAAAAATCATGTACCGGCTCCTTTTCTGCCGATGAGCAGAAAGGAGATGGATCGTCTGGGGTGGGACAGCTGTGACATCATTATTGTTACCGGAGATGCCTATATCGATCATCCGAGCTTTTGTACTTCCATTGTCGGCAGATATCTGGAGTCCTTCGGCTTCAGGGTCGGAGTGATTTCCCAGCCTGACTGGCATTCCAAGGATGCCTTCACGGTTCTCGGCAGACCGAATCTGTTTTTCGGGGTTAATGCCGGCAACATGGATTCCATGATAAATCATTATACCGCAGACAGAAAGATTCGCACCGACGATGCCTATACACCGGGCAATGTGGCCGGAAAGAGACCTGACAGGGCCGTGACTGTCTATACCCAGAGAATAAGGGAGGCCTTCAAGGACATTCCAGTTGTGATTGGCGGTATTGAGGCTTCTCTGCGCAGACTGGCTCACTATGATTACTGGTCTGACACCGTTAAGAATTCGGTGCTTCCGGATTCAAAAGCAGATATTCTGGTATTCGGCAACGGGGAACGTCCTCTTGCCGAAATTGCCATGCGTCTTACGTCCGGTGAGTCCGTAAAGGACATAAAGGATGTCCGCGGTACCGCCGTTATGGTGAAAAAGGCTCTTCCCGGTTGGATCGGAATTGATTCCACGGCCGTGGATACTCCGGGATACATCGCGCCGGAGCCAAATCCATACTGCGTGATGTGTGATACGGGCGGTACGAAAGCTTTAGGTCCCTCTGACAGGGCAGAAAATGCCGGTCCGTCTGGTGACATTGACGGTTCTGAATCCGGAGCCGTCATAAAGATTTCCAATGGGCAGGATGAGACAGTAAAGAAGGTTTCACTTGATAAAAAGCTTCATGAAAATGAATATATCCTGCTGCCGTCTGCACAGACGGTAAAGCAGGATAAGAAGCTTTATGCACATGTCCGCAGAATTTTCATAAGGGAATGCAATCCAGAATGTGCCAGAGCCTTGGTACAGCAGCACGGTGAGCGCTTTGTCTGGGTTAATCCACCAACTTTTCCCCTGAGCTCGGCTGAATTGGACTACGTCTATGCACTGCCGTTCAGAAGACAGCCTCATCCCTCATATAAGGGGATGGAAATTCCTGCTTTCGAGATGATAAAAAACTCCGTATCAATCATGAGGGGATGTTTCGGCGGATGCAGCTTCTGTTCGATTGTGGCCCATGAGGGAAAGAGAATACAGAGCCGTTCGGAAGAATCCATACTGAACGAGTTGCGGGAAATAAGTGAAAAGACTCCGGGATTCACCGGCGTCATTTCCGATCTCGGAGGTCCTTCTGCCAATATGTACGGTCTCGGATGCACCGATGCCAGAATGCGCAGTCTCTGCCGTAAGCCGTCGTGTCTGTATCCGACGCCATGCCGCTTCCTTAACAAGGATCACAGCAGGCTGATTCAGCTTTACAGGGATGCCAGAGCACTGCCTTTCATTAAGAAGATTCTCATCGCTTCCGGGGTCAGAATAGATCTGGCTCTTTTTGACGTTAACTACATAAAGGAACTGGTAACCCATCATGTGGGCGGCTATCTCAAGATTGCTCCCGAGCACATGGCTCCGGAAGTGCTTGAGCTTATGCTTAAGCCTGATGAGAAGGTTTATTATGATTTCAAGAAGCTTTTTGACAGGTACTGTAATGAGGCAGGAAAGAAGCAGTACATAATTCCTTACTTCATGTCATCTCATCCCGGGTCAACTCTTTCTTCAATGATTCATCTGGCGGTGTGGCTTAAACGAAATGATTTTAAGGTGGATCAGGTTCAGAATTTCTATCCTACACCGATGTCCGGAGCATCTGCCATGTACTACACCGGTTTTAACCCGTACAGACCGATAACGGGAAGTACCGAGCCAGATGTATTTGTTGCAAAGGGAGATGTGGCAAGACGCAGACAGAAGGCCATTCTGCGGTACCACGATCCTCTTAATTTTGAAACCGTGCGCGAGGCTCTCATTGAGCTTAACATGCCTGAATTCATAGGCAGGGGGCCAAAAGCCCTTGTTCCGCCGTTCGATCCGCTGTCCGAAGGCCGACAGAGGACTTCAGCAAGAACCGGTGGTAAAAAAGTCGGTGGTGCACGTGACGGTGGTCAGACTTCATCCTGTCAGAAAAGAACACACGGCGACAGACCGAAAAACGCTGACTTTAGCGAAAGAAAAGGGGAGTCAGGCAGGCATGGCGGTAACGGTTCGGGACACAGAACCGGCGGAGTAGCTTCTTCTTTTAACGGCAGACCATCAGGTCGTGGCGGAAACGGCAGACCACAGGGGAAAAAACGTTAGTTAAACGTAGAGCTTCTGTTATATAGTATAATATCCGGCATGTGCATGAGTGTGCCTTTGGGATAAAATCTGCACGGGCGCCGGATTAACCTGACAGGAAGAATTTATTGAGATATTCTGACAACCGTATCGTTAAAACTGGAGACCTCGTATGTCTCCGCGGCAGACAGCTTGGGGTAATAGGATGTGTAATTGATAATGATGATTACACAGATGAATTCCCGAAAAGCGACTATGCCTATCTGGAACACGGTATCATGCTGAGACTTTCCAACGGAAACGTGCTCTATCTTGAGGAGTATACCGAGGAACTGGTGCTGATATCCCGTGGCATGGATGAGAACGAACCGTCTTTTCCGCAGTCTGATGACGTGTAAAGTCGGGGGGATACAGCCGGTTAATGACTGGAGAAAAATCATTCAGTGACAATTACAATCTGAAAACATTATAAATATAAAGGAATCAAGGTAATGAAGCTTAAATATCTGCTTGCCGGACTCTGTGTGGCTTTGTGCTGTGTCAACGTGACCGGTTGTAAGAAAAACAAGGAAAAAATTTCCGAATATGACGTTACGCTTGAAGGAGTGGATAAGGACGGAAATAAGATTCGTGATGACATTGAAGAACGCATGCAGAAGGAAATGAAATCTGATGTCAACGAATTTGAATACAAGGTTCTGCTGCAGAATGCAAAGGCCTTCAACGAGATTCTTACACTTAATCCGGAGAGCCGTCCGGAGGTTCTTCTGGCAAGAGATCATGTGGATCAGGCAATTAACTGCGGTATTCAGATTTACGGTGACGGTCTTAACTTTGATCATTACACAATCCTGCTGACCAAGCTGCGTCAGTGGTATTTCAATACGGAAGAGCGCCGTAACAGACGAGAGGAGTTTATTGTAAGATCCCGGGAATATCATTACAGTTCCACGACTGCTATTGACGAATATACCTGTGACTTTGATGTTCCTGACACACTTATGGCTGCCATAGAGGAACGCATGGAAATCAGACGTCAAAAGAATGCTGAGGAAATGAAGGAAAAGAATGAGGAGGCCGGGGTAGCGAAGGAGCTTCAGTCAATTGCAGAGGAAGGAACTAATCCTCCGCAGCTTCCGTAATGACGGAGTCTCTTCAGGTTCCAGTACGGTTAATGATGTCGTACGGATAACAACTTCAGAGTTAACCTCCGTCCGGTTCATTGATATGGCAACGGCTGTTTTGTTAAAATTCAGTGAGTTTTGCCAGAATGAGCAGATGGGAATCGGGGTATCCGTGATTGAAAACGGAGTGAACCGGCAGAGAGACGATTATCCGAATTAAAAAGCACAATAATGTTCTTAAGCAGATTTTTTTCAAAAAAAACAGAATTGAAAGTAGAAGACATGGAATCAATAAAATTAAATAAAAAAGACAGAGCGTGCGGTTTGGTTAACCTTCCGGGCTCAAAAAGTTTATCAAACAGAGCCCTGTTGCTGTCATCTCTTGCTCATGGCAAGACCAGAATCACCAATCTCCTGGACAGTGATGATACCAGACACATGCTCAATGCGCTGAGTCTGCTTGGTGTTGAATATGAATTAAGCGAAGACAGAACCCAATGCACTGTTTACGGTCTCGGAAGTACCTTCCATACATCAAAGCCGCTTGAGCTTTTTCTCGGTAACGCCGGTACCGCTATGAGACCGATAACCGCTGTTCTGTGCAATTCTTCAGGTGAATATGTTCTTACCGGTGAGCCCCGCATGGAGGAGCGTCCTATAGCCCATCTTATAGATGCCCTGCGTCAGCTGGGTGCTGACGTTACCTATCTGAAGAAGGAAGGCTACCCTCCTCTCAGAATTAACGGCAGTCAGCTTAAGGGCGGGGTTGCCGAGATAGACGGATCCGTGTCAAGTCAGTTCATTTCTGCATTCCTGATGGCGGCTCCTTTAATGAATGGTGACGTGCTGCTGAAAATTAAGGGTGAACTCGTATCAAAGCCTTACATTGACATTACAGTAGGCATGATGAAGTCTTTTGGCGTAACTGTTGAGAACCGTGACTATAAGGAGTTTTTCATCAGAAGCGGTCAGAATTACGTAAGTCCCGGGGATTTTCTGGTGGAAGGCGATGCCTCAGCCGCTTCATATTTTCTTGCTGCCGGAGCCATTGCCGGCAAGGTTAGGGTTACCGGAGTCGGACTTCATTCCGTGCAGGGTGATGTTAAATTCGTGAAGGTTCTTTGTGCAATGGGAGCCAAGGTGGCTATGGGCGATGATTTCATTGAATGTGAAAAGGCTCCGCTTCACGGAGTGGACATGGACATGAACAGCATTCCGGATGCCGCCATGACTGCCGTGCCGCTCGCTCTTTTTGCCAATGGAAAAACGGTTATACGTAATGTTGCCAACTGGCGTGTTAAGGAAACCGATCGTCTGAGAGCCATGGCAAACGAGTTGAAGAAACTCGGTATCGAATGTGTGGAAGGAGAAGACTATCTGGAAATCAATCCTGGCAGGCTTAACAGAAATGTCGCCATTGATACGTATAACGATCACCGTATGGCAATGTGCTTCTCTCTGGTTTCCTTTGCCACGGACGTGGTTATCAATGATCCGAAGTGTTGTGCCAAAACCTTCCCTGATTATTTTGAGAAGTTTCTCGGTATAGTTGAATAGACAGGAGTCTGTTTATGATGAAAGTGGTATGGAATACTGCAGTTAAATCGCTGTTATGCATCCTTGTAATGTCCGCATCGCACGCTGCAGATGCAGATGTCATTACCATCGACGGAAAGGATTATGCGTATGCTGCGGGGTTTGAGGTTGATGAGAATAAAGAGTCTGACGGAGCCGGAAGGAATGTTATAGGCAGATTTACTGGACACATGGTGTACGGGAATCAGATTCCGGGATACAGTCTCAGACCGACACTTGCATACCTTCAGGAAGGAAATGAGCTTTCACCTGAAAAGGAAGGTATCCTGCTGACCACCACTTTTGTTCTCAGATGCGTTGATTTCAACAGGGAATGTGTCGGAGATGAGCTGAAGACTATTGCTGACGTTAACAATGTCAATGATACATACAAGCTGCGTACTCTCGAGGTAAAGAATCTGGAAAACTGGCAGAAGGTTTACGATTACTACCTTGAACACCGTGACGAATTTGCAAAGTTCTATCCCGTCCTTGACAGAGGTAAGGCACTTCACAACAGGGACATCGGTCTGTTTGGCGGTAATAATGCCCGGACACTGTTTACGGGACCTGCAGCTGATGGCAAACAGAGCGGCAGATAAAACGTCGGCAAATCCGGTTGACGGTTTTTTTCCGTCATGAAACGTACAAAAGACGGGGAAGACATCGAAGTCTTCCCCGTTTGAACATTATCTCTGAATTTTCAGAATGGCCACGGAGTGGTTTCTGTTAAAGCTGTGGTACGACTTCCTTTCTCAGGTAATCCTTGAACTCTTCACCGAGTTTTTCATTCTTCATGGCATATTCCACAAAGGCTTTGATGTATCCGATTTTAGAACCGCAGTCAAGGCTTCGGCCCTTAAGAACGTATGCATCAATGGATTTCTGCTTAAGAAGAAGTCTCAGAGTGTCTGTCAGCTGTATTTCTCCGCCTGCGCCTACAGGTGTTTCCTGGAACAGATCCCAGATGTCGGCTGAAAGAATGTAGCGACCGACAATTGCGAGATTACTCGGAGCCTTTTCCCTTTCTGGTTTTTCAATAAAGCCGGTAATGGATATTTTCTGACCAGGTTCAATATTGGCACTCTTAATCTCGTCGGGAATGTTGATTATGCCGTAGGAAGACACAGCTTCCGGAGCCACAGGTTCCACCATTATCTGGCTGGTTCCTGTTTCCTCAAAACGGTTAATCATTTCCTTGAGGTTATCTTTTCTGAGATCTGAGGCGTATTCATCTATAAGAACGTCAGGAAGAATGACGGCAAAAGGTTCTTTGTTTACCAGTGCCGTTGCACACTTGATTGCGTGAGCCAGTCCCTTTGCCTCGCCCTGACGAACATGCATGATGGTTACGTCCTTGGGACAGATGGACTGAATTTCATCAAGAAGCTGACGCTTTACACGCTTCTCGAGAGTGGCTTCAAGTTCAAAACTGTGGTCAAAATGGTTCTCAATGGCGTTTTTGGAAGAGTGGGTTACCAGAATAATGTCCTTTATTCCGGCAGAGGCCGCTTCATTTACGACATACTGAATCAGAGGCTTGTCCACAACCGGCAGCATTTCCTTCGGAATTGCCTTGGTGGCGGGAAGCATTCTTGTTCCCAGTCCTGCTACTGGAATAACTGCCTTGGTAATTTTCATTAGAAAGAAGCTCCGTTCATCTTTGCGGTAATCTTAAAAGGCTTAACAATGCCGGTACCTTTCTGGTAAACGCCCTGATGCCAGTACGGATCATCTTCAGCCCAGGCCTTAGCCTCTTCGAGGGAACCGAATTTTGCGATGATTGCGGAACCGGAGAAGCCTGCTTCGCCAGGCTCTTCAGAGTCAACATTAGGGTTCGGACCAGCGAGAAGCAGACGGTCTTCGGCAATGAGTTCCTTAAGTCTTGCAATGTGGGCAGGGCGGGCCTTGCTTCTTACTTCGTTTGAATTTGGAATGTCTTCAGCATAAATTAAATACCACATGATTTCATCCTTACGGTTAGCGGTTGAACTTTAATGATTTTATCTGCTCATATTATAATGAAATGGCGGATTGTTATGAAACAATTTTTACTGTGAGTTACGAGCCTGGTACAGAATCGGGCGGCAGTGCCAAGCATAAAAAACGGTGTGGCGGACGGGAGTTGAAAGCATCAGCTGACGGAACGGGAACTCCGGAATATGGTTTTATGCTGAATTTGTCAATTAAATATATAAAAATATCGGTTTAAAAGGTGAAAGTTATGCATGTTAATCATATTTGTTTATTCAAAATTATTTAAATATGATAAAATGGAACAACTTTCGCAAGGACAGTTAAAACATGAAACTTCTATTAAATCTTCTTCCTGCAATCTGCTTCTTCGCCACCTATAAATTTTCTGATCATAATCTAATATATGCCACCATAGCCGTGGTTATATCTTCAGTTATCACTCTCGGCGGAAGCTGGATTCTTCAGGGAAAGATTACCAGAATCCAGATTGTGGTGATTCTGACGCTTCTGGTTTTTGCCATACCGACAATCATGGTTAAGGATCCGTCTTTCATTAAATGGAAGGTTTCCGTTGTTAACTGCGTGATTGCCTCCGGTCTTCTTATCTGTCAGTTCGGTTTCGGGAAGGATATTGTGGAGGCTCTTACCGGATATAAGACTCCAATTCCAGCAGCAGTGCTTAAAAAGGCCACTGTCGCACTGGCCGTGTATTTTATTGCCTGTGCCTTTCTCAACTACGTGATTGCCTTCCGTCTTCCTGATTTCATGAACGTAAGCAGCGATGAGGCCGAGAATATATGGGTTAATTACAAAACATACGGTAACGGAATTCTCAATGCGGTGTTCATGTTTGCAACCTTTGCATGGGTCTACGGCAAGCTTACCGCAGAACAGAAAGAGGCACTCGAAAAACTGGTCGTTGACGTAAAGGATCAGCATGTGGGAAAAGGGGCTGAAAAGATTGCCGAAACGGCAGAAGTAAGATGCGGTGCCGATAAGAATAAAGACCATTAAATAACGTACGTTGCCATCTGTTCTCGACAGAACTCAAAAGGCGGAGCATTCAGTTATGCTCCGCCTTTTTCACGTAGTGAATGATTTCGCAGGCCGGGCTTACATTTTGATTTTGTTGCTTGATAGGGTAATGAAGCCGCTGACGGTGTTCAGGCTGAAACGCTGATAATGAACTATGAATTCCTCGACGACCGAAAGAGGCAGGTCGTTTTTATTTACAGCCGCCGCGGTAATGAAGCCTGAGTCATTATTTCCTTCAACCGAGATGATTTCCACTTCCTTAAAGTCAATAAAACGCTTAACCAGCGGGTAGACTGCTTTATACAGGCTTTCTTTTGATGAAAAGATCAGTCTGAGTGCATCCATGGTAAGGAAAGAAGTATCATTGAACCTGTTCAGTTCCTCCAGGGTGCTGATGTTGTCGGCAACCTGAACGGCATCATTGTCAGTCATGCTGACGCAGAGATCAATGCCGATGCTGTGTGTTTCGTCATCCTTGGGAGATACGACGGCACACGCAATGGCTCCGTCATGACTGATGGAGCCGGTAAAGCCATCCGGCCATGCGGGAGAACGATCGGAATTCACCCTGACGCGTTCACCGTTACCGAATGATTCCAGCCTGTGTCTGCAGGCAATTCTGCCTGCGATGAACTCGGCCTTTCTTTTGGTCACGGCCTTATTGAAATCCGTAAACAGCTCGTCCGCATACTGTGATGACAGATCGTCAGACAGGGCTTTCTCATCAAATTCAAGCACTTCGATTACATGAGAGTTAATGACAATTTCTGTTTTTGATTTAATAAATTCGTTCATGGGGAATCCGTTATCGTCAGTTGTTGATATGTTTTTTGGTTTTGTTATCTTTTCAGAACTGAATCTGTTTTTGTTGTGTCATCGTTTATTATATTTTTTGTTTTTCTCCGTTTACCACAGATATCTCATTTTTAATCACTGTTTTTAAAGCCTCGGTCACTTTATTCAGAATCTCATTCCCGTCAATTAACGGATAATATGTAACAAAAAGTATATTATCAGGGGATAATGACAGGGTTGGGGCTATCTTGTTGTTAAGTTTTGCACCGAACAGATCCAGAGGTTCGTAATTCAGGGCTCCGGTTGTTTTTATGAATGTGGCTCCCTTAAGACTGTTCGGATGTCTGATGAATTTGCGGTGCAGAATCAGTGATACGGTGAATGAAACAGGATCGTCTTTTTTGCCGGCCATGTGTTTGCGGAGAGCAAATTCCAGAAACTTGAACATGGATACGTCGACCTTATTATTTCTGAAGCTGTCTACCTGTTTCAGAATGTCGGCGGCAACATCTTCAAGCGGCAGGCTTCCGTCCGTCACGACGGGAACGTATGCGCAGTAGTTGCCGATGAACTGCTGTCTCTGTTTGGCCGAAAGAATGTCGGACATCATTCTGAAGGATATTTTTTTCTTTTCCGGATGGTTATGCATTACGGCATTCACGTGTCTGAAGGCTTTGACCAGCAGGGCGGTTATGATGCTGTTGGTATTTACGTTTTTGTTGCCGGCGTAATGGTTGATAATCGGATTTAAATCAAAATAGTGCATCTGAGGCTCGTGTTTTTCAGTTCTGAATTTTTCCCATTCAGCCTCGATTACCGGATACCTGACAGAAAATTCACCGTCATCGTTTAATTTTGTTCCCACAAGTCTGAAAATGTTTTTTATCTGCTGCCATCTGCTCAGTTTGATAAGCGGATTTTCAGATCTGAAGGAATAGATTTCATCGCTTGACGGAGTAGATGTCTGTCTTACACGATTAAGAACCTTTTCCATTGACTGAAGATTGTTTTCAAGGAGGGCATTGTAATACTCGGTAATCTGGTTTAACAGAAATTCACAGCTTCTGCCGTCACAGTAGGCGTGATTCAGTGTCTGTACGATGCAGAATTCTCCTGTAACGGAGTCGTTCTCTTCCTTCTCATGTTCATCTGCTTGCTTTGTTTCATTTTCGTCTGTCACAAATACGGTGAAAAAGAGAGGGAAGAAATTGTATTCGCGGCTCAGATTAAAAATGTCCCGGGAAAATTCCTTAAGTCCTTCGTCCATGTTTTTACATCGAATGAGTTTTACCGGAGGTACGTTTCTGCTTTTTTCCTTCCATACTCCTTCCCCGTTATCAAGTGGAATCAGTTCGTATCTGAATTTGTCCGTTTCGGAAAGGACCTTACTGACACTTATTGAAAAAAGACGCAGGTTCAGACTGCCTGTAAAGTGGCAGGCGATGGAGTTGGCTATGTTGCAGTGAGACAGACAGTTTTCGAGATATATGGTACCTGGTATGGACATCTGATTATTCTCCTGTTTTGTATAAGTTATGCAGGTTAATATTGCTGGGGATATGGGTATTCGTGCAGAGCTTCTTTTTGCTGCACTGCAGGCACGGAACCTGCCAATACTTTCGGAAGGCGGACGTCGCCGGACTGAATCTGAAAACAAAACGGGGAAAAAATAATGAGTGTCAGAGCATTGACCTGAGTATTATGCCCCTTATTCTGAAAAAACAAATGAGAATTATTGTCAGCTCCGTTCAGTAATTTTCTTAATGGACGGTATTCAGGTGTTCTTTCTGATAATTTTTGTTAGTTATGTCTAATAAGTGTTAACAAAGGCTAACATACATGATATCTTTGTCGGGCTTTTGGCAGGTATGTCCATAACCTGCGGATGAAAACATTAAATACTTATAACTAAAAATACTTGATATTTATGAAGGAGCGGACCGTGCTTGCGGGGAAATAGGCATTGTCCGTGATGGAGAAGAATACTATGTATGGAAACAGAAAGACCTGTAGGTTCATGATGACGCTTCTGGCGTCATCGATTATGACGGCCGTTAATGCGTACGCTGCCGAAGAAGAATACGATTTTGAACTGGATACCATAAGCGTTACGGCAAACAAGTACAGTCAGGATCTTGTGAGCCTGAGCGGTCAGGCCGAGGTCGCCGACGATAAGACTCTTGAGGAACACGAAGTAAGGGGAGTAACTGATTTAACAAAAATCAGTTCAGCACTGACACCTGCCGTCGGTTTTGGCAGTCGTCAGCTTACCAAGTATACCGTAAGAGGCATTAATTCAGGCAATATCTATAATTCCGGCGTTACTGTTTATGTTGACGGCGTGGCACAGCCTTTCTCTCAGATGAATCAGCAGTTTAATGATGTAAGTACCGTGGAAATTCTCAAGGGACCTCAGGGATCCGTATATGGTTCAGGGGCTCAGCTCGGCATCATCAACATTACCTCGAAGAATCCGATGTTCGACGGAAACTATGCTGACGTGGAATCAGACTACTCAAAGCTGTACTGGAAGAACAGGGTGGCAGCCGGCGGTGCCCTTTACGAGGATAAGATTTATGGTAAGTTCGGTGTGTCCAATCAGAAAGATTACGGATGGATTAAGGACATTGACGGTTCGAACTACAATACCGGAGAGTCATATGCCGTTAACGGCGCTCTTTATTTCAGCGGCGGTGAAAATTCACCGCTGAACGTTACGGTTGGCGGTTCATATACTAAGGATAGAGGGCATCAGAGTAACGTGGCTCTCACTGAAAGCGAGTATCGCAATGAAAGGATAAGTGGTCACGGTATTATACGTAATCCGGATTTTACCCGTTCATATCTTGCCGGAGCAATGTCTGCCGATCCCGGCGTGATTGAATACTTCGGATCCCAAGAGGCGGCTTATGAAGCTCTGTATAATTCAGGTGAAATCAGAGACATCATCAATCCTAAAGAAGAGAGAACTGCGTATACAGCATATGTGAAGCTGGATTATTACCGAGACAACGGAGATTCAGTCAACAGCATCACCAGTCTTAACAGTTCAGATTCATGTGAACTCTACATGATGGGACAGGGAAGTTGCGGTAATAATGAAATCAAGACACGTCAGTTCACTCAGGAAATCCGTTACGTCTCCGAACTGGGACACGCCGGTGATGTTTATGATTCAGGTAAGGCTGTCATAGGTGTCAATGTTACAAATTCCACCACTGATAACTACGTTCTTGCACAGGTTGACATTTCTGATAATGAAATGTATCAGGCTCTGACCGGAGCCACAGTGTTTCCGATTGGGCAGGTTGACGTAAGAGTTGATGACCTCAGCTTCTCGGCATTTACCGATTATGCCTATAACTTCGGAGTAGGTGCCTCCTCCATTTTTGACATTGACCTGGGACTTCGTTATGAACATGCGAGATCCAAGGCAAATGGTAACTACATGTTCGGATATGATTTTGACCATCTGCAGAACGATTACGACATGCTCGATTACAAGGCAGCATTCGGCTATACATTCGTAACCGGACACAGAGCGTATGTTCTTGCATCAAGCGGTTCAAAGGCCGGCGGCTTCAGTAAATTCCCTACATCTGCTCTTGACGAGCAGGGCTATGATCCTGAAAAGACCTACAATTATGAAGCTGGTTATCACATGTCTCTCGACAATGGTTTTGACGCCAATGCCGCATTGTTCTTCATGGATGTTCATAACCGTCAGGCCTATACGGTTGTTGAAAACTCCTATATGACTCCGTTAAGAAACATCGGCAGAATGCATTCAAAGGGTGCTGAACTGACACTGGGCTACAGAGCTGAACGTGTGAGCACCGGAGTTTCAATGACCTATGCGGATTCCAGAAACGAAACATCGGGTTATACCAAACATCCTGGCAATGCTCCGAAGTTTGTGGCAGCAGGCTTAATTGACGTAACGGCTCTTAAGTTTGCGGATTTTGCGGCTCATGTCGGCGGTAACATGCGTTATCAGTCGAAGACTTATTTCGGCGAAGGTTATACTTCCGTTTATGAAAACAGCGGACTGATTCAGGAATCTCAGGGCGGTTATACCGTGTTTGATCTCTATGCAAGTGCCGAGATTATGAAGAACCTCGAAATAAAGGCTTATGTGGAAAACGTGGCTGATAAGAAGTACGCCGCATCAATTGATAACGGTAGTAATTACGGAGTGCGTTTCTACTCTATGGCTGCTCCTCGTAACGTTGGTGTTAAGCTCAAGTATAGTTTCTAACGTTACAGCTTTTGCCCGTTACCACCTCTCGATGTAACGGGCTTTTTTTATTTATCCGATTCCGTTATGCGGACAGAATTATTTCAGGGATGGTAATCAGATTGAAATCAGTAGGTAAAAAGGGAATTTCAAGATTACTGGAAATAAGCGGTGAAAAGAAGAGAATTCTCATATTTTCCGTATTTCTTGCCGCCGTATCAACAATCATTCAGATAATTCCTTACATAGCTTCATATAAAATAATCAGCCTGTATATCGATTCATTTCAGAATTCGGTACCGGTAGACACCGATGCGGTTTTTTCGTGGGGGGTTACTGCCGTGGTCAGCGTGCTTGTTTCCATGCTTTTTAACGGCGGCAGCTTTGTTCTCAGCCATTTCGCTGCTTTCAGAATCATATTTAATCTGCGACTGCGTCTCGCAAGGCATCTTGCCACGCTTCCTCTGGGGTACTTTACCAGGGTAAGTACGGGAGAGATTCACAAAAGCATTCATGATAATGTGGATCTGATTGAACTTTTCATATCTCATAAGATTCCGGATCTGGTGATGACGCTGTCGGGAGCCGTGGTGGTATTCGGACTTTACGTTTATGCAGACTGGCGTCTGGGACTCATCTGCATTCTTGTTTATGTCATTTCTCTTCTGATTCAGTTCCGTATCTACGGTGATGACGGGGTAAAGGAGGAAATCAAAGGGTATTTCAGGGCATTGGAAGACATTAATGCCACATCAATGGAATTCGCCCGCGGCATTCCGGTGCTGAAAATGTTCAGTATGAGTGCCCGTTCGTTTGCTTCCCTGAAGAAGAGCGTTCTTGCCTACAGGAATTTTGCCCTGAGATTTGCAAGACGCGGAAGCCGCGATTTTATAATCTTCACCATTCTTGTAAATTTCTTCATTTTCTTTATTTATCCGGTGGTGATTTTTATTAATGCGTCAAATCCGGATGATTATGGAATCGTGCTTACGGCACTTTTCTTTACCGTGCTTTCAAATGCGATTCTGCCGTCGCTGATGAACATAATGAGCATATCCAACGTAATAATGACCATTAACGAAGGTGTCGAACGCATAGACGCAATTTTTGCGGTAAAGCCGCTTCCTGTACCGGCAAATCCGGAAAAGCCGCGGAATTATACGGTGGAGTTTGATAACGTGTTCTTTTCGTACCATGATGATTTCACGGACAATGTTCCGGGGGAAAAGAATACGGAAAGGCATCACTCCGTCGTGAACGGGGTTAGCTTCAGGGTAGAGCAGGGGAAGAGTCTTGCCGTTATAGGTCGCAGCGGTTCGGGAAAAAGCAGTATCCTGTCTCTTATTGCAAGATTCTATGATGCAGATTCCGGAAGCGTGAGAATAGGAGGTACGGACGTCAGAAACATGTCCGAAAGCTGCCTGATGGACAGTTTAAGCATTGTGCTGCAGAAGACCTTTATGTTTGAGGGAACCATAAGGGAGAACATCGTGGCCGGCAAAAGCGGAGCTACCGATGAGGAGGTTCTTAACGCCGCACGTCTGGCCCGGTGTGATGACATTATTGCCAAATACGGTATGGATTATTATCTCGGGGGAGGCGGCAATACCCTTTCCGGAGGTGAGAAACAGCGCATAAACATAGCACGGGCGATACTTAAGAATGCACCGATTCTTCTTCTTGATGAGGTAAGCTCGGCTCTTGATGCCGAAAATGAAAAGCTTCTTAATCAGGCTCTCACGGAGCTGAAGAAGAATAAAACCATAATCATGGTGGCACACAAGCTCAACAGTGTAACCGATGCCGACGGCATCATAATGATTGACGACGGCAAAATACTGGCACGCGGAACTCATGAAAGTCTGCTTCGTGATTCCGAGGCTTACCGTAATTTATGGGATATGTATGTATCGGCTGATAAATGGCGGTTTAATGCCGGGGAGATAGAACAATGATTCAGGCCATAAGGAATTTAACCGGAAACAGAACCGGTAAGTTTTTCAGATCGGTATTTGCCACCTGCCTGTGTGATCTGGCAAATTTCGGAGGAATAATTTTCATTGTATGGCTGCTGTATCTGCTGCTGAATCCGTATCTTGGCGGAGAGCGGGCACAGACACTTCACCTTGTACTTATCTGCTGCGGATGCGTTGTGTACATGGTGGTGTGCTTCTATGCTTCAATTCCGGCATATAACGCCAATTTTGTGTCAACCTACAATAATTCCACTCGCGGAAGACTTAAGCTTGCCGAGCACATCAGAAAGCTTTCACTGGGATTTCTTTCAAATCTCAATCCGGCCAGGGTAAGTCACAGCATGATGAAGGATTTCTCCAATCTGGAGAATGCTAATTCTCACATTATCCCGCAGCTTTTCTCCTCCCTGATTATTACGGTGACGGTTTTTATCGGACTGCTGTTTTACAATGCACCTCTTGCCATAAGCTTCTTTTGCTGCATTCCCGTGGCTTTGGCCATACTGTGCATTGTGCGTGTTATGGGAGTGAGACTCAGTAAAAATCAGATGGCAGCTTCCGTTGAGGCATCATCAAGACTGACTGAATACATTACCGGCATAACAACAATCAAAACCAATAACATGAGCGGATCAAGATTTGAACGGCTCGAGCAGAGTCTTAACAGACTGCGCAGTGAAAGCATCAGACTTGAGGTTACACTGATGCCGTTTGCCCTTACGACGATGTCATGCGTGGGGGCCGGTATCGGCATTATGGTTATGTTTGGGCAGTATAAGCTCATTCATCAGGAAATATCGGTAATGGAATTCCTGATGCTGATGATTGTCGCTTCAAGGAGCATTGCCCCGTTCATTGCCTTCAGCCTTAATTTCATGATGCTGCAGTACTTCTCTGAATCCGGCAGAAACATCGGTAGGCTGATGAGTGAGCGTCCGCTTCCGGGAACGGCTGCGGAACTTCCTGACGGCAATGATCTTGTGCTGAGAAACGTCAGCTTTTCCTATGAACCTGGAAAAAAGATTCTTGATGACGTAAATCTTGAAATAAAGAACGGAAGCGTTGTTGCGGTTGTAGGACCGAGCGGTAGCGGCAAGTCAACTCTCGTAAAGCTCCTGGCAAGATTTTATGACCCGGATTCCGGGAGCGTACTGATGGGAAACATTGGAGAAGGCAGACTTACAGACATCTCAACCATTGATCCTGAAACGCTTATGCACAGGTATGCCATGGTATTTCAGGAGTCTTACCTGTTCAGGGGAACCGTTACGGATAATGTAGTTCTGGGGAAAAAGGATGCTTCAGCTGATGATGTCAGAACCGTACTGAAAAAGGCCATGGTTGATTTCGCAGGTCCTGATGACATTGTGGCGGAGGAAGGACGCAATTTCAGTGGCGGGGAGAGACAGAGAATCTGTATTGCCCGCTGCATGCTGAAGGATGCCCCGATTGTTCTTCTTGATGAAATAACATCCAGTCTTGACGTATACAACGAATTTGCGGTGCAGAAGGCAGTTGATGAACTCGCCAGAGGGAAAACCGTCGTGATGATAGCCCACAGGCTGAAAAACATCATGCACAGTGACATGATTGTTGTAATGGATAAAGGCAGAATTGTCGATCGCGGAACTCATGATGAGCTGATGTCCAGAGACGGTCTTTACCGGAAACTGTGGTATCAGGGAGGTAATGACTGACGGGTGCCGGACGGTGCTGCAGAAGCCGAATCCGTATTCCGGTGCGGTTTGCTGCCTGCATGTTATTTTTGTCACGGCAGGCACGCTTCCATGACGGTTCAGTTCCGGACACGTTTGTAAAAAGTGTCCGGGACTGTCGCAGTCTTTCGGTTTAGGAACGCCTAAAGTCCGCCTTACATGCAGGGGACGGATGCAGGCTCCGTACTCCACAACATTTTAAAAGTCCCCGAACCCACCCTCATCCTGTCGTCGGTAACCGGTAGTAAACATACATAATACTCTTTATAGATGTTACATTACTGGGCATACAACGTAAGTGGAGACCTCTAATCTCCTGCATGCGCCCTGCATTGCAATTACTATTGATTTATGCGATTCATTCTCAGTCGCAAGAGATGCCACCCGCCCGTCAGGATTACCTTCATTGATTTAAATTAATTCGGTCAGCCAGTTCAGTTCCTGAATTTTTTCATCAGTTTCCCTGAATTTTTTTGACCACGAATCAAGCTCTTTCTGCAGTTCAGCAACATTTACGGTACTGCATACTTTTATTTCGGTTTTCGAATATCTTGATACCTTATCGCTGGAAGCGTCCAGAAAATCCCTCATTATACCGATGCGTTCCTTCAGGCTGTCACGTTTCGCAATCATATCCGTTATTGTCAGTTCACCTGATTTGGTTGCATTATTGGTTTTGTTAATTCTCGCCACGAGTTCCTCCAGACGGATGAGACAGCCGTCCAGCTCCTTAAGAAGCTCTTCCGGGTTTTCCGCAGGCTGTTCTCCTTCCTGAACCTTGGCGTTATTGTTGAGTCTGTGTCTGAGACTTATGATTCTTCTCTGCAAATCGGCTCTTTCTGACAGTGCAGTTGCAAGCTTCATCTTTGATGTCCTCCGGAATGGTCCTGTTTAAATTCTGAATTCTCACCGGAATATTATGCAATGGATGACGTGTCTATGATATAGACATGCTTAACAAATCGGAAAGTTGCCGATTTTCGGCTCATTATATGACCGGCGGGTACTGATTGTGCGTACAGGAACCATCCTGTTGCGGTCATGATCCGTACGGCGGCGGCATTCGTAAAGTGTAAACCTTATATCTGATAAATTTTATCACAATAAAAAAATCTGATTTATCTCCCGTTTTTTTTGTATACAATGGCTTTTTGTTAGTTTTGGGTAACATACGTTAATAATTGCTAACAAAACT
>JAEEGL014676630.1_pt1 | contig 21937 bp, 19 predicted proteins | sample 9134231 | NCBI WGS metagenome assembly JAEEGL01 (sample SAMN16246548, study PRJNA631951) | gut metagenome | biome: gut microbiome; feature: rumen; material: fiber-attached | host: Bos | place: Iran: Karaj | collected 2018-10 | reverse complement strand
GGGAAGAGCAGCACGTCGCGGATCGTGTAGCTGTCTGTCAACAGCATGGTCAGACGATCGATTCCGATGCCGAGACCACCTGTGGGAGGCATACCGTATTCCAGCGCCGTGATATAGTCGGTATCCATCATGCCGGCCTCTTCGTCGCCGTTGTCACGCATGGCCTGCTGCCGCTCGAAGCGCTCCTTCTGGTCAATGGGATCGTTGAGCTCTGAGAAGGCATTTGCCAGTTCACGACCGGTCACAAAGAGCTCAAACCGCTCGGTCAGCGCCTTATTGGTCGGCATGCGCTTGGCCAGAGGAGAAATCTCCACCGGATACTCGATGATATAGGTCGGCTGAATCAGCTTATCTTCCACAAAAGCATCGAACGCCTCAGCGATCAGATCGCCTCTGGTCTGCGTGTCGAGCACCTCCATCCCCGCCTTGCGGCAGAGCTCTCTGGCCTCTTCATCGGTCGCTGTCTGGTTGAAATCGATTCCGCCATATTCCTTGATGGCGTCAATCATGGTGATACGGCGCCACGGAGGCGTGAGGTCGATCTCCTGCCCCTGATAGGTGATCTTGGTCGTTCCAAGCACCTTCAGAGCGATCGTGGAGATCATCTGCTCCACCAGTTCCATAATATCCCGATAATCGGCATAGGCCTCGTAGAGCTCGATCGAGGTGAATTCGGGGTTGTGCTTGGGATCCATTCCCTCATTTCGGAAGATTCTTCCGATCTCATAGACCTTTTCAAGTCCGCCGACGATCAGACGCTTCAGATGCAACTCGGTGGCAATACGCAGATACATATCGATATCCAGCGTGTTGTGATGGGTCACAAAGGGGCGGGCCGTGGCGCCGCCGGAAATGGTGCTGAGAATCGGCGTTTCCACCTCGATATAGCCCCTCTCATCGAGGAACTGACGCATGTAACGGATGATCTGACTGCGCTTGATAAAGGTGTCTTTCACCTCGGGATTGACGATCAGATCCACATAGCGCTGGCGGTACCGCAGCTCCACATCCTTGAGCCCATGGAATTTCTCGGGCAGCGGAAGCAGCGACTTCGCCAGGAGGGTCAGCTCGGTGGCATGGATGGAAATTTCACCGCGACGGGTACGGAATACCGTTCCCTTCACGCCAAAGATGTCTCCAATATCCCATTTTCGAAACTCAGCATACGCATCTTCGCCGACGTCGTTGATTCTGACATAGATCTGGATTTTCCCATCCCGATCCATCAGATCGGCAAACGAGGCCTTTCCCATCTCACGGCGCAGCATCATGCGGCCGGCAAGGGAAACCTCTTTGCCCTCCATCGTCTCGAAGTTGTTGAGGATCTCGGCAGAGTTGGCAGTGCGGACAAATTTCACGATCTCAAAGGGATCTTTCCCCGCATCCTGCAGCTCGCGCAGTTTGGCGCGGCGAACCTGCAATGCCTCGCTGAGTGACAATTCTTCGGTCATGGGGGTTCTGTTTTCGTCCATCTTTGTACATCCTTTCAACAAACGCCGCAGCCGCGGCGATTAGTTTTCGCCCTTTCCCACGGAAATCGCCAAAACCTTGAGCTCGGATACCCCGCCGGGCGTTTCCACCACCACCAGATCGCCGACCTCTTTTCCAAGCAGGGCGGCGCCGATCGGCGATTCCTGAGAAATCTTATTGGAGAGAGGATCGTTGCCTGCCGATCCGACGACAGAGTAAGTCACTTCTTCATCAAATTCTTTATCGTACACAGTGACGATGGAGCCGATGTGAACCCTGCTCTCGTCGATATCGCTTTCGTCGATGATCTTCGCATTGGACAACTTGACGTCGTTTGAAACAATCTCGGCTTCAAGAATTGCCTGTTCGTTTTTGGCGTCGTCATATTCCGCGTTCTCCGAAAGATCGCCGAAACCACGGGCAGTCTGAAGATTCTGCGCCACTTCCTGGCGGCGCTCGGTGGTTAGATATTCCTGGCGTTTGAGCAGCGCCTCATACTCTTGGCGAGTCATGACAAATTCCTGTCGCTGGGCCATGGTGTAATCCCCTTTCGAGAATGGTCGGCAAAAACTCTGCCGATGGTCAACAGATTCCGTATGTATTTTAATATTATACGAAGAATCGAAACCGATGTCAAGATTCCATCAATTGCCCCGGTCGAAAACTTTCCATCCCATCTTTTCCCAAAACCAAATAGAGGAGGGTCGCCCGCTCCACCTCCGAGAAAGAGGCCGGCAGCTGTGCGGCAATGTGGGCCGGAATGAAAAGAGTGGTTGTGGTGAAAACCCTTCCCTGCAGAATCACAGCGGGCTGCGCCGAAAAATCAAGTACGATACGGGCGCGGATATTATCTGCCCCTGACGCGTCAAGGAGCAGCGCCAGATCGGCATCCACACGGTTCTGACTGCGCAGTCCAATTGCCAGTCCGGTTTGTTCGAAGACCTCCTCGGTACGCGGAGCGGCTGTCTCCTCCTCATCGGTATAGAGCACCACCTCTCCAGCCAGTCTTGCAGCATGGAGCAGCAGCTCGACACTGCATGATTTAGCGCTGCGATCCACGATGGCGAGTTTTCTTTTCTCAACCGTAACCCCGCAGAGAGAGGCTGCCCGCACCAGCATGGGAAGCAGATAGATCGGCGCATAGTCCCGACCTGTGGCGGTGCTGTAGCCTTTATCCAGCAGTTTCGGCAAGAGCAGCTGCGACATCACGGCCGTTTGCCCACTCCAGACAACGGCGTCGATCTCCTCTCTGGAGAGCATCCGCTCCGCTTTTTTGAAACAGCGCCGCTCGTTCTTCTGCATCATGGTATGCGGCAGTGTCAAGAGGAGGTATTCCGTCTCTGCGAGTTTCTTTTGCTCAAGCCTCACCTTTCCCTGCCCACCCTTTCGATACAGCGCGCCGCGGCGAAAGCGAACTTCCCTGTCGTCCTCATAGACAATCGCGCAAACCATTCCCCATCCATCCTTTGCTTTTTTCTCTAAAAGTATGCGCTTCGCCGCGGGAAAAGACGCTTCAGACAAAGCTTAAAGTCTGCATGCACCACCGTGCTTTGAAACAAAACAAGGCAAAAAAAGCGGCGCCGCAGGTTTTGCGGCGCCGCTTGGCTTCTATTTCATTCTATCCCACGGTGTGACGGGGAGCTTCGGATTTTGTGCCGTTTCGTGCCCCCGCGCGCATTCGATCCGCCGCATCATCCCGCCGCCGGCAAGGCCGTCTGACGGAGCAGTTCCTGCACCGCAGCCTGAAGCTGGAGGTCCTCCGTCTCGGTCAGAGACCAAATCCTGCGTTGAAGGGAATCCGGAAGCGCAATCTCAATATCCGGCGTGATGCCCTCTCCATCGTAGCTCACCCCACAGGGAGGATAATAGAGTCCGCTCGTAAGGTTCAGCATACTGCCGTCGTCTAAGGAAAACATCGTCTGAACGCTTCCCTTTCCGTAGGTCGTCTCCCCCACCAGCACAGCCTTGTCATAATCGCGCAGGGTTGCCGCGAAGAGCTCCGCCGCGCTCGCCGTGCCTCCGTCGACCAGAACGGCCATCGGAAGCGTGAGTTCTCTGGCATCGGAACGGAAGACTTCGCTGCTATTGTTTTTGTCAATGATTTCAACGATCACCCCGGAGGGCACCAATCGGTCGAGTACTTCGCAAATGGTATTGAGTTCGCCGCCCGGATTCCCGCGCACGTCGAAGACAATGCCGGACACTCCCTGTGCCAGGAGCGCGTCGATCCCCGCCATAAACTGCTTGGCAGTGCTGAGCTCAAACTCCTCAATGAGCAGATAGCCAAACCCGCTCTCCAACACTTTGGCAGTCACAAGCTGACGCTTGAAGGCCGACCGAACCACTTCAAATTCGATGGGTTCTCCATCCCGCAGGACCCGAAAGCGCGCCGTTGTTCCCTCTTCCCCCAGCATATCGTCAACGGCCTGCTGGTAGCCGAGCTCCAAAACGGATCTTCCCTCCACCATGTCGATCAGATCTCCGCAGCAAACCCCCGCCGCAAAGGCAGGCGAATCAGGCATCACATAGGAGATATAGATCAGAGATGTCTCCTTATCATATAAGACGTTGATGCCAATCCCCGTGAAGTTTCCGGCAAATTCTTCGCGGAGCGCATCGGTCTCTTCAGGGTTGAGGTAGTAGGTGTGCGGATCGTCGAGCCCGTATGCATATCCGGTCAGAATATAGTCCATCAGGTAGTCTTCATCGATCTCATAGATGAAGTTTTCCCTCACCATCCGGTCGAGCTGGAAAAGCTTTCTGTATTTTCTCGACATGGCGTTGGTTTCGGCCAGATCGAGGTTCACTGCTCTTTGATACCCGAAAAAGGTGACGACAAAGGTGAGCACGATACAAAGCAGACAGGCGCACAGCAAGGTTCCCAAGCTGTATCTGCGACGGTCTTTTTCAGAATAATCTTTCTCTTCTCTCATCATGACGGCTGCACATAATTGAGCGGCTGCACGCTCTCTCCCTTAACGCGCACCTCGAAGTGGAGGTGATTGCCGGTGGAGTATCCCGTGCTTCCGACCACGCCGATTTTTTCACCCTTTGCAACCTTGGCTCCCACCGATACCGATGCGGAGCTCTTCATATGCGCATAGAAGGTGGAAAGCCCGCCGCCATGGTCGATAGCAACATAGTTGCCCCACGCGGAGTTGTAGCCCTTTGAAACCACGGTGCCGGCATTTGCAGCTAAGATCTTGCTCCCGCCGGCGGCACCGATATCAATCCCCGTGTGCATTTTATAAACCCCTGTGATCGGATGCGTTCTCATGCCAAAGGGACAGGTGATGGTCGTGTATCCCGGCGTCGGCCAACGCATGCTGCCGCCTGCATAATTGCTTTCCGGTCTGTTCGCCAACAGCTTTTTGAGTTCCTTGCTGAAGCGTTCTTCTTCGGCGGCAATTTCCTTCAGCATTTTTTTCTGTTTGGAAATATCACTGTTGAGCTCGTCGATCAGATTATCGACCTGATTCTGCTGGGTCTTGAGTGAACTCTTGTCCTTCTCCAGCGACTTGAGCAGCCGATTCTGCTCCGCACGCGCCTCTTCGATCTCGGCCTTGGCGCTCAAAACTGCATCGCGGTTGGCACGCATTTCCGCCATCATATCCTCATTGTACTGCGAGATTTCGGCGGCATGGTCGAGATTTGTTAAAAACTCATTTAAGGTAGCCGAACCAAACAACACATCCAAAAAGGAGGCGTTCCCCAACTCATAGGTTTCGCGGATATAAAGAAGATAGAGGTCAAAGCGCTCATCCAGCTCCTGCTGAATCACCTTACTCTGGATCTCTTTCTCCCGGATCTTCACATCATAGTCCTCAATGAGCTGCTCATACACCACGATCTTCTCATCCAGATTGTTGATTTGCCGTTCAAGGTCGTTCTTTTTCTGGATTTCGGTTTTCTTGGTCGCGTTGGACGAATCGATCTTCTTTTGCAGCGCCTTCTGCTGCTTTCCGAGATCATCCAGCTTCTTCTGCAAACTGCTGGCTGTTTCGGCGGCAAAGGCGCGGAGCATGATGGGTCCGAGCATTCCCAGGATCATCAGAGCTGCCAGAAACAGCGCCATCATACGAATTCCCTTTTTATTCCCCATCTTTTGCAGCTTCCTCCTCACACGACAAGAATTTGGCTCAAAACGGCTGACTCCGACTCCTCCGCTGCATCACACATCAAAGTAGCGGCGAATCGAAAACGCGCTTCCCACAACGCCGACCAAAAGCCCGCAAGAGCACATCATCAGCAGCATCTGCCTGGAAACCTGTTCAAAAGGCTGCAGCTCGAGGACCGCAATGGTCCCCCCCAGTTTGACCATGACATTGACATAGGTATACCAGACAAACAGGTAGGCAAGCAGTGCGGCTAAGAGTCCGATGATGCACCCTTCGACGATGAAGGGCCAGCGGATAAACCAGTCGGTCGCCCCGACGAATTTCATGATGTTGATCTGTCTCTGGTTGGTAAACCGTGCGATTTTGATGGTGTTCATGATGATGTACAGCGACGCCACCAGCAGAAGCCCCATGATCCAGTAACAGACAAAGTAGATGGTCTTCGCAACGGTCATGATCCCATCCAGCGTGGTCTGATTCTGTTTTCGGATTCGCGCGACTCCTTCGATCTTGGAGAGCTGATACACCGTCTCCTGATACAGGGTGATATCCTTCATCGTCACAGCGAAAGAATTTCTCAATGGGTTGATGCCGCTCTCTGTCAACTCAGAGTAGATCTCATATTCTTCGGCATAGGCCTCTCTGTAGTCGGCAAAGGCCTCTTCTTTGGAGACAAAAACGCAGGTGTCCACATTTTCAATGGCAACGATCTGTTTCTCGATCTCGGGAAACGCCTCCTCTTCCACACTGTCGTCAAGAAAGAGTACTGTCTGGTTCTCCTCCTCCAAACGGTGGAGGTTGATATCCACATTCAAGTAGATCATCCAGAAATTCCCTACGATGAAGAGGCAGGCGGCCAAAACGCCGATGGCTGCGAGAGAGATGTATTTATTGGTCTTGAAATATTTGAATCCCTGAGAGATGAAATAGAAAAATCGGCTACCTCTCACTGTACTGCCCTTCCATTCTGTCGCTTCGAACACGACCTTTTTCCAGGTAGATGACCCGTTTTTTCATGGCATTCACAAGGTTTTTCTCGTGCGTCACCACCAAAACTGTCGTCTTTCTCATGTTGATCTCGTTGAGCAGACCCATGATCTCCCATGACATGTGGGGGTCGATGTTGCCGGTCGGCTCGTCGGCCACGATCAGCATGGGGTTGTTGACCAGCGCCCTGGCCAGCGCCACCCGTTGCTGTTCTCCACCCGAAAGCTCGCTCGGGAAAGCTCTTGCCTTATCGGCAAGGTTCATCAGACTCAGCACATAGGGAACCCTTCGTTCAATACTACGCTTGGAGCTGTTGGTCACATTCATGGCAAACGCCACATTGTCGAAGACGTTCAGCTCATTGATCAGGCGAAAATCCTGAAACACCACGCCCATTTTCCTTCGCAGATAGGGCACGTCTCTATGACGCAGGGAAGAGAGATCCTGCCCTGCCACAATAATCTTTCCTTCGGTGGGGTCCTCTTCTTTCATCAGCAGCTTGATAAGGGTAGATTTCCCCGCGCCGGAGGGGCCGACGATAAAGACGAACTCCCCTTCCTCAATTTTGAGACTGACATCGTCCAGCGCACAGGTCCCATTTCCATATACCTTTGAAACATGCTCAAATTCCAGCATCGTTAACAACCTTATCCTTTATTAGCGCATCAACGTCACGGTTCGACACGCTGCAGTCCGCACTTATTTTATCACAGCAGGCTCAAGTATGTGTGAACAAAATGTGTATTGCATAAAAACAGCAACACGCAGACTTCGCCGTGTTGCTGTTTCTGCGGAGAATCAAAAACGCTCAAAACCGGTTTTCATTGGCAGAGAGGTAATTGTTGACCATCAGAGCCACCTTAAAAACGATGGCGTTGTCAAAGTCGCGGATATCGAGTCCTGTGAGCTTCTTGATCTTCTCCAAGCGGTATACCAGTGTGTTTCTGTGCACAAAGAGCTTTCGCGCCGTCTCAGAGACATTGAGATTGTTCTCAAAAAACTTTTCAATGGTCATCAGCGTCTCATCGTCCAGACAGTCGATCGAGCCCTGTTTGAAGACCTCGGTGAGAAACATCTCGCACAGAGTCGTGGGCATCTGATAGATCAGACGACCGATCCCGAGATTGTCATAGCTCATCACGCTGGCATCCTTATTGAATACGCTGCCGATGTCGATCGAGAGCTGCGCCTCTTTATAGGCGCGGGCAAGCTCCCTCAGGTTTGCCGCAATGGTGCCGACGCCCACACAGCAGGAGGCCCCGGAAAAGCGCTGAACCTCATCCACGATATCCTGCGCGATCTTACTTCCCGTTGCAGGCGTGACCGACTCTCCCCCCTCGATAACGACCGCTGCTTCTCGGTCGTTGATGTTGACGAGATAAAACCGAACCGATTCTCCCAGCGCCCTGCCCAGAATCTCGGAAAGAAAATTCTTCGTCTTGCTGTCGGTGCAGACAATCAGCACGATCCGCTTGGCTTCATAGGGAAAAGAAAGGTCTTTTCCCTTGGCATAGACGTCGCTTGGCAGAATATTGTCGAACAGAATATTCTTGATAAAACTGTTTTTGTCATATTTGTCGTCAAAAAACTGCTTTAAGTTCCCAAGAGACACCGAAATCAACCTGGCCGCACGAACTGCGATTTCATCGGTCCCCGCAACAAAAACCGTATAGTTTCCGGAGGATTCCATACCGCTGAGCGCAGTATAGGTGTTATTCTCATAGCGAATAATGCCGTTTTCATCCGGCTGAAGCCGGGAATACCCATGGTAGGAACTCCCAATATCCGATAGCGCGCTGCAGGCAACGATGGCTCCGGTTTCGTCAAGGACTCCAATTTTTCGGTCAATCACATCACTGAGCTGATGAATGATTCCCTGAAAAAATCTGTTTGCCATGAAAACCTCCTACTCTGCGCGTCTGAGCGAAGAAACTTGTGTTGTCAGGAACAAGCAAATTGCACAGGAATTATGCCCTTTGTTTGTTCAACTGCAATAGTATTTTACTATCATTTTAGATCACATGCAACATTTTTTACAAAAAAACTCCTGACTTTTGAGTATTTTTGCGAAAAATATCGGAAAAAGAAACAGGGATTGCCGTTTCCGGCAATCCCTGCGGTTGGAAAACAAGCTGTTATTGGGAAATCGTACAGGCACGCGGCGGAACCTTTTCCGAGAAAACCGGCGGCGTCTGCGGCTGTGCTGCGACAGTTTCCTCCTTGGGCAGAAGGGCGGTTTCCAGCACTTTCCCAACGTCTGAAACCGGTAGAAAGGTCAGCGCCCGACGCACATCGGCGTCGATCTCTTCGAGATCGGCACGGTTTTCCTCGGGCAGAAGCACCAATCGCATCCCCTCCCGATAGGCTGCCATCGTCTTCTCCTTGAGTCCGCCGATGGGGAGCACTCTGCCGCGCAGGGTCACCTCGCCGGTCATGGCAACGTCTCCGCGCACGGCTCTGCCGGAAAGGGCGGAGACCACCGCGGTGGTGATGGCAATTCCGGCAGAGGGCCCGTCTTTTGGCACGGCCCCTTCGGGGAAGTGAATGTGAATATCCCTGTTCTTATAAAACTCGGGATCGATCCCAAGCTCTGCCGCGCGGCTTCTGATATAGGTCACGGCGGCGTCGCAGCTCTCTTTCATCACATCTCCCAGCGAGCCGGTGAACTTTACCTTTCCGGTGCCCTCCACCACGGCCACTTCCACCTTGAGCAGTTCGCCGCCGACACTGGTCCAGGCCAGGCCGTTGACAAGCCCTATCTCGTTTTTCAGCAGCTCGTGGTCGCGTTTGAAGCGGACGGGGCCAAGCAGCTCCTTGAGATTTTCAGAACGCACCGTTCTCTTTTGCATGCCGCTCTCGATCTTTTCCGCCGCGGCCTTCCGGCAGATGGTTGCAATCTGGCGCTCGAGCTCTCGCACGCCGGCCTCCCGGGTATAGCCGTCGATGATGGCCGAAATCGCCTCATCGGAGATTCGAAGATCCCGTCGTGTAAGTCCGTGCTTGTGAAGTTGTTTGGCCACAAGGTGCTCTTTTGCGATGTGCAGCTTCTCCGCGTCGGTATAGCTCGAAAGCTCAATGATCTCCATGCGGTCGAGCAGTGGACGCGGGATCGTATCTCTGTTGTTGGCTGTGGTGATGAAAAGCACGTTGTGCAAATCGAATGGCAGCTCTATGTAGTGATCCCGAAAAGTGCTGTTTTGCTCCGTGTCGAGCACCTCGAGGAGCGCCGCAGCGGGATCGCCCCGCATGTCGCTGGTCAGCTTGTCGATTTCATCCAACAGGATGAGAGGGTTTTTGCTGCCCGCTCTGGAAATGGCGTCGATAATCCTGCCGGGCATCGCTCCGATATAGGTTTTCCGATGCCCGCGGATCTCGGCTTCGTCCCGAATCCCGCCCAAAGCAATACGGGCAAATTTCCGGCCGAGGGCCCCTGCAATCGAGATCGCCACCGAGGTCTTCCCCACTCCGGGAGGGCCGACCAGGCAGATCACCTGGCTGTTTTTATTCTCGGTCAGCTTCTGCACCGCAAGCTGTTCAATGATGCGCTGCTTGACCTTTTCCAGCCCGAAATGATCCTTATTCAAACGAGCACGGACCCGTTTGAGATCGAGCCGGTCTTTCGTCTCGGTGTTCCACGGCAAATCCAAGCAGGCGTCCAGATAATTGCGAATCACGGCGGCCTCCGAAGAGGAAGACGGCATATGCGACAAGCGTGAAACCTCTTTGAGCAGGGGCTCGGTGAGCGACTTGTCGAGTTTCAGCGCTTCGATCTTCTCCCGATAGGCGATGGCTTCCGAAACCACATCTTCACCCTCGCCGAGTTCGCCCTGGATGACCTTGAGCTGCTCACGCAGATAGTATTCCCGCTGGTTCTGATCCATCTGCTCCTTCACCTGGGAACGGATCTGCTGCTCAATGCGCAGGATTTCGATTTCCTTGCGAAGCAGGGAAATCATGCGGCGCATTCTCTCAACCGGCGGCAGACACTCCAAAATGGACTGCTTGCTGTCGAACTTCATGTTGATGTTGGACGCAACATAATCTGCAAGGGCGCCCGGCTCCTCAATAGAGATGACAGAGAGCACCACATCAGGCGAGAGCTTGGGGATATTCATGGAATACTGCTCAAAAATCGCCTGGAACTCGCGCACCGCGCCGAGTCCCTCCATCTCGTCCTCGGGCGGCTGCTCCGGAATGGATTCCACCGTGACCATGTGCAGCTGCTTGCCCGACACGATCTCGGTGATCCTTCCGCGCGAGATGCCCTCCACCAAAACACGGATGTTTTCCTCCGACATGCGCAGAACCTGCTTGACAACGGCAATGGTGCCGATCTCATACAGATCGTCGAATTCAGGATTGTCGACCCGAACGTCTTTTTGGGTCACCAGAAAAAGAGGACAGCCTTTTTTTAAGGCAAAGTCGAGCGCCGCCGCACTGCGGCGGCGGCCGACGTCAAAATGCACCGTAGAGCCCGGAAAAACCACCAGGCCCCTCAGGGCAATCATGGGAATTTTCATCATTTCCTTGGTTTGGTTACTCACGATTTTTCTCCTATTCGACTGGGAACATGGACGTTCAGGAGGCATTGCCCCTTCTGGACTCCAGTTCCATCGCCGCCGCGCGGCGGCGTGCAAGATGCCGTTTGTTGTTCTTATCGAAAACCAGCTTGGGCTCTCCGTGATGCTCCAGGCAGTCTCTGGTGATGATCACCTTGGAAATATCGATATTCGAAGGGATTTCGAACATCACGCCGGTCATCACAGATTCCACGATCGAGCGCAATCCGCGGGCGCCCATTTCATTGCTGTACGCCTTTTCGGCAATGGCGGTCAGCGCGTCGTCTTCAAATTCAAGCTCCACTCCGTCCAGCGCGAAGAGCGCGGCATACTGCCGGACCAGCGCATTCTTCGGCTCGACCAAAATGCGCTTAAGCGCCTCTATGCTGAGCGGATCCAGCGTCGTCAGAACCGGCAGACGGCCGACAAGCTCCGGGATGAGTCCGTATTTGATCAAATCGTGCGCCACGACCTGATGCAGCAGCTTTGCCGCCTTTTTGTCCTCTTTTCCAAGCACGTTGGCCTCAAATCCGATCGCGGATTTCCCAACGCGCTTTTCAATGATTTCCTCAATCCCGTCGAATGCTCCTCCGCAGATAAAGAGGATATTGGAGGTGTCGATCTGGATAAACTCCTGGTGCGGATGCTTGCGCCCGCCCTGCGGCGGCACATTGGACACGGTTCCCTCCAGGATCTTCAGCAGCGCCTGCTGCACGCCTTCTCCGCTGACGTCCCTCGTAATGGAACGGTTTTCGCTGCGGCGGGAAATCTTGTCGATCTCATCGATGTAGATGATGCCGCGCTCAGCCAGCTCAATATCATAATCGGCGGCCTGAATAAGACGCAGCAGAATATTCTCCACATCTTCTCCGACATAGCCGGCCTCGGTCAGGGTCGTGGCGTCTGAAATCGCGAAGGGCACGTTGAGCGCCCGCGCCAGGGTCTGCGCCATCAGGGTTTTTCCCACGCCGGTCGGCCCCAGCAAAATCACGTTGCTCTTTTGGAGCTCCACATCGTTGTCTTCCCCGAAATAGATCCGCTTGTAGTGATTATAGACCGACACGGCCAAAACTGTTTTGGCCTCGTCCTGTCCGATGACATACTCGTCAAGCAGCTCCTTGAGCTCCTTCGGTGTGGGGAGCATATCCATGGTGGTGGGAAGCGACTCCCCTTTTCCCTCGCGGGGGGAATCCGGTTCGGTATCCGTGGCCTCTCCAAGCAAATCATAGCACATTTCCACACACTCGTCGCAGATATAGGCGGAGATACCGGCAATGATACGGCGCGCCTCGCCTGCCGATTTTCCGCAGAAGGAACAGTTGATTTCATGGCTGGTGGGTGTGTTTGACATAATTACCTTCTTTCCTGCAAGGGAGATCTTTCGTCAGCGATTGGCGATCACTCTGTCGACAAGTCCGTATTCCATCGCTTCCCCTGCCGTCATGAAATTGTCGCGCTCGGTATCTCTTTCGATGACCTCCAGCGGCTTTCCCGTGACTTCGGAGAGGATCCGGTTGAGCGTGGCTCTGGTCTTGAGGATATGCTCCGTGTGGATCTTGATATCGGAGGCCTGGCCGCGTGTGCCGCCCATGGGCTGGTGGATCATGATCTCGCTGTTTGGCAGCGCCAGGCGCTTTCCCTTTGTGCCGGCCGCAAGCAGAAAAGCGCCCATGCTGGCCGCCATACCGATACAGATGGTGGAAACATCGCATTTGATATAGTTCATCGTATCAAAAATGGCAAAGCCGGCTGAAACGGAACCGCCGGGGCTGTTGATATAAAACGAAATATCCTTATCGGGATCCTGCGCCTCCAGATAGAGCAGCTGTGCCGTCACGAGGCTTGCCGTCGCATCGTTGACTTCGTCGGCCAGAAAGATGATGCGGTCGTTGAGAAGTCTTGAAAAAATATCATAGGAGCGCTCTCCTCTGGACGTCTGCTCTATGACGATCGGAACCAAACTCATCGCAATTCCTCCTTTTCGCTTGCCTGCACACTTTTCGAGTATACGCCCATTTTGTGGGAAGTATACATGTTCTCGGGAAGAGCTTCCCGAGAACATGGTTGGATCCCAGTCCATTCGTCCGCAACCGCGGACAAGACCGGTTTATTCAGCTTTTTCCTCGGCCTTTTCGTCTGTCGTTTCTTCGTCCTTTTTCTCTTCCTTTTCAGGGGCCTTGTCGAGCAGCACGGCGGAATCCTTGATCAGCTGCACCGCCTTGGTCACGGCGATTTCTCTGCAAAGCCCCGCCTTGTCGATCATATCCGCCAGCTTCTCGATTTCGATATTGACCGAATTTGCAATCTTCTCAAGCTCGGTGTTGTATTCCTCTTCGCTGATCTCGATATCCTCTTCCTTCACGATGGCTTCGAGCGCCAGAGAAGTCTTAACGTTGTTCTCGGCCGCCTCTGCAAAGGTTTTGCGGAACTCATCCTTCTCCACCTTGATCATGGAAAGGTAGGTTTCCAGATTGATCCCCTGCTGCTGCATACGGGCACCGAAATCCTCCACCATTCCGTCGATCTGACGGTCGATCATGACCTGGGGAACCTCGACCTCCATCCCTTCGACCACCTGCGCCAGCAGCGCATCCTCAAACGACCGGTCGGCTTCTTTTGTCTTGAACTCCTCAACCGCGGTTCTCATTCCCGCTCGCAGGTCTTCCACCGTGTTGTAAGCGTCGGAGACATCCTTGGCGAATTCGTCGTCGAGCTCAGGCCGCTCGTTTTTCTTGATGGCGTGCAGAGAAATGGTGAAAACCACGGGCTTTCCGGCGAGATCGTCAGCCGGATAGTCCTCGGGGAAGGTCACGTTGATATCGAAGGTCTCGCCGGGGGTGTGTCCGATGATCTGATCTTCAAAACCGGGGATAAACTGACCGGATCCGATGGTGAGATACTGCGCTGCGGCGGTGCCGCCCTCAAAGGGCTCTCCGTTGAGCTTGCCAACATAGTCGATCAGGGTGATATCGCCATTCTCAACGGGACGGGGCTCAATCTCGATCTGACGGGCGTTGCGATCGCGCAGATTCTCGATCTCCGTCTCGACCTCTTCATCGGTGACCTCCACGGGGGGCTTGTAGGCAGACAGGCCCTTGTATGTACCCAGCTTGACGGGAGGCTTCTGGGTCAGCGTAGCGGTGAAGGTATAGCCCTCGTCGTTGATATCGATAATATCGATTTCCGGATAATCGACCGGCTCCACACCAGCCTCCGAAATAGCCTTCTCATAGGCTTCCGGATAGGTCGCGTTGGTGGCCTCTTCATAGAGGATCCCTGTGCCATAGGTCTTAAGCACAATATTCTTGGGAGCTTTTCCTTTGCGGAAGCCCGGCACGCTGATCTGGGGGGCAATCTTTCGGTATGCGGCATCCAGCCCCTTCTGGTATTCCTCTCCGTCAACCCTGATTTCCAAGAATACCTTGGAGTTGGAAAGCTCCTTTTGAGTTAAAACCTTCATACTATGTTGTACCTCCGTTATTCAGTCGATGAATTCTGACGTCCCTGTGGCAACAGACGTCCTGCGGCGGAAGCTGAAAAGGCGCATTTGAATCAGCCGCATCAGATATTATACCATAAATCTTCTAAAAGGAAACCGTTTTATCTATTTTTTGGGGACAAAAAGATAAAAAATCTGCCGAAATCAGCGAAAACTCCACTCCCTGATACCATCCCGTCAAGGCAGAGGCCTTTGCAGCCCCGTGGATATGACCGTAATAACAGCGCTTCACGCCGTAGGCCTGCAGGATCTCAAGAAAACGCTCGTTTTTCTGTCCCACCACCACGGGCGGATAGTGCATCACCGCGATCAGCTCCGCCTCTTCATAGCCCGGCAGCCTCTGTCGCAGCCGCACGCCCTCTTTCAAAGAGAGCTCCAGCCGGCAGGCCTCCCTGTGGATCAGCTTTTCGTTTTGCGCGGCGCTGTCCTGATTGTTCCATTGGTATCCCTTGGTGCCGCACACGATCATTCCCTGTGCGGCACGGGCATTGTTGTGCAAAAATTCCACCGAGAAAATCCCGTTGCTCTCGAGAAACTGCTGCATCTTCGACACTGTGGTCCACCAGTAATCGTGATTCCCTTTGGAGAGCACCTTGGTTCCCGGCAGCGATTCCAAAAAACGAAAATCGGCCAGCGCTTCTTCGAGATCGATCCCCCATGAAAAATCTCCCGGGAGAAACACGATATCCTCTTCCCTCACCCGCTCCATCCAGTTTTCTCGGATTCTCTCGGCATGGTTATCCCATTCCGGTCCGAACACCTGCATGGGCTTGTCCACCGATCCGCTCAGGTGAAGGTCTGCGATGATATAGACGATCGGTCTCAACTCCTTTTTTGAGCCCCTTTCAAAAGGCCCTTCTTTTCATCCTGCAACTGCGTATGAAGCGGCTCGCTGCGGGCACAATAACTCTGCGCTGAGCCAAGGTACAGGCTTGGCGAAAATCACCAACACGTTGGGAAAGGATGACACGTCATGAGCGAGTATACCAACCGGGGCGTCAACTGCACCATTGAATCCTGCCGCTACCACTGCGGTCAGGATTGCTGCAATGCCCCCGTCATCGCCGTCCGCAGCTGCAGCAGCAACGGGATCTCCTCCCGGAATTCGGTCAAAAACTCGGCGGAGACCAGCTGCGCCACCTTTGAATCGGTCCGATAAGACCTTGCAATCCGTCACGGCATGCAAAGTGGGGGGCTCTTACCCCCCACTTTGCATTTGCGTTGCAGGGTGAAAACCCTCGATTTTCAAAACAGCGCGCGAACCAGCTTTGCCATTTGATCTTTTTGGAACACCTCATGAAAGCGAACCGGCAGCCCACGCAGCTCGCGCAGTGCCTCCGGAGGCCGCTCACCCAAGAGATCGGCAAGCTTTTGAAGATTGAGAAATTCATCTGCCTCCAGATCCTGTCCCAGACCTTTCAGTACTGTGGAAGAAAACTTATAGGGGGAAGCCGTCGCCGCGACCAGAGTCAAAATCTTGTCGGGCGCCTGGCGGTAGGCCTCAACCGCCACCGCCGTGTGGGGATCGACACAGTAGCCAAATTCCCGGTAGGTGCGCCCGATCGACTCCAGCGTTCCGGCATCGTCGGTGGAGGCTGCAAAGAACTCCTTGTGCAGCGCTGCGGCAGCCTTCTCCGGAAGACGATAGCTGCCGGTCTGTGCAAGACTGCCCATTTGTTCGGCGCAAGCCGCATCGTCCTGCCCGAGACAATAGAAGAGCAGCCGTTCAAGATTGCTGGAAACCAGAATATCCATCGAGGGAGAGGTGGTCTGATAGAAGGGGCGGCTCGTATCATAAATTCCGGTGCGGAAAAAGTCGGTCAGGACATTGTTGCGATTGGAAGCGCAGATCAGACGGCGGACGGGAACTCCCATCCGTTTCGCCATCCATGCCGCCAAAATATTCCCGAAGTTTCCGGTCGGCACATCGATGTCAAAGGGCTGCTCCAGGTCGAGCATCCCCTCTCGAACCATTGAGAGCCATGCATACAAATAATAGACGATTTGGGGAAGCAGACGGCCGACATTGATCGAATTGGCCGAAGAGAGAAACACCCCCTGTTTGGCCGCCTCATCCCGCATCTCATCCTCTGCAAAAATCCGCTTCACCGCAGTCTGCGTATCGTCAAAGTTGCCGTCGATGGCAAACACCGCGACATTTCCTGCCCGATGGGTCGCCATCTGGAGCCTCTGCATCTCACTGACGCCGTGGGCGGGATAAAATACGGCCACGCCCGTTCCCTTCACATCTGTAAAGCCCTGGAGGGTCGCCTTTCCGGTGTCGCCGGAGGTGGCGGTGAGCACGAGTGCCCGCCGGTCATCCCCCACAACCGCCAATGACAGGGTGAGCAGATGCGGCAGCAGCTGGAGCGCCATATCCTTAAAGGCTAAGGTCGGCCCATGCCAAAGCTCGAGCATTACGAGATCTTTTCCAAGCCGTTTCAGAGAAACAGGGTTTTCCATGCCGTATTTTTCCGGCGCGTAGGCGCTGCGGCAGGCCGAAAGCAGTTTCTGTTTCCCAATCTCGGGAAAAAAGAAGGCAAGCACCTCCGCCGCCAGTTCCACATAAGAGAACTGCAAAAAACTCTTCAGATCCTCCTGCGCATACCTGGGCAGTTCACACGGCAGATAAAGCCCTCCATCCGGCGCGATGCCGGAAATCACGGCGCGGCAGCCGCTGACCTGATGCGCTTGATCCCTGGTGCTGAAGTACCTCATCGACGGGCCCCCTGCTCTCTGGGAAGGGACTTTAAAAGAAAATCTCTTGCATTGTTCCACATGATATCCTCCACCAGTGACTCCGAATACCCATGCTTCAGCAACTCTTCCGCCAGATTCCAGCTCTTGGAGCAATCCTCAAGCCCGCAGATGAAGGAATCGATACCGTCCAGATCCCCGCCAAGGCAGATGCACTTTTCTCCCCCAAGCGAGCAGAAGCGATCAATATGGGCCACCACCTGCGAAAGCTGGACCTTCTCGGTTGCGGCAATAAAATGAGGCGCGAAGCAAATCCCGGCAAGGCCGCCCCGCTTTACGATTTCCCGGAACATCTCATCGGTGAGATTCCGGCCGTGGTCGCGCACCGCAAAGGAATTGGAATGAGAGGCGATCACCGGCTGTTTCGAGGTTTCAAGAACATCCCAAAAGCTCTTGAAGGAGAGATGGGACACGTCGAAAATCATGCCCTGCCGCTCGATCAGGCGTACCATTTCCCTTCCGCGGTCCGTGAGCCCCGTATCCTCCACCTCGGGGGTGTTGGCGAGATTCCCGCAGCCATACTGACTGTTTCGAAAATGGGTCAGCGAGATCATGCGCACACCCATATCCCAGGCAGCCTGCAACTCCGCCTCATCGTCTTCAAACACACAGGCATTTTCAATGGAGAGCAGCGCCCCGCAGCCGCCGGCGCACTCAAACGCCTCGAGCTGCTCGACCGACCGGATGGGCGCCACTGGATGGGTGGAAAACAGATGCTCCACCGCGCTGCGATAGAGCGCCGCCTGCTCTTTGCGCTGATCCTGCGTTACGGTCGCATCATAGTACATGGCAAAGGTGCCAAGATAGGCTTCATAGGTGGACATTTTGTCCAGCGTGACATTCCAGTCTCCTCCGACAAAGCCGGAAGGGTCTTTTGAATAATACATGAGGGTATCGCAGTGCGTGTCGATGACTCTCTTTTTCATCTCCTTGATCTCCTTTCTGACGGTTCCCTTGCGAATCGTTCCGAAGCGACGGGTTTTCCTTCAAAACGACTTCTCCGGTCTATAGGTATTGATATTATAAGTAAACAGATTGGGAATGTGCTGGATTTTCAGAACACGAAGCCCGCCTGGTTCCCTGGTGAGATAGACCTCCACCACATCAAAACGGTGCAATCCCGCCCTATGCGACCGCATATAGCGCTCGGCCGCATAGATCAGGCGCTGCTGCTTCTGCCGCCGCACCGCATCGGCTGGACGGCCGAAGGAGCTTCCGGTTCGGGCCTTGACCTCAACGAAGACCATACAGTCTCCGTCGCGCATCACAAGGTCGAGCTCCCCCTCTTTGCAGCGAAAGTTGCGATCGAGCAGCAGATACCCCTTCTGCTCCAGAAAGGCAAGCGCAGCCTGCTCGCCGAAAGCTCCCATCTCCTGCTGATCGGTCTTTCTCCCGATCGAAGCCCTCTTTTCCTCCAGATTCTTCAAAAAGGACATGCGGTGCACGGGACTGGCTCCGTGTGTGAGCAACGCCTCATAATGCGCCTTGGTGGGGTATCCCTTGTGCTGCTCAAATCCATATTCCGGATAGGTCTGTGCAAGCTGGACCATGATCCGGTCCCTGGTCACCTTTGCCAAAATCGAAGCTGCGGCCACGGAAGCCGAACGACCGTCCCCCTTGACCTCGGCGTGTCCCCGTGTGAGAGGCGGGAGCTTGGGCAGACAATTTCCATCGACCACCGCAGTGTCCGGCCGCTGTGCAAGACCGGAGACGGCACGCTCCATGGCCAGCATGGTGGCCTGGAGAATGTTGATCTTGTCGATCATGGAGGGCTCCACGGCGACAATGTGATAGCAGATCGCCTTCCGTGTGATTTCTTCAAAAAGCCGTTCTCTTATTTTCCCCGAAAGCTTTTTGGAATCGTTGAGGCCCTCGAGCCGAAGGTCGGCGGGCAGAACTACGGCCGCAGCCACAACCGGTCCTGCAAGGGGGCCGCGGCCCGCTTCGTCCACGCCGCAGAGCAGAGGCCCATTCTTTTGCCGGTATCGGTCGTCGAATGCATACAAATCGGATTGATCGTGCTGATTCATTCGGATTCCTCCGGAAATTCAAGTGTAAAGGTTCCTAGCTTTCCGGCTCGAAATTCATCCAGGAGAATACGTGCGGCCCGCTCGGTGTTGACCGATCCGCCGGTGGCCAAAAAACCTCTCTGCCGCCCGAGCTCCTCAAGCATGTCATAGGATCCTTCAAATCCACAAGGATCAAACCGATACCGCTCGGCAAGGGCTTCGGGACGAATTTGCTTCAATGTGCCGAGCAGCCGACAGGCGATCTCCTCCACATCCAGAACATCGTCTTTGATCGCACCTGTAAAGGCCAGATGCAACGAGACCGTTTCATCTTCAAACTTTGGCCACAGGATCCCTGGCGTGTCGAGCAGGTCGATATTCCCCTCGATCGAGATCCACTGCTTTCCCCGCGTGACGCCGGGACGGTCGGCCACCTTGGTTTTTGCCGTTTTTGCCAAGCGATTGATCAAAGAGGATTTCCCGACATTCGGAATGCCAAGAATCATTGCACGCAAGGACTTGTTCATCCCCCGTGCACGGTCTCTTTCGATCTTATCTTCCAGCAACCGGCGCAGAGCCGGAGCAAGCCCTGCAATCCCCTTTCCGCTGAGGGCGTTGAGCTCCACGACCTCATAACCCTTTGCTCTGTAGTGAGCCGTCCACCGACGGTTGCCCTCGGGTTGAGAGAGATCGGACTTGTTGAGCACGATCAGCCGCTTCTTCCCCTTGGTCAACAAATCGATCATGGGATTCCTGGAGCTGACCGGTATCCGCGCATCCAGGATTTCCACCACCGCGTCGACCAATTTCAGATCTGCCTCGATCGCGCGCTGTGTTTTTGTCATATGTCCCGGATACCATTGGATATTGAGCGAATCGGGCGCCATATCGGTTCTCCTTTCAAACAGCAACCCCGCCGGTGAAAGGGACGGCGGGGTCAGGGGCGTCACGAGTTTGCAATCAATCCGAACTCAGAAAAGGGCATGATCCTGAAAAAGACCTTGCCGAGAATGTGGCGGGTATCCACCATGCCAACCTCTACCCAACGGCTGTCGGTCGACCTGTTCCGATTGTCGCCCATCACGAAAACACAGCCGCTCGGCACCATCACGGGAAATGCGACCGTGCCGGACTTGTAGGTAGGCTCGTTGACATAGGGCTCATACTGTGCAACTCCATCGACATAGACGACGCCGTTATCCCAGTCGATATCGACGATCTGGCCCTCGGTTGCAACAATGCGCTTCACCAGCGGCTCCGACAGCTTGGAAAACACCACGATATCGCCGGCCTTCGGCGTGTAAAAGGCGGAGCGCAGCAGCACCCGGTCCTGATCCTGCAAGGTCGGTACCATAGAGGTGCCGTCCACCCCAATCAGCCGAACCCCGAAGCTGAGGATCAGCACCACAATCAAAACGGAGTAAACCAGGCAATCCCACCAGTCATAGAGTTCAAAATAACGAGATTTCTGGGGCGCTTTTTCGCTCCGCCGGTCTTCCATACTAACCCCTCTTCCAAATCCGCTCCGCTTCCCGCGAACTCAAATGACCTGCGACCCGAAGAAATCACAGGCGAAACATTACAGAAAAGGGGGCGAAAGCCCCCTTTCATGCCGTTAGATCTTCTCTTTGACCTTGGCTCTCTTGCCAACGCGATCTCTCAGATAATACAGCTTTGCACGGCGAACTTTACCGCGGCGCGAAACCTCAATCTTCTCAATGTTGGGCGAGTGCAGGGGGAAGGTACGCTCCACGCCAATTCCGTAGGAAATGCGGCGCACGGTGAAGGTTTCGGAAACGCCGCCCCCGTTCTTGGAAATCACGGTGCCTTCGAACATCTGCGCTCTCACGCGGTTGCCCTCTTTGACCTTGACATACACCTTAACGGTGTCGCCGATACTAAAGGCGGGAATGTCTTTCTTGAGCTGGCTATCTGTTACAGCCTTGATGTAATCCATGGGATTTCCTCCTCGTTTCAGGCGTTCATTCTCTCATATTTTCTTGAGACAGAGGACCACCTTTCATAATGCCTATATAGTTTATCACATGAAAACAGATTTTACAAGGGACTTTTTCCCCGAAACAACCATTTTTTTACCGCATTTCATCCAGAAAAGCAGGCGACGCGCCCTGCTGAAAGACAGCTGGAAAGCTTTTCTTTTTTCGTATTCGAATAGCTGCCGGATCGCTGCGCAAACTGCACCATATGCATCGCACAGAAAGGGGGGCCATCTGCCATGGGCATTGTTTTCGTTCGAACGGTGATTCTCTACTTCGCCATTATCTTTGCGCTTCGATTGATGGGCAAACGCCAAATGGGTGAACTGCAGCCCGCAGAATTTGTGATCACCCTGCTGATCGCCGAGGTCGCGGCTGTGCCCATGCAGTCGAACGAGATTCCTATGGCCTACGGGCTGATCTCGATCGGCGTTCTGATCTCTCTCGAGATCCTGCTCTCCACCCTGTCGCTCAAACTGCCGGCGTTGAACACCCTGATTTCGGGAAGGCCCAGCATCATCGTGGAAAACGGGCGGATCCT
>JAEEGL013181602.1_pt1 | contig 21938 bp, 16 predicted proteins | sample 9134231 | NCBI WGS metagenome assembly JAEEGL01 (sample SAMN16246548, study PRJNA631951) | gut metagenome | biome: gut microbiome; feature: rumen; material: fiber-attached | host: Bos | place: Iran: Karaj | collected 2018-10 | reverse complement strand
TGCCTTCCCGAAACGGAGGGGCGGTATTACTTCGGGGCTGCTGTTAACATCCTCAGGGCGCAGGAAAAGGACGCCGCCGACTGGACTGAAAACGATCCCGCCATATTCACAAAGTGCACCGCCCTGTATCACGAACCAGGCAGCCACCATATGACCATGACATACGCAGACTATTACTTCATCGAAGCAATAAACAAACTGCGCGGCGAAAAACTGTTGTTCTGGGACCCGTAAGACCCTTATATATCACCTTAAACCGCTGTAATTCGGCCAAAGAATGAACCGACGTGGCACGGAACTCATCAGAGCCTGCCACGTCGTTTTTCTTTCAAATCGCCAGTCTCATTTTACCGGCTTTACCGGTGCCCGTTTCAGACGGTCTCAAACCGCATATTAACCGTTACATCGCCTGCTCCGTCCGCTTTGGGTATCAGGTCAAGGGTGTGGATCGTCCTGCCTTCGAGTTTCTGGTCCACCGGCGTTATGCTTATATCCAGTTGTGTATCGTCGTATATCAGCAGCACGCCGCCCGGCAGCAATACCCCACGATCCGTTTTAACAGGCTCGCCCGGAATAATAAGACGGTCCTGTATGCGCGCGGAGCGGTTAAGAGTAAACCTGTCGGTCACGGTGACCGTGCCGTCACTGCGTTTGCCCTTGACAGTCCGCGTAAAGCTGTCAAGGCTGTCGGCTTTCAGGGTCCCGGTCAGGTCCATGAATACGGTGTCCTCATCCTCCGAGCGCTGCACCGAGAACTGTTTGCAGCGGCAGCGGCCGTGGCCTTCCTGCTCCACGCCGTCCACGATAGGATAATTGTGGCCGCCCGAGCGAGTGGCAAAATACGTGTAGCGCTTCTCTCCGAAGTACTCTTTTTCGTATTTCCCTCCGGCAGTATCCGCCACCGGCATGGTGTCGCCGCGTATGATCGCAAATGTGCCAACGTCGTTGTGGTTATGGCTCTCGCCATTGTTGCCGCCTTTTACCAGCAGATACAGCGCATCCTGCGGCGTGCGGTAAAAGCCCATGAATAGTTCGCTCACGGGATACACGGCGCTCCTCGGATAGCTCAGCGCCGTATTGTCGGGCTGCATCGTCCAAACCAGATGCCTGAGCATAAGGTTTCCATGCTCCCATGCAGACTCGAACGACGTTTTCGTGTCTCCCTGCGGACACACGTTTACTCCCATGCACCCGGTGTATCTGCGCACGGCTTCGTCAAGAACGCCGCGCCAGTTGCAGTCCCCGAAAGGCAGTTTTATGGACTGCCCGAAGCAGCAGTCTGCGCCAAACCCTGCCACCCTGTGCCATTTTTCGTCTTCCAGCAGGTCGATCCTGCCGGCTGTCCTGCGCTTGAGCAGCTCCAGGAACATAAGCGTGTACTCAAAACCGTACTGCCAGTAGCCGAATCCCTCCGGGCTCGCGCCGTCGTCGTTGTAGCCGCTCTGATGGACGCTTATGCCCTCCAGCACTCTCAGAAGCACAGGCGCAAGCGTGTCCGGATTGGTGATAAGGTAGATCGCGGCAATGCCGATCGAGCTTAAGCATACGCCCGACCAGTTATTGCCGTTTATTTCAAAATGCGGATACGGAGACAGGCTCATGTACGGCTTGAGCACCCGTTCCACGCATTCCTGCCTCGCCCAGCGCAGCAGATTCGCGTCGACTATGCCTTCAAGTGTCTGCGCCATTTCCGCAAGTATCGCCGCGCCTGAACATGAGCACAGGTCTATGCACTGCTTGCGGCTTCTGCCTATGCCGCGTATGCGTCCGGTCTCGTCGTACGGATCCACCGGTATATCCCAGTAATCGCTCAGCACGTTTTCGAAATGGTGCGCGGCAAGCGACCAGCTGTGGAGATGCAGATAGGCGTAAAGAATGTCCTCGCACTCGGCTTTGGCGCCCGGGATATCCAGCAGTGCCGCAAGCCACATGCGGTTCAAACGCGTGCGTATCGCGTACATCTGGCGGTCATAGTCGCCTCTCTGCCCGCGCCGTTTCCAGTCCGCCAGAGCCTGATAGGTGGGCGCTTCGATCGGCGTGTTCCTATAGTCTTCGGTATACTTTTCAAACGTCGGCAGCACCCAGGCATAATCGGGGTTGTTCCTGGCGGTGTCCGCGGCTTTTTCACGGGCATCCGCGTACAGGGCATATGGCATGTTTTCCCCCGCCTTAAGCGCTGTCAGAATCTCATACAGCATATAATGCTTCATCCTTTTACGCCTCCCAGAGTAAGACCGGTCATAAAGTACTTCTGGAGGAACGGGTATACGCACATAATGGGCACTGTTGCGATGATTATCTGCGCGGCCTGGTTATTTTTGGAAGTTATCTGCGCGTACTTTTGCATCTCCTCAATGGTCAAGGTGGAAAAGTTCGGCGTGGTAACGACCTGCCGCAGGTATGTCTGCAGCGGGTAATCCCTCGACCTTGCCATATACAGCATGCCGCTGAACCAGTCGTTCCAGTGCCCCACACCCGTAAACAGCGCCATGGAGGCGATAACGGGCACGGAAAGCGGTATATACACTTTTGCCATCACTTGGAACGAATTCGCGCCGTCGACTATAGCCGCTTCTTCAAGTTCGGACGGTACGTTGCGGAAGAAATTCATCACCATGAAGCAGTTCCACAGGCTCAGCATGCCGGGGACTACGAGCGCCCAGAACGTATTCGTCAGGCCTATCCAGCTCATGACCAGGTACATGGGGATCAGACCGCCGCCGGTCAGCATGGCGATGATCATCAGCGCCTTGAAAAGCGGGTTCAGCGGACACGCTTCCTTCGATTTGCTCAAAGGATAGGCCGTTATCACCAGCATGGACAGGGAGAACGAAACGCCGACGATGACCCTCGCCACGGATATGCCGAACGCGCGCATAAACGCGGGGTGATCCAAGGCGTACTTATACGCATCCGTGTTGAACTCTATCGGCCAGAGCGATACGATGCCGGCTTTAATGGGATCCGAGCCCGAGAACGAAAGCGCGATAAGGTGTATGAACGGTATGATGCAGCTGGCGCCGAGTATGCCCAGTATGCCGTAGATAAGCATTGTAAACAGTTTCTCTGCCGGGGAAGAACGTATCTGCCGGTTTCTCGTCATTACCAGGTTCTTTTCTTTTTCCACAACGGTCTCGCCTGCCATGCTCTTCTCCCTCCTCTCAGAAAACCTTATAGCCGACAGCCTTCTCGGCTATTTTATAACTGCTGACCAGCAGTACGGAACCGATCACGCTCTTGACCATGCCTATTGCCGTAGACAGCGCGTACTGGCTGTCCAGTATGCCCAGGCGGTATATAAACGTGTCGAGCACGTCCGCCGTTTTGTACACACGTTCGTTATACAGATTGAATATCTGGTCAAAACCGGCGTTAAGGATGCCCGGTATCGACAGTATCAGGTTCAGCATGATTATGGGCAGGATCCCCGGCAGCGTTATATGGACGGCTCTCTGCAGACGGTTGGCGCCGTCGATGGTCGCCGCTTCATACAGCGCGGGGTCTATGCCCGTGAGCGCGGCCATATATATGATCGTGCCCCAGCCGAAGCCTTTCCAGACATCCGATACCACCAGCACGCCCCTGAACGTTGCATTGCTGCCCAGGAAATACACGGGTGCGCCGCCAAACAGTTTTATTATATGGTTTATCAGGCCGTTGTCCGGGTCAAGCATGCTGCGGAGGATACCCGCAAGTATTACCCAGCTGACAAAGTGCGGAATGTAAACAAGTGTCTGGATCGTGCGCTTGTAAGTGGAATTTGTGACCTCATGCAGCATGAGGCTCACGAGGATAGGCGCCGTGAATCCGAAACAAAGCTTGAGCAGCGCTATTTCCACCGTGTTTTTGACGATGTTCCAGAATCCGGGATACATCGTGAATATATATCTGAAATTGTCAAGCCCCTTCCAGCCGCTGTTGAAAACACCGGTGGAGAGCTTGAAATCCTGAAATCCGATCACAAGGCCAAACAATGGCGCGAATTCAAATATTCCGAGATAGATAAAACCCGGTATCAGCATGGCGCAGAGCATGTAGTCCGTGCGCACGCTCTTTTTATGGCGTTTTATCGGTAAAACTGTCCTGGAGCCGGCAGAAGTCATAGCTTATGCCTCCTTTAGCGGTAGGAATCGTCCGCCCGCGGTTCGGAAATGAAAATGAATAAGTAAGAACGTCTAACTTGCGGCAGATTATCAGGGGCTGCCCGCCGCTGCAGGCGGGCAGCCCCCTTCTTAAGGTTGCTTTGTCTTTTAGGTCATCAGCGGCCTTCGTTGACCTGCTGGGTCAGCAGCGCGCCGCCCATATCCATCCAGCCCTGTACGAACTCGTCGAAGGTGGTTTCCTCGGTGCCGCAGATGTAGTTTACGTAGAAGGTGTTCTCATACTGCGTGAGGGCGCCCCAGAGACGGTCATAGTCCTCGCTCTTCTCGGTCAGAGCGTCGAAGATGAACAGGTCGTTGTGATACAGCTCGTAGAAATTGTAGAAGATGCTGCCTACGCCGCCGAAGAGCTTGTAGCTGCCCCAGGAAGCTCTGATGGCATCCTTGTCGCCCGCCTCGACAGCAGCCAGATACTTCTGGACGTTGTCATACTGCTGCTGATAGTGCGGCTGCTCTGCCAGATACTGGGTGTTGCCGTCCAGCGCTTCCTTGACGGCCCAGCCGGTCAGAGTGTTTACGTTCGGCACGCTCCAGTAGCGCACGGTGGGGTTATGCATATGGACGCTGACCTCGGTGCCGTCATCCAGCTTCACGGTGTGGAAGCGGTCGGTCTCCTGCAGGTCGGGGTCGGTATTCACGGAGCAGGTGTGGTTAAACAGCCTGAGCACGGCTTCGGGATGCTCACACTCCGCGTTCACGCAGATGTAGGTAATGGAGGAAGCGGAACCGGTGCCCTGCACATGGAAGTCATCGTTGGTCTCGCTGGCAGGCACGGAGATAAGATCCCACTCGATCACAGAGCCATCCTCATAGGTGATGGGGAGCGGCCAGGTTGCTACCCAGAAATCGCTGCCGAGTATGCCGACTTCGCCGTTTTTGATGTAAGCGGTCACGTTGTCGCTGACTTCAGTAGCAAAGGTGGGCTGAATATAGCCATCGTTATACAGGCCCTTGAATATGTCGAGTACGGTGTGCATGTTCTCGGTCGTGGGGCTGTAAACCAGTTTGCCGTCCTCGCCCTCGATCCACAGGCCGGGATACGCGCCGTAGGCGTTGCAGACGGCCTGCATATCGGTGTAGCCGCTGCCGGTCACTTTGTCAGTGAGGACGAAAGCGTACTTGGCCAGGCCCTGGTCCACGAACGCCTTGCCCAGGTCGATCAGTTCTTCCATGGTGGTTGGCAGCTCAGCGCCTACCGCTTCCCTGTAGTCGCGGCGGATGAAAACGGAGCGGCTCACTGTGCCAAAGCCGGAAGTCGTCAGCGCATAACGGCGTCCGTCCACGAACGCGGCCTGCTGCGCCGCCTCGGGCTGCGCTTCCAGAACTTTCTCCCTCAGGTAGGGATAGATGTTGTTGTCGTAATAATCCGTCAGGTCAGCCAGCTTGCCGGTGGCCTGCAGCTCTCTGAACTGCTTCTGGTTGAGCACCAGCAAATCCGGCAGCTCGCCGGTCAGCATAGCCATGGCGAACTTGGTGTTGTAGGCTTCATCGGTGTTGGCGTTCCACATCACTTCGATCTTGATGTTGAACCGCTCCAGCCACTCGCGGGTCCACTCGTTATCTTCCCAGGTCCATGAGCCGTCTTCGCCTTCTGCGCCGTTGACGACAACGCGCACGGTCACAGGCTCTTCAAAACGTCCGAAGTACGGGTCGTCTTCCGCGCCTGCAGTTATCGCCGATACGGAAAGCAACATGCAAAGAGCAAGCAGGAGAGTCAAAAGCCTTTTCATCATTTCCACTCCTTTTTCTTTTTTCGAGCCGAAGCTCTATCGCCTAACATTTTACTCATAATGTCAGTATCTGTCAAGCGAAAAGCACAAATCAGAGCCATATACTTTATTCTTTTTGCCAATAATAAAAAGAAACGCGTTGGCGTTTCCCAAGTTTGTTCCCCTTTGCGAAACCTCATCAACACTCGATTCGCCTGACATCGACAAAACGGAAATAATGATTTTATTCCCATTCCGCGGATCGTTCCGGACAGAAAAGGCCGGACTTGTTTTTACAAATCCGGCCTTTTCCTGTCCGTGCCCGAAGGGATTCGAACCCCTGACATTTGAAGTATGAGACTGCGCAGCGACTATTCTTCTCCCGGGTAAGCCACTCCCATCTGTTCGCGCATGCCGTCCATGATCTCCATGATACGCAGGCTTTCGAAAAGCGAAATCACGCTCTGGTCGGTCTGCCCGGCGAGAATTGCTTTGGCTGCGAACTCAAACTCGTGATGAAATCCCTCGTTCTCAGGAGCAAACTCATATAATTCCGGTTCCTGATCGGGTCTGTGTACGATATACTTGGTCGGATGCCAGAACTCCGGCAGTTCGATCCATCCTTCGGTCCCATAGAGCTTCAATCCCTGGTCAGTCGTCACTTCAAGGCTGCTGAACCCCTGCCCGACTGCTCCATCCGCAAATTGGACCTGAAAGCTGCACAAGGCATCCACGTTGGTCTCTGTTTTGTCATACAGTACCTGAACCTTATTGGGCAGTTCACCTTTGTAAAAGCTTATTAGCGAGAGCGGGTATATGCCGACGTCAAGAAGCGATCCCCCGCCAAGCTCCCGATTGAAAAGGCGGTCCTCGTAATTCGGTGCTGACCGGAATGCAAAATCTGCGGCAATACGCCTGATGTCGCCGATAGTACCGGAATCAACAAGCGCTTTAAGCGCCTGAGCCGCAGGAAAGAAGCGCGACCACATCGCTTCCATCAGGAATCGATCGTTTGCTTTGGCACAGTCGATCATTTCCCGTGCCTCTTTCGCGTTCAGCGCGAAAGGCTTTTCGACGATCACGTGCTTGCCGGCCTGAAGGAACAGCTTGCTAAGCGGACAGTGGAAAGGGTGAGGTACGGCCACATAAACAAAATCGACCGCGTTACTGGCGGCCATTTCCTCATAGCTGCCAAACGCCAACGGTATGTCATACTCTGCGGCTGCCGCTTTGGCGCGCTCGATATTTCGCGAAGCTACGGCAGATACCTCAATATGTTCGGCTTTTCTCAGGTCCTTCATGACCCGGCGGACGATCCGCCCCGGTCCGGCAATTCCCAAACGCACTTTTTCCATCAACATTTCTCCAAATCACGCTGTGCCCTGATAACGATCAACGCTCAGCCAATTCTTACCGCTTTATAAGACTACCTCCGCGAACTCACAGATCTGTTTATTTGTACTTCTCCGCGCTGCCCTGCACTATGGCATCCATGGCGTCCAGCTTCCTGTACATATCTTTCGCCAATGCGATCTGGCAGCGGGTACGAATAATGTTATGGTTATCTTTCTTCACCTTGAAGTACTTGTCTCCGGTGATATAATCATCCAGAAAACGCGTAGCAAGCTCGCACGCCAGCACAAAGCCGCTGATCCCTAAAGTGTCGATTTCATTCTTGGTAAGCATTTTTGCGGTCTTGCTTAAAAAGCCGTCCGCAAACGCCCAGAATATATTAAGGTCGACGCCCGTCTTGCTTGTATCCTCGCTGTCTTCCTCCGTGAAGTTCGCCGCGAAACGCACCGCATCGCCGAAATCATGCGCCACAAGCCCGGGCATGACCGTATCAAGATCTATGACAACCAATGCTTTCTGCGTTTGCTTGTCAAACAGCACATTGTTGATCTTCGTGTCGTTATGCGTAACGCGTATCGGCAGCTCCCCCGCATTTTCCATGTCCGTGAGTTTGCATGCGAGATCCTGCACGCTCAGAAGATAATCCAGCTCTTCCTGGACGCTGTTGACCCGCCCGAGTTTGTCTTCGTATGCATCTTTTATCAGAGTTTCATAGCGTTTCCTGGTGTTATGGAAATCCGGAATGGTATAGCTCAGCTGTGACGCGTCAAACTCGGCAAGCGAGATCTGGAAGTCGCCGAATGCTTCTGCCGCGGAACGTACGATATCCAGGTTCTCACAGGTGTCATATGTCACGGAAGGGATATAATTGCATATGCGCCAGAACTCATCGCCGTCAAATACATATGTTTTGCGTTCAGCGGTATGATGATAGTGCAGGCAGGTCTGCTTCGGATTTCTGGCATGGATGTACTCTGTGACCTTGTCGATATTGTTCATAAGCGCAACAGGGTCCTTGAAAGCATACGTATTCACCTGTTGGACAAGGTAGCTCTTAATTCGAGCCATTCCGGTGCCGTCGTCACGTATATAGTCTGCGCGGTAAGTATGGTTCACGTTCCCGTTGCATATCTCTTCATAGCTGAAAAATGGGTCGTTAAGCTTGAAATTCAAACCCACCTGCTGTATCTTTCTTGCCAGGTCTTCTCGCATTAGTCTATTTCCTCATTCTAACCTATCTTTGTCTCACTTGACCAAACTGTCCAGCAGCGTATACTCATAACCATGCGCTTTTGCGACGTTTTGATTCGTCAGCTTGCCCATGTAGCAGTTGACGCCCATCTTTATAGCTTCGTTTTTCATGCTCGCCTGTTCAAGCCCCATTTCGGCTATCATCAAACCGTATTTGAGCGTCGCATTCGTCAGCGCGATAGTGCTCGTCCTCGGAACAGCGCCCGGCATGTTTCCGACGCAGTAGTGGACGACGCCTTCCTCTATGAAGACCGGATCATCGTGCGTAGTCACTTTGCTGCTCTCTCCGCATCCGCCCTGGTCGATAGCCACGTCTACAAACACCGCGCCGTCTTTCATTTCCGGCAGGTATTTTTTCTTGAACAGCTTCGGAGTGCTCCCGCCCGGGATCAGAACGGAACCGATCACCAGATCCGCGTCAATAACGGATTTTTCGATGTTTGAATCAGAGCTGTACAGCGTTTGGATATGCGCTCCGAACATATTGTCCAGTTCTTCCAGCCGCTTCAGATTTACGTCAAGGATCGTCACGTTCGCACCCATGCCGACAGCGATCTTGCAGGCGTTCATGCCGACTGTTCCGCCGCCAAGAATAACGACCTTGGCTTTGGGCGTACCCGGTACGCCGGCAAGCAGTATCCCTTCCCCGCCGAACCGCTTTTCCAGATACTTGGCGCCTTCCTGTATCGAAAGGCGTCCCGCGATCTGTGACATCGGGGCAAGACACGGAAGAGAACGGTCTTTCTCCTGAATGGTCTCATAGGCCACTGCGTTGACTTTGCCGGCAAGCAGCGCATCCATCTGCTGCTTGTCCGCAGCGAGATGCAGATAGGTGAACAGGATCAAACCGGGCCGGAAAAGCGGATACTCTTCCTCAAGCGGTTCTTTGACCTTCACCATCATGTCGACCAAATGCCATACATCGGCGGCATTGTCTATAAGCGAAGCTCCGGCATCCACATATTCGTTGTCCGTGAAACCGGATCCGATGCCCGCTCCCTTTTCGATGTATACATGGTGTCCGGCGGAAACATACGCCTTGACGTTGTCCGGCGTGAGTCCCACGCGGAACTCGTTATTCTTTATCTCCCTAACGCATCCGATCTTCATTGCTTTATTATCCTTTCGTATTATAGAATTCATTCATCGTTGTTTATGCATGATCGCCATCTGTTGCAAACAGTACAGACCGGGAACCGCATGCCAGCTATAATGACTTCACCATAAAGATACAAATAATTATAGTTGTGATAACCCTTTGTATTATACGCACAAAACTGCATAAAGTCCATATATTGATTCATATCTAAACAATATTTATCATGCTGTTTACCCGGCCATCACTTAAAAACAGTTGAGATAATGCGCTCCGGACACTTAATGCGTTCACATTATCGCATTCTGACAGTCCGGCATCCTCCGCAATTGTTATTTTGAGTAAAATTTACTCCGCATGGTGGCATCTGAGATCGAATTATGCTATTATATATTGTGTTTGAGCATAATTATACAATTTGCCCGCATAACGTTTAAAACCGTCAGACCATGTTCTTTGTCACATTAACACGCACATTTCGGCATTGCCTGTTTCTAAAACCTCACCCAATGAGAGGAGACCGTCACCATGTCTGAACAAACAAAGACTAAGCTGTTCCGTGAAAAAAGTCTGGAAGCCGTGGAATCACCGGAGTCGCTGAATGACTATCTGCGCGTCACTTCGCCCGGCATATGGATCGTGATGGCTGCGGTCATAACTCTGCTCGTGGGGTTGATACTTTGGGGCATCTTCGGTCATATCAGGACCACGGCTCAGGTCGCGGTGCAGATCAGCCCCGAAAAGAGCGTCTGCTACGTTTCGCTGGACATAATCGACAAAGTCTCCAAACGCGGAGTCGTGAACGTCGCCGGTGAAGACTTCCCGATCGTCGGTGACGAATTCGACCTGACGTTTATTTCCGATGAGACTCCCGCCCGCGTGCTGCTTCTCGGAAAGCTGAATAAAGGCGACCTGGTCGCCGAAGTTCCCGTCATGACCGACCTTGCGGAAGGCTATTATTCGGGCGAAGTAGTCACGGAAGACCTGAAACCCATCTCCCTCTTATTCCAGTAAGTGAGGAGGGTTCGGCGTGTTTGGTAAATCTAAAGTCCCAAAGCCCGTGCTGAAAGGCACGGTCAAGGTGCCCGTGGTCATGCAGATGGAGGCGTTGGAATGCGGCGCCGCTTCGCTTGCCATGATCATGCACTATTACCGCAAATGGATCCCGCTGGAGCAGACAAGGGTGGATTGCGGCGTGTCCATGAACGGAGCCAACGCCAAGAATATCATGCTCGCCGCGCGCAGTTACGGCATGAAAGCCCAGGCGTGGCGCATCGAGCCCGAAGACCTTCTAAACGAAGGTCCATACCCCTGCATCATCCACTGGGGCTTCAATCACTTTGTCGTGCTTTGCGGGTTCAAGGGCAAACGCGCTCTGATCAACGACCCGGCCAGAGGACGCGTGTTCGTCGACTGGGAAGAGTTCGACCGGGAGTTCACAGGCGTTTGCCTGACTTTCGAACCCGGCGAAGACTTTGTCCCCTCCGGCAAACCCAGGTCCGTATTCTCATACGCCAAGGATCGGCTCAAAGGCGCAAAGACCGCCGTCATTTTCGTGGTAATAACCACCACGATAGGCTCTCTTCTTAACATAATCCAGCCCGCTTTCGCGCGCACGTTCCTGGACCGGCTCCTGACAGGCGCGAATCCAGGATGGCTCACGCCGTTCATGCTGCTGTTCTTCCTGTTGATCATCGTCAGCGTCACGGTCAGCTGGGTCTCGGCAGTCTATTCCCTGCGCATCGAGGGCAAACTGGCTTCATACGGCAGCGCTTCATATCTTTGGAAAGTGCTGCGCCTGCCCATGCAGTTTTTCAGTCAGCGCATGTCTGCTGATATCGCGGACCGCCAGGCCACGAATGCAAGCATAGCCTCCGCCCTGGTCAAGACTTTCGCGCCGCTGGCGCTCCAGGCGATCATGATGGTGTTCTACCTGGTCGTGATGATCCGCTACAGCTGGCTGCTGTCGATGATAGGCGTCGGCACCATCCTGCTCAACCTGCTCGTGTCGTCCATCGTCACATCCAGGCGCGTGAACATCACCCGCGTGCAGCAGCGCGACGCCGCCAAGCTGTCCTCCGCCACCATGTCCGGCATCAGCATGATAGAGACAATCAAGGCGAGCGGCACCGAAAACGGCTTTTTCGGACGCTGGGCAGGTTATCAGGCAAGCGTAAATACCCAATCCGTGCAGTATACCAGGCTCAATCTCCTGCTCGGCTCCCTTCCGTCACTGATCTCTTCCGTTGCGAATCTGGTCGTGCTGGGGCTGGGCGTCATGCTGGTCATCCGCGGGCAGTTCACCATCGGTATGATCATGGCCTTCCAGAGCTTCCTGTCGTCTTTCATGACTCCCGCCACATCGCTTATAAACGCCGGCCAGTCCATGCAGGAAATGGTCACCCAGATGGAACGCGTGGACGACGTCATGAGCTATAAGGAAGACCAGGCCTTCGCTCCCCGCGAGAAAAAACAGGAATACCAGAAACTCACCGGCGCAATCGAGCTCAAAAACGTCACTTTCGGCTATTCCAGGCTCGGCGACCCGCTCATCACCGATTTCTCAATGGAAGTAAAACCGGGGCAGAAGATAGCGTTCGTCGGCAGGACCGGCTGCGGAAAATCCACGCTTGCCAAATTGATCTCAGGTCTTAACCACCCCTGGAGCGGCTCCATCACCTTTGACGGCATCCCGCTGGAAGAGATCGACCGCAACGTGTTCACCGGTTCCGTCAGCGTCATCGACCAGGACATTACCCTGTTTGAAGACACCATCTCCCAGAACATCAAAATGTGGGACGATTCGATAGAAGATTTCGAAGTCACCCTTGCCGCGCGCGACGCCGGCATCTACGACGACATCGTACAGCGCGACGGAGGTTTCTCCCACAAATTGCTTGACGGCGGGCGCGACCTTTCGGGCGGCCAGAGGCAGCGTCTTGAGATTGCCCGCGCCCTGTCCCAGGATCCCACGATCTGCATAATGGACGAAGCCACTTCCGCTCTCGACGCGAGAACGGAGCACGAAGTCATCAAGTCCATCAACGACCGAGGCATCACCTGCATCATCATAGCCCACCGTCTGTCCACCATACGCAGCTGCGACAAGATCATAGTCATGGACAAGGGCAAGATAATCGAGAGCGGCACGCACGACGAGCTATACGCCAAGGGCGGCGCGTACACCGCTCTGGTCACCAGTGAATAAGCGCAACCGGCCGGATTGACGAGGTACACATATGGGTTGGTTTGACGATCAGATAGAATTCAGAAAAAAACACGAGCAGGAGCTTCTCAGGAACTCCATCGAAGGCATCGCCCGTTCCGTAACAGGCCGCAAGCTTCGCAGCGGTCTGCAGGATCAGGAGGATGTCAGCGACGCCATTTCGGGCTTACTAAAGTATTTCGGGCTCAAGGAAAAGGAAGTTCCCGCCAATATCCGCGGTCTTCAGGACAGGTTGGATTACCTGCTTTCCCCCACCGGCATACTATACCGCGAAGTCATACTGAACAAAGGCTGGCACGCCGATGCAATGGGTCCGATGATCACCTCGCTCAAAGAGGAAGGCACCGTCATCACTGTCCTGCCTTCGGATATGGGCGGATATGAATATGTCGACCCTCGCACAGGCAAGGTCATACGCGTAAACGGTCTGGAAGAAAAGAAAATCAGCGATGAAGCGCTGTGCTTCTACCGTCCCCTGCCGATGCGCGAACTGAAGCTCAGAGACCTGCTTAAGTACATGCTCAGTTGCCTGACCATGCGCGACCTGGTCAGTTTCGGGCTTGCCGCACTGGCAATAACTCTCGTCGGCATGCTGATGCCAAAGCTCAATCAGGTGCTGATGAGCACCGTGATAAACAACTCCAGCATGCAGCTGCTGTACGCAGTGATGTCGTTCATGCTATTTGCGACTATCGCCAGTACGCTTTTGATGATAATCCGCGCTATGCTGCTTTCCCGTATCAGGCTGAAGCTCAACGTCAACGTCAGCGCCGCGACCATGATGCGCATACTTTCGCTGCCCGCGACCTTCTTTAAGGAGTATTCCGCTGGCGAGCTCAACCAGTACATAAGTTACATGGATTCCCTGTGCTCCACCATAGTGGATTCCTTGTTCTCCACGGCGATAACGGGCGTTTTCTCGCTGGTGTACCTGACTCAGATCTTCGCCTTCGCGCCGAGCCTCGTGTGGCCCAGCTTGATTGTCACCCTGCTTACTTTGGGGATCAGCATGATCTCCGCCATGGTGCAGATGCGCATCGACGCCGAAAAGATGGTGCACACCGCCAAGGAGCGCGGCTTCGTGTATTCTCTTATCTCGGGCATTCAGAAGATCCGCTTGAGCGGCTCGGAGAACCGCGCGTTCGCCAAATGGTCGCAGCTTTTCTCAAAGAGCGCCGAGCTCAACTTTAACCCGCCGAACATAATCCGCCTATCCTCCGTGTTCGTCACAGCCATCTCGCTGATCGGTACCGCCATAATGTACTATGTCGCCGTAAAGAGCAAAGTCAGTGTGGCAGATTACTACGCGTTCAATACCGCGTACGCGTATATCTCCAGCGCCTTTTCGGCTTTGACCACGATGGCGCTGTCGGCAGCTTCCATAAAGCCTATGATCGGCCTTATCAAGCCCCTGCTCGCCGCATGCCCCGAAGCCAGCGAATCCAAGGAGACCGTTGCCCGCCTTTCCGGAGCTATCGAGATCTCTCACGTGACCTTTGGATACGATAACGAAAGCAAGCCCCTGTTCGACGATTTCAGCCTCACCATCCCGCCCAGGCAGTATGTGGCCATAGTCGGCAAAAGCGGCTGCGGAAAGTCCACACTGGTGCGCCTGCTCCTGGGATTTGAAAAACCCTGGCGCGGCGTGATCAACTATGACAAAAAGGACCTGCAGCAGCTGGATGTGCGCTCGCTGAGGCGCCAGATCGGCGTGGTCATGCAGGACGGACGGCTGTTCTCCGGCAGCATATTCGACAACATCGTCATCTCCGCCCCCACGCTTAAACTGCAGGACGCCTGGGATGCCGCCGAGATAGCCGGCATCGCCGACGATATCCGCGATATGCCCATGGGCATGAACACCCTTTTGCAGGACGGCGCGGGGACCATCTCCGGCGGACAGCGTCAGCGCTTGATGATCGCGCGCGCCATCGCACCCAAACCCCGCATACTGATATTCGATGAAGCGACGTCCGCACTGGACAACATCACCCAGAAAAAGGTCTCCGAGGCGCTCGACAAGATGAAGTGTACCCGTATCGTCATCGCCCACCGCCTGTCCACCATACGGCACTGTGACCGCATACTGGTCATCGACGGCGGCAAGATCGCAGAAGACGGCACCTATGAGGACCTGATCGCAAAGAACGGCATATTCGCCGAGCTGGTCGCGCGTCAGAGATTGGACACTCAGCCCGGCAGCGCGGACTAAAGACTGACGGCAACGAACTCTTAGTCTGCAAAAATTAACAGATATGCGGTTTTGTCAATGCGCTGTTTATGGTAGCATTAGCGTGTAACTAAGCAGATCACCGACCAAAAGGAGATTTAGATATGACTATTACCAAGACTAAAAACGGAAACACCCTGACTGTAGCCCTGGAAGGCCGCCTGGACACCATCACCGCTCCCCAACTGGAAAGCGGGCTCCATCCCGAAATGGACAGCGCCAAGGAACTCATTTTCGACCTCAAAGACATGGTCTACATTTCTTCCGCAGGGCTCAGGGTGCTGCTCGCGTCCCAGAAGACCATGAACAAGCAGGGCAGCATGTGCATCCGCAACGTGAACCCTGACGTCATGGAAGTTTTCGAGCTTACCGGATTCGTCGACATCCTGAACATCGAAGAATAATACTATCGGACTATAAACCAGATCCTGCCGTTCGGCGGTCCGCAGTTTGTGAGAACTGCCGTATAACCTTAATCACGAGCAAGGGGGTACTTCCGGTGAGTGAATTGACCCTTGAAGCCAAGGTTGAAAACCTGGACGACGTGCTCGCTTTTGTCGATACTATTTTGGAGGAGCTTAATTGCTCTCCAAAGGCGCAAATGCAGATCGATGTCGCCGTCGAGGAACTATATGTGAACATCGCCAGCTATGCCTACCCGGATGGAACAGGCATGGCTACGATACGTGTCGAAAAGCAAGCCGAACCCCTAGGTGTCGCCATCACGTTTATCGACAGCGGTGTTCCCTATGATCCCCTCGCAAAAAAGGATCCCGACATCACGCTTTCCGCCGAGGAAAGGCAGATAGGCGGTCTGGGTATCTACATGGCAAAAAAGAGCATGGACAGCATCGAATACAAATACGCGGACGGTCATAACATGCTGACGATCAAAAAGGCGATCTAACATATGTTTCGCCGCCGCGAAAAGCAGTTCGCAAAAGAAAACTCCGCTTTATGAAGCGGAGCTTTTGCATATCCATCATTCCCTAAAAAGCGGCTGTTATCCGCATATGGCGGTGATCAGCCCCTTTTCAATGACCGTTAAGGATGCCAATTGTTTACTGCGTATCAGATCCCGCTCGTTCGTATAATGAACATCGTCGTGTTCACGTCATCTCCGGAGTATCCGCCGTAACTCACGCATTTGAGCGCGTTTACCCGCTCGATCAGCTCTTTTATATCGCCGTCGTAGAATCGCTTGACCATATCCACCGCGTCATTCAGCGAGACTGCCTTTGCCGACATGCTTTTCGCGCTTTTCTCAAGTTCCCCGGCATCATTTGAGATCGTGCCGGCGGTTTGGCCGGCCTTATCGACGGCCGAAGTGTAACTGTCAAGGTCGCTGCGGAAAGCTTTCAGGCTGTCCAGGTCAGAGGTGACGGATTCGAGAAGTTCACATACTTCGGTTATGCTCCCGTTCGCATTTACAGTCCCATCCTGCGCAGCAGCTGCTGACGCGGCCAGCTCAGTTTTGATGCGCTCCGCCTCCGCAGCATAGTTGTCCAGGGTGATCCTGCTCAGCTTTATGCCCAAGGCTGAAAGCATATCCGCATAAGCGGCAACTCTGCCGTTAACGGCTCCCAGGACCATGTCCGTGATTTGATCGGCGCCGTCCGTTAGCACGGTCCCCTTTGCTTTCGCATCGCTCAGTTCGCCTGTGAGCTCTTCGGCGTTGGTTTTAAGGGCATTCATATCATTTGACAGTCCGCTCGTGCCGACTGCAAGCTCGCTCACGTCCGTCAGCGTTTTATTCACGCTGCCCATAAGCAGGTTTGCCGCGAAGTCGGTGTTCACTTTAAACCCCTTGAACTTTATACCTACAGGCAGTTTGACGTCGGTTATGTTCGCGTTCATGCCGGTCACTATCGTATAGGCGCCTTCGCTTGCGAAATCTCTTACATCAGCACTGATCACCGCGCCTGTCGGTATATCAAGATCGACGCTGATATCCCCGCTGCCATCAATATCCATAATACTGCCAAGCCCCGGCAGTCCGAAACACGCCGTGACGCTTACTCGGCCCAGTTTGATCACACGCCCGTTAGTCACTTTTACATTCGTAAAAACGTCTTCATTTATCGGCAGAACCGTCACGGCAATAAAAGGAACGGGCATTTCTACTGTTTCTCCCTTGACTTCCGCGTTTCCGGCAATTAAGCTCCCATAGTCGATAAATATCTCGAGATGGCCGGTTTTTCCTGCCAGTTCATCGGGCTTGACCTGCTTACCGTCCAGTTCATATCGGAAGCTCACCTTTACGGGAAGCTGCCGTGCGTCCGCATCCTGCCGGACCGCCTCTGTGCTTATCCCGTCTTCCGACCGGCTGACGAACACCTGCTGAGTTTCCCCTTCGGCATCGGTGAGCACATACACCGTTTCCTTATTCTCCTCAGCCATGACCGTCAGGCAGTTCATGCTCAAAACGATCGTCAGCAGGATACATACGCTCAGTTTTATTGTGGTTTTCATTTTGATTTCTCCTTCCGGCAAAAGCTCGTCAACGTTTCTTTTTCATGCCCAGGGTCGTATGCCTTACGACGCAGTCGCTCAGCATGAGCAGTGCGGGCAGGAACAGAAGCACGCACCCCATACTGATCAGCGCGCCGCGTGAAAGCAGCATACACATGGATCTGACGATATCTATCTTGGAGTATACCGCCACCCCGAACGTAGCAGCGAACAGACCCATGCCGCTGACAATGATCGAAGGCGTAGACGCGGCAAGCGCCGCTGTCACGGCGGTCTTCTTATCCCTGCCTGCCGCGCGCTCTTCTTTATACCGCGTGGTCATCAGTATGGCGTAATCCACCGTCGCGCCCAGCTGGATCGTGCTGATGACGATAGGCGCGATGAACGGCAGCGACTGTCCCGCATAGTGCGGGATACCAAGGTTGATAAATATCGCCAATTCGATGACCGCCACCAGAATGAACGGCAGGGACAGGCTCTTTTCGACCAGCATTATTATCACAAATATCGCGATGATCGAGATCAGGCTCACGACCCGGAAATCGTGATCCGTAACGTCCACCATATCTTTTGTGCAGGGCGCTTCGCCTATCAGCATACTGTCGGGATCGTATTTCTTCAGGATCCGATTCAGAGCGTTGATCTGCTCGCCTACCGCATCGCTTGCAACATGATACTCCGAATTCATCAGCAGAAGTTCCCATTTGTCGCTTTCAAGCAGCTTTGTCACGGATTCCGGCAGCAGTTCTTTCGGTACGCTGTCACCCAGCAATGTCTCCAGTCCGAGCACATATTTGATGCCGTCGACCTTTTCCATTTCATCGATCATGGCGGCGACATCATTTTGCGGCAGCGACGCATTTATCAGCGCCATATGAGTGGACGCTATATCGAATTCATCTCTCAGCTTATGGCTGGCTATAACGAAGTCTATATCCTGCGGCAGGCAGTTGGCCATGTCGTAATAGACTTCGTTCTGCGTCCTGCTGTAACCGTTCCAGGCAGGCCAGACAATCAGTGCGAGGATCACCAGCAAAACAGGAAACGCCTTTACGATCCGGCGCGCAAACCCGGCCATATCGGGGATAAGAGAACGGTGCTTCGTCTTCTGCAGCGGCTTGTCCAGCAGCAGTATAAGCGCAGGCAGTACGGTCACGCATGATACCACGCCCAGCAGTACGCCTTTTGCCATGACCACACCCAGATCGCGGCCCAGCAAAAAACTCATGAAGCACAGCGCTATAAAACCCGCCACCGTAGTCATGGAGCTGCCGATCACGGAAGTCAGCGTCTCACGGATCGCGAAAGCCATGGCTTCCAGCCTGTCGTCATGATTCGCACGCTGCTCGTTGTATTCGTTCCAGAGGAATATGGAGTAGTCCATCGTGACCGCAAGCTGGAGCACCGCGGCCAGCGCTTTTGTTATGTAGGAGATCTCGCCGAAGAAATAGTTCGTCCCCAGATTCACGACGATCGCCATGCCTATGTTCGCCAGAAACACAAACGGGACCAGCCAGCTGTCGAGGAAGACCATCATGGCAATGCAGGCGAGCGCGACCGCGATCCCCACATATATGGGCTCTTCCCTCTCGCACAGATCCTTTAGATCGGTGACCAGTGCCGACATGCCCGACACAAAGCACTGTTTCCCCGCAACGGCGCGGACTTCGCGGATCGCGTCCATGGTCTCATCCGCCGACGTCGAGCTGTCAAAGAACACCGCCATCAGCGTGGCATTCGGGGTATTAAACGCGTCATACAGCTTCTTTGGGAGCATTTCCATGGGCAGAGACAGGTCGGCGAAACTGGTATACCAGATCACGGACTCGACGTGACCGACTTTTTCCAGCCTTGTTTTCAGCGCGTCGACATCACGCGCCGGCATGCCTTCGATCGCTATGAAAGAGAACGCGCCTTTTCCAAAGTCACGCATGAGCTCGTTCTGCCCTTTGACAGTATCCATGTCCTCAGGCAGATAGTCCAGCATGTCGTAATTGATACGGGTATTTGCTATTCCCAGTACAGACGGGATCATCAGCAGCAGAGCGATCATCAGTATAATCACTCGGTTTTTAACGACTGCTCTCGTAAAGCGCATTTATTTCCTGCCTCCCGCATATGTGTCCGCAGAGCGCCCGGTCACTTTCACGGCGCACAGCGATACGCACAGATTCAGCGCGCCCTCAGTCAGAAGCGTCGCCCCAAGCAGTACGGTCAGCGCTACGGCGCCTCCCACTGGGCTTACGATCATTGTGACTCCCGCAAGCCCCGTCAGCACAGCCAGAAGCATGACGAGCCACCAGCCGCCCAGTCCAAAACGGCGCGCGTCCAGCGCCATCTGGATCTTAAACAGGCCGTCCGTAACTATGGCGACACCCAGCATAACGCACAGCGTTCCCATAGCCAGCTCGGGGCATGCGAGCACTACTATGCCCAACACGAGCATAAGCAGTCCCAGCGCCAGGTCAAACTCGAATGCAAGACGATAAAGGTCTTTTGAAAAGTATCCCACAAGTTTGATTATACCGAATACTGTCAGAACGCAGCCCGTCATGATACCTATTGCACTGATAGACAGATCCGGCCATAAAAGCAGCAGCATCCCCAAAGCGCACATAATTAGCGAAAGTGAAACATAGCTTGATTTTGCTGTTTTGATCAGGTTTTCAGATCTCATATGTATCCTCCTCTCAATTGCAGTATGCATTATACCAGCGAGGAGGCGCGGAAAAAATGGGCATTTCCGGCCTGATGTCGCAAATTCAGACAAACATGCGGAAATGCCCAAATAAACACAGACGCGTACATGCGCGTCTGCTGCAGGATACCGTTCTATTGTTGTTCCGTGCTGCGCCTCAGCATTTCATCGGTCAGCCCCCGGCTCAGCTCACATATGCGGAAAAACTGTTTTTCCATATCCGTGCTCATCCCATGGTTCAGCCAGTCTATGATCTGCCCGAAGCACTCACACTTGTAAAACTGTATTATAGCCGCCTTATCTTCAGCCGGCACCTGCATGCCGGATGAAACTTTGTCTATGAATATCCCGATTATGTATCCGCAAATATCCATCAGGTACTTCTCGATGATGTCGCGGCTGGTCGAACTGTAGATATGGTATACCGCGCGCCTGTGCGAGACGGTGAAACTTAATGCGGTGCTCAGGCATCCCGGCAGCGAATCCACGCCGTCGCATTCAAGCGCTATGCGTTCCGCGTCTTCCTTTACGATAGCTTCGATCAGGCTAGGTATGTCCGCAAAATGATAATAAAATGTATTGCGGTTCACGCCGCAATCCTCAACGATATCCTTTACGGTTATTCTGTTCAAAGGCCGCTCATCCAGCAGTTTCAGGAAAGAGTCTATTATCGCTTTGTCTGTCAGGGATAGCACTTCTTATACCTCATCCGCATGTTTCTTTTGCTGCAGAGCCCATGGTCTCTTATACGCAGCCGGCGCGTTATTCGATCCAATGGCATCAAACCCGCTCTGATATATTGTACTCATAAAACCGCATTTTTACAAGTTTTTGTTTTCAAGACTGATTGCTGCCGCCAAATGTCATATGCAGGAACCGGGCGCAAAGAAATAACGTCTTTTCACCAAGTCACATTTCCTCCATGAGTTCGCTGGAAGGCCCGGGGCGGCCTAATTATCACAAAAAAGCGCTTCACAGCATTGTGAAGCGCTTTTTATGTGTCCCGCGGCGTTTACTCCGCTTCGGCTTCCGCCTCGGCGTAGGGGTCGGGTGCAGGCAGCAGGTATATCACTTCCGCCTCGCCGCCCTCGTATGTCAGCCTAAGCAGGCCGTCCTCCTGCAGCTGCAGCGTCACCCTGCCGCCTTCAGCTTTAGCCGTCAGCGCGCCGTTCTCAAACGCGAACTCGACTATCTGACGCCCGAACAGCTTACCCGCCAGTGCCGCCTTGCCGTTCTCAATATATAAGGCGGTGTCGTCGCCTATGGCGGAAGAAAGTATCACGCTGCCTCCCGCCTGTACGCTGCGCACTGCGGGACGCTTGGATTTATCCTGCGCGCTGCCCACCTGCGTGAACTGCGCGCGCCAGAAACCGTTGTAGGCTTCTTTAGATGCCGCCTTATATGCTTCTGCAGGTTCGTATACGGCGGGAGCTTCCCTTCTGAACACCAGGTTCACCGTGCTCCATATAAGAGCTTCGTCAAGGGGCAGCAGGGGCGCCTCGTTGCCTTCCAGGTACAGCATGCCGTCTTTGAGTTCCCAGGCATCTCCTACAGACTCCGCGCCGGGCACGGAAAGCGTGTACTCTCCTTTTTCCGTGAGCGTGAGCTTTATAGCAAGCCCCTGAAACTCAGCGTACCAGTCGCCGAGGATGGAGCGCTCAAGTGGCACGGGCATCTCGAGATACTCATAGGCGTCCGGGTCGAAAGGGGGAAACGTTTCTCCCTCCCCCAGGGCAAACGCGC
>JAEEGL010987867.1_pt1 | contig 21938 bp, 14 predicted proteins | sample 9134231 | NCBI WGS metagenome assembly JAEEGL01 (sample SAMN16246548, study PRJNA631951) | gut metagenome | biome: gut microbiome; feature: rumen; material: fiber-attached | host: Bos | place: Iran: Karaj | collected 2018-10 | reverse complement strand
TCGGCCACGGGGCCATGCTGCTGCGGGTGGCCAGGGAGGAGCTGAAGGAAAAGGACTACGCATCCCTGTACGAGGCGGTGACCGGCATCATGCGGAGCGCCATGGCCGCCCTGCGGCAGGACGTGACCGGCTTCAACGTGAGCTTCGACCACCGCAACGCGGGAAAGGTGCTCTCCGAAGCGGAGCGAAGCTCCCTCGAGCGCGCCATCGAGCTGCTGAAATAAGTATATAATCAAAGGGCGCGCAGGCTGCCGACCACCTTTTACCGGAATAAGCCGCCGCGGATCGCAGATACTGTGAGCATGAACGGGAAAAGAATCGGAAAACAGACCGTACGCTTCGCCGAGCCCCCTTCCATCATCGGCTACGCCGGCGTTGTTGGGAAAAAAGAGGGCGAAGGGCCTTTGGGCAGCGGCTTCGACCACATCGGCGAGGACCTATATTTCGGCGAACAGAGCTGGGAAAAGGCGGAATCCGCCATGCAGCGGCTGGCGCTGGAAAAGGCCCTGGACAAGGCGAAGCTCTCCCCTTCCCAGCTCAACTATATCTTTGCCGGGGATCTGCTGAACCAGTGCATCGCATCCTCCTACGCCATGCGGGACAGCGGCGTCTCCTACCTGGGGCTTTACGGCGCCTGCAGCACCATGGTGGAGGGCCTGGGACTGGCGGCCATGACCATCGACGGAGGCTATGCGGACTACGCCTGCGCCCTGGCTTCCTCCCACTTCTGCACCGCCGAACGGCAGTTCCGGCAGCCGCTGGAGTACGGCGGACAGCGGAGCCCCACCGCCCAGTGGACGGCCACCGCCGCCGGTGCGGTCATCCTGGCCGCGGCGGGCGGCGGTCCCTACGTCACCGGCGTCACCTTCGGGCGCATCCTGGACGCAGGGATCAAGGACGTGAACAACATGGGGGCCGCCATGGCCCCGGCGGCCTGCGACACCTTACGCACCCACCTGGAGGATCTGGGGCTGGCGCCCTCGGACTACGACCTGATCCTCACCGGGGATCTGGGCCGGGTGGGGCGCAGCATCGTGCTGGATTTCTTCCGCCGGGACGGACTGGACCTCTCCCCCGTCTACGACGACTGCGGCGTGCTGCTCTTCGACCAGAAGACCCAGGCCGTGCACGCGGGGGGCTCCGGCTGCGGCTGCAGCGCGGCGGTGCTCTGTTCAATGCTGCTGAACGGCGTTCGGGAGGGCCGATGGAAGCGCGTGCTGTTCTGCGGCACGGGGGCCCTCATGTCCCCCGTTTCCTGCGGGCAGGGGGAAAGCATCCCCGGCATCTGCCACGCGGTCTCCATATCCGGAACGAGGTGAACCCATGATCCTGAACTGTATCAAAGCATTTCTGGCGGGGGGCCTGATCTGCGCCGTCGCTCAGATCCTTATCGACAAGACCGCCCTGACCCCGGCGCGGATCCTCAGCGGCTGCGTGGTGCTGGGGGTGATCCTGAGCGCCGCAGGGATCTACGGTCCCTTTTCGGATTGGGCCGGGGCAGGCGCCACGGTGCCGCTCCTGGGCTTCGGGCACCTGCTGGTAAAGGGTGTCCGGGAGGCGGTGGCGGAAAAGGGGCTCATCGGCGTCCTCACCGGAGGGTTGACCGCCGCTTCCGCCGGGATCGCGGCCTCCGTGGTTTTTGCCTGGATCGTTGCGCTTCTCTTCCGGCCGAAGGAAAAAAGCTGAAATCGAACAGCGCAGCATCGGTTTTTGGATGGGAAAGCGCCTTTTGTCACCCGGACGAAAGGCGCTTTTATCAGCTCTGCGATCCGCAGTCGAAAAGGCATATCACACGCCCGAAGGCATATCACGCGCCGAAGGCGAATTTCACGCGCGAAGCGCATATCACAAATCCACGAAGTGGATTTATATCAGTGAAAAAGGACTTGGCAATCGCCAAGTCCTTTTTCTGCAGCAATCGGTTGTAACTCCTACTTCCGTTCAAAGGAAATCAAAACCGGAGCCCAGCGTCAGCGGGTCCGGTTTTGGGAGGAGGAGCGACGGAGCGAGTGAGAGGCGAGGATTCTGAAAAGAATCGTCGCCGCGAACGATACGAAGTCCGCGACGACGATGGCGGAGGGTGCAGGATTCGAACCCGCGTGAGGTTTCCCCCTAACGCATTTCAAGTGCGCCCCGTTATGACCGCTTCGGTAACCCTCCGGGTATTCAGCTTCCGCCTCCGGCGGCGCCCGCAAGCGCCCTCGTTTCGGCAATCATCCACATCTCCCCTGCCGCCGAACGCGGCAAGGGGAGTTTATCACTTCCGCCCGGCTCTGTCAATCGGTGGCCGCAGAAAGGGCGTGGATCACCTCGCCCGCGTCGCAGGGCAGCGAAAAGGCGCGGACGCCGTCCAGGTCCTTGGGCACATTGGGATAGCCCTTGTGGTTCACATATTCCTCGTAGCCCCGGTTCACACGGAACAGCGTGGCCCCGGGGATCCCGCGGGTGATCTTCTCGAAGGGCCAGCGGATGACGCCGGGGGTGTTGAAGCCCACGCCGAGCTCTATGATGCACAGACGCAAGTCCACGCTGGAATTGACGAATCCGGCGTAGCGGTTCCAGCCCTCCTCGTAGTTCTCCGGCCGGAAGGCGATCTCCGCCAGTCCGCCGCAATACGGGCAGCGGGGCAGCCCCTCTTCCCTGCACTCGAAGGTATCCCGGTCGATGTGCTTCAGCACCTCCCGCAGGGCGGGAAGGCTCTCCCAGGTGTGCTCCGTGCAGCGGTCCTTGCAGCGCAGCACGTCGTAGCTGCCCTGATACTCAAAGACCCTCTCCATGGGGAAGCCGGAACGATAGAACTGCCGGTCGGCATTGGAGGTGACCACGAACCAGTCCTTCCCCTCCAGTAGGGCCCGCAGCTCCGCATAGAGGGGCAGGGGCGGAAGGATCTCCCGGACGTAGTGGATGTGGGTGGCCCAATAGGCCCACTTGCGGCCGACGGACCACTCGTCGTCCTTCATGCCCACCAGCTCATACTGGCAGCGGTAGCCCAACCGATACATCTCCGGGAAATACTTCTCAAAGACCTCCGAATCCAGATAGCTGAGACCGGCGGAGGCGCTGAGACCCGCCCCCGCGCCCACCAGCACCCGGTCGGCCTCCCTGAGCTCTCTGCGCAGCTTTTCCAGGATCATCTTCGTATTGTCGTCCATCGTTCTGCCTCCGCGTTTTTCTTCATTATAAACGTACGGGACGGAAATCGCAAGACGCAGCGGAAGCGAGAGGTCAGCTCCCCCGGACGCCTTCGGCGAGCCCCAGCAAGGGGACCTGCCTGCTCCCCCGCCCGCCGCCTTGCATGAGTGCCTCTCGCTGCGGACAGGCCGAGAACGGGAGACAAAAGCGGGAGCGCCGCAGGCTGCGGCGCTCCCGGTCATCAGGGTCTGCTCAACCGTTAAGATAAGCTTTGTAGAGATTGTAATCCTTCCAGATGTAGAGCTTGCCATAAACCTTGTAGAAGTTGAAGTTGCCCGCCTGGGAAGAATCATTCAGTGAATAATCAAAGATATTGGTGGTGTATTCATCCAGCGTTTTCGACTCGGTGCGGCGGAAAGCGTCGGCCGAGAAGGTGAACGTCATGCCGATGGAGACGTTGACGCCATCAGGCAATGTCACCGTCACATCCGTCTGGGCATTGGCCTTGGCCAGGTCGCCGATCGTCGCCCCAACGGGCAAAACGTCGCCGGCATCTGCATCATAACCGCCAAACGATGCGAAAACGTTGATCACATCGGCAGAGGTCAAAGTCACGTCGCACCGATCGATAAAGAAGGTGCCGCCGTGGCGTCCGCCGCTTTCCTGGGATTCCCAGAACAACACGGTTATTTCGCCGTACGTGATGGTTATGCGTGCCTGCACATCGTAAATGCCGGCATTGATGGGCGCCGCGGGCAAATTGTTATCCAAAACCTCCGTGCCCGCCGCAGTAAAGTATCGGCAAGAGGGAACAACATGCGTGCCGGAAGGCAAACCGGAGGGAACCTCGGGAATGCCGGTCACACCGGTAAGGTCCACATTCTGCCGCTGCCCATTGTATGTCTGTGTTTTGCTGAATTCCCCGGAGGAGCTCACCTTGGGAGCCACATAGACTTCCAGCCTGATGCTGTCCGCCTTTGTCACAAAGATAACGGGATCCGTCGTAGTGGACTTCAGAGAATCGCCCACGTAGTACTTCAGCAGCTTGACTTCACAGCTGCTCAGATCGCCCGGCAGACTGTAGCAGTTCACGTAAGCGTAGTTGTTCTCCGCGCCGCCGGTGGTGTACTGCTGCGCCACGGTGACAGGAATGGAGATCATGTCAGCAGGATCGTTTACATTGGGCAGATAGAGATAATATGCGATATCGTAGGTGAAGGACTGGCTGAAGGGCTTATACTTGAACACCACTTCATAGCGATTCGTATTCGCGTTAAATTTGCTGCTCAGCCATGCATCGTTGACGCTCTGCACCACGATCCTGCCTGTGGGATTCGTGCACTGGTAATTGTCAGGATTCTGCAGGGCCGTGAATTCCGCACTCTCACCAACGGTCACCGTCACTTCGACATCCGGCGCGATACTGTCTCCCGTCACCGAGTCGACATGCCTCACATAGACCTTTTTCGTAACGACGGGCGGTATGGGAGTGAAGACGGGCGTAAGGGTTCGCGTATTCTCCACGGCATCGGCGGAATAGAAGGCATAGGTTTTGGTTTCTTCCTGCTGGGTCCCGCTATTCACTTCCGTTACCGAATACTGCCAGCCCTCGAACGTATAACCGGCCAGCTTCAGCTTGTAATTTGCAAAGCTGGTTCCCAGCTTCTGCAGATACTTATCGAGGGATTCGCCATAGGGCACCGGGCCAAATACGGTGTTTTCCGCAGGCGCAGGGACGTCGTTGGAATCGTCGTTGTCGCCGTCTTCAAAATAGATCACGGCATTCTCCGGCGCACCGGCAGGCTTCGTATACTGCAGGGTGACGGTTTTGTCCGTGGGTGTGACGACCGCATAGAGCTTGAGCCCCACATTCAACGGGTCAGTGGCTTCCTTGGGCTGCGCGGTGTCGGGGAATCTGTCCACAGCCGGGTCATAGCGCGTGCCTGCGCCTTCCGGATCTGTATACCAGCCGCGGAACACGTGCTCATCGTCCACGGTGGGCGCATAATCATTGACGAATGCCAAGGACTGGCCGTAATTCAGTACATTCGATTGACCCCCTGCCAATTCTATCGCTTGTCCATTCTGATCATAGAGCTCTATCTTGCCCTGGTGCGGTCGATACCTGTATACCAGAATCATTCCAGTACCGACCCCGGTAATTGAGTATTCACTCCAAGAACCGAGTGCAACCTCAGGCCCGTTTTCACTGCCCGAAATCATTTTCTTAGACTCCAACGAATAGCCGAAATAGGTACTCACAGTTTGTCCGCCGGGACTACTGCCGGAACCGCCGTATACCAGATACTCATTGGGATTCGGATTATCAAAGGCATTTGTATCCGGATTCCATGACGTGGTGCCATCATACGAGTTTGTGTCCGGATTCATGAAATACTGTCTGTAAACATAGATTCTCTTGCTATTGTGGTACCTGCAGTGGAATTCATGTGCAATTCCAGTACCATAGGGGCTATCGGTTGACGTAGTATCATATGTCACATACTTTCCATTTACCCATATCTTCAGATACTCTTCAGACATGGTCTCTACCTTGCCCTTGATACTACTGTGCGGTGCAACACCTTTAATCTTCCAATCTGGAGCAGTAATGTGATTACCGTGCGTGTTTGCAGTATTTCCGTTAGATGATCCGTCCCAGTACCAAGCATCATCGTCCGTGATCCAGCCGATGAAATACCAATTTGTTTCAGATGTGTTGCCTTTCTTGCCCCTCAGAGAATTGTAATGGTATCTGTCAGGCCATTCATCGTAGATGTTCGCGCCATAACGTGCCGTAACATCCTTATAATACACCCAGTAGCCATTCGTCGTGGAATCCTTTTTCCTGCCGGTGTAGTAAGGAACGCCGTTGGCATCAACAAAGGGGTTGGAAGAAGCAGTCAAAGTCACAACGTTATCCGTATAGAATCCATTATATCCGCCGCCCTCAGCAGAATTCGTGACGTTGCTGACATAATAGGTTTGCGCGGCTTCCTTATACTCGAAGAATTGCGTTCCCGAATACTCGATATCGGCGGGGATAATATGCGGGCCGGTCACAGGTATAAACCAGCCATCGGCATCCTGCACGTATATTGAATCGACTACACCCGTATTCGCCGTATTGCTGAATCCATCTGCAACAGGACGCCAAATCGTACTGTTGGAAGAGAAGAAATCCTCAGTACTCACGCTTTCTCTAGTATAGCGAGTTCCAGAATATCGCGTATTACCATTTTGACCGTATCCCCACCAGCGATTCCAAGTTCCTTTTCGAGTCAACTTGACAAACCCAGTAGCAATGATACCCCACTGTTCGATGTTTTCGTTGCTATCTGTGCTCTTATACTTGTATATATCGTTACCAGAAGTCGCTTTGTAACCGCTCGCCCCGGCACAGAACCATTTTCCATCCTTGCGATACAATGCCGTCACGATTCCGTCCACTTTGCCATAGACTGTGGTTCCGTTGTTGAAGGCGGTCAGCGCGGCGTTCTCGTTGGCAAAAGGCTCATAAGTGTCTTTACTGCCGTCTTTCGGTTTGGACATGCCCAGGTCGAATCGCAGGGTATACACCTTGCGGTCATAGTAGACGTCGACGACTGTGACTGCTTTCTTTACCTTAACTTCAGAATCCGTGAACTCGGAATTCTGCAAATAGAATTCCAGATCCGCCCACTGAGCGGCAATAACGGATCTTTGAATGGTATATCCGTCATCAGCCTCATTCCTTGTCCAGGAAAGCGTTATCCCTCCGTTGTTAAGGGTGACGGAAATGGAAGTACCCGCATCGGCCATCAGTTCTTTTCCATTCAGGATATCGTCCCCATTGCTGATATAGATGCTGGAGGTATAGTCGTCGTCCTTTTCATTGACGCCGTCCCCATCGTCCTTTGTATTCTGGAGCCAGAAGAGGATGGAGAAGGGAACGGGAGAGCCGGTGCGGTGGGCCTTCACCGTCACTGCACGAGCGGGCATGGTGGTGTCCGTTGTGATCTCCGGCCCCTTTTCGGCGGAAGGATCATTCAGGAGCATCCAATACTTGAAGGTATAGCCGGTATAGGAGGGCGTATGATGGCCGTCGTCCAGGATATACGGCACAGCCCGGTTGTTTGCATCCAGATATGTGCCCTTTAGGGGCTCACCGTAAACATACGTCACGGTGGGATAGCTGCCCCCGTTTGCTCCGTCGGTATTGAAGGAAAGAGAAAACTCTTTCCGCTCCAGCTGGATCACGACCACATCGGCAACGGGATAGGGGTGCTCCGGGTCATCCTCATTCGGGAGCTGGGTGACGTACTTCCCTCTATACTGCGACAAATCTTCATTGTTCTCGTCCGCGATCTCCTCGGCGGTATAGATCGTCACATTGTTGTTGAACTGGAAGCCGCCGCTGGGCTGAAGGGTATTGGCATAGTTCAGCAGATCGGCCTTTAAGGCGCCGTCGGCAGTGGTAACTGCAGGACTGTCGTCCTCGCCGATCTTGTCATAGAGGAAGGTGTTCGCAGAAATCGTACTGAAACTGCTCCAATCATAGACATAGGAGCCGCCCAGCGGGTCATAGGTGGTGCCGTCTGCCTTGGTGTCCAGCAGCTCATAGAGCACCACGTAGCCCTTGAGATTGACGCCGCCCTCGTATTTGATGCTGAGCTTCACGGGATCGGCGTTGTTCAGGTTTTCCAGCGAAAGCGCGCCGATATTCACGGTCAGGCTCAGGCCATCCAGGCTACACACTGCAGAGCCGGAGGTGACAGTGATCGGGTTATTCGAAATGGGTTTCAGCGGATTTGTACCGGTCAGCTCACCGGGAAGCGTCAGGGTCGAAGAGAAGCCCCTCTCGGCATCAAATTTGATCTCATAGGGCTTGAGCCCGTTCAGCGGTTCGTTCTTGGAGTTCACGAAGCTGATGATGAGATCCCGGCTGGTTACGGGGTCAAACCATGCCTTGAGCGTCACATTCGTTGCGAGTGTTTCGTTCGCCTTCTCAAAGGATTCGTTGAAGCGAAGCTTTAAGCTGTTGGTCTCGGAATCGAAATAGGTTTCGTACACGCGGATCGTATTGTCAGTCACAGAGCTATCGGCGCTGCGATCGGCGATATACCAGCCGCGGAATACATAGCCGCTCTTGTAGAGCATGGGAATGCTCTTCTCCTCGAGCAGTTGTTTCCAGGTCGTCTTCCCTTCCGTCGGCGACAGGACCTGGAAATTGCCCAGCCGTGAGTAGTAAGCGGACGGGTCGGAAGGATTGATATCAAAGAGCTCAAGCTTGAAGACGGAGGTGCTCTTTGCCTTATAAGTGGATACTATGGTGAGGTGTTTCGCGCCGTCTTCATCCAGCTTCAAAGCGCCCAACGCAGTATCGGGGAGCTTGACGCTCGTTCCGCCGGAGGCCCCGGGGAAGCTGCCGCAATAATTGTTTTCCGTCACGGACTCCGGAACGCCGCTCTCCAGCCAGTTATCATCCCAGCCGGTATAAATCTTCCAATCGTCGAAATCATAGCCGAATGTCTCCACGCCGAAGGGAAGGGTAATCATATTATCCTTGTAGATATAGGGGATCTGCACGGCCACGGTTTCAGCGCCCAGGGACCTGGGCTTTCCATCCGAGTCGGGAAGAACGGTGATAAAGTGGACCTTTACCTGCTTGGTAGGCAAGCTGTCCACAGGCTGCCAGTCGCCGTAGAAATGACGCTTTCCTTTGAATGTAGTCCAGATCCGGAAAGGAAATTCCTTCTTGTTCTTCAGCGTACTGTCATAAGCGGTGGTCTCCTGTTCCAAATAGGCCGCATCGCCCTGAATGGCGTTGATCGTGGGATCGGCACTATCGAAGAAGGATGCGGGCTTGACAAGATTGATATCTACAGTATCGCTCTGGTTTCCAAGGTAGGTTACGTTATTTCCGCCAGCAGCCAGCAAGGGCTTGAATCCGGCGAAATTGGAGTACACTTCGGGGAGGAAGAAGATCGTGCCGACGGTATCGGCGCTGCCGCCGATGCTGCTGTTCGAAGAGCCCACCAGACTGCCGCTGGAGGAAGCGCCGGCAGAGTTGATCATCTTCACGCCATAAACAGGGGCTACGGTGTAGACATTGTCCATGACCTTGCTTGTGGCGGTGGTGAACCAATGTCCGTCAACGGTCCCCACATTGCCGGAGGAGACGCCGATGATGCCGCCTGCAGAGCCGGATTTCGCCCAAACGGAGGCCGCGCTGAAGCTCTTCTCCAGCGCCGCGCTGCCGGACAGAGAGCCAATGAGACCGCCCGCGGCGCCGCTTTCAGACACCACATTCCAGCCGCTGTTCCAACCATTGCCGACAGAATACTTGCCGCCGGTGGTACGGCCGCCGACATAACTGGCATAGATCGTTGCAAGGCCTGTCTTATGTTCGCCGACCAGACCGCCGGCCGCGCCGGAAACCGACTTGACGCGCATTGCGGAAGCGCTGTTGAAGATCGTCAGGTTGCCGTTGCAGAGGCCGACCAGACCGCCGGCCGCGCCGGAGTCTGTTGTGGAAATGGTGGTAGCCACCGGGGAAGTCTTCTTTTCGCTGCGAACCAGCACAGTATTAGCATACAGAGCACCGGCTACCTCGCCGGCGATGGCACCGACATTATTGGTGCCGGAAATCTCCACATCCACAAGCTCCAGATCTCTTACAGTCAAAGTCGCGGGACTGTTGACATAGCGGAAAAGGCCTGCGTTGCCGCGGCCGAATGTCGTGAAGCCGTTGTTGGGGGTTCCTTTGATCACGAGATTTTTAATGCTGTTTCCATGGCCGTCGAAATCGGTCAGCGCCCTCGTATAGATTCCGTTGAAGGTACCGGTCACTTTTCCCCCGCTGGTGTTGGTGACTGTCACCGTGCTCGTATTTCCGTAGTAGTACTTGCTCTTCTCAGTATCCCAATCAAGGGTTTTCTTCAGCGTCGCACATGTAACACCACTATCCACATCGGAAACGGTGTAGTCCAGATTCTGCAGATGCCGGAAGTTTTCGATGCCGACATCGGACAGATTCTTCGGATCCTCTGCATTCGCAAAGAGGCTGTTCCTGGTCTTGGGACCCTTGTCCGGGTCGTCCTTGCCAAGAAGGATCAGTTCTTCCCAGCTGCCTTTGCCGCTGCCCACGTACATGGTAATGCTTTCACCGGGCTTCAGGTCCAGACTGCTGTTGGAAAGGTTGGCGCAAAGCTGTGAGAAGTGCCCCTTCGTATCGGTAATATCGTCCAGTTTGAAGGTCACCGTGCCGGGCAACGCCGTATCGACGGTCAGGTTCAGGATGCGCTCCTTATAAGCTCTATCCGCCTGGACGTCATCGTTCAGATTGATCCTCGTCCAGCTCCCGGGCGAACCCGCCTCGATCTCGTCGATCGTCGGGCTGGTCATCAGGTTTCCGTCGTTGTCGCGGACCTGAAGAACGAACATGCGGGCTTTGCCGCTGGACTCGCCCTTGATGCCGATGGTAAGGTATTTGGTGCTGTCCAGCAGAGTGATCTTCGAAGAGAGCGTATAGCTGTTTTCAAGGGTGAAGGGCAGCGGCAGCATGCTGGGCACCTGCCAGTCGCCGTAGTGCATCTTCAGGAAGTCGCGGAGATCGGTGGGGGCCGCGCTCTCCTCCACTCTCGAGTACAGCTGCTCCACCGTGGGGAACAGGAACTTGCCGCCGTGGTTCACCAGCAGGGTCTCGTCGTAGGTGACGGCCTGCTGCTCGCTGCCCGTGAGCGACATAAGGAACTTCCTGGCTCTCTCGGAGGTCTCGCTGGAGAAGATGGTCTGGAAATGCTCTCCGGAAGGATACGCGGATGCCTCCGGGGTGACGCTGTCAAGCACGTAGTTCAAACCGTCGAGATCGGCACCGGCATTGTTGCCCAGGAAAGTGTATCTCCCGCCCGAGCTGTATACCTTCCCCACGGAGTAGCTGTATTTTATACTCGTACTGCTGTCTGCTCTGCCCACCAGGCCGGCTGCAACACCGCCAGCGGAGCTGGCAGAACAGGTGGAATAGCAGTATTGGATTGTCGCCCCACATCCGTCGCCGATGAGGCCGCCGGCAACGGAGGATGCAGAAGTGGCGTATACGTTATAACGGGCGCTTCCGTCGGGAGTATCCTGATACTTGGCCTGCTGCGTATGGCCGCCGGAATAGCTGTTTGTGATCGTCCCGCTGCCGGCTTTGCCGATGAGGCCGCCTGCCGCGGTGCCGGAGGTCTTGACGTAGACTGCGGCCGCACACTGATCCACGGTGCCGCCGGTCATGGTGCCCACGAGACCGCCTGCATCGGCGGCGGAGCTGATGGTGGGCTCATCGCCGTCGCGGGTGTTGCGGACGAGGACGCCTTCGATTGTGCCGCCGGAAAGCTTGCCCGCCAGGGCGCCGGCGCAGCTGTCGCTGCCGCCGGTGGAGGTGACGTCGAAGTCCACAAGTTCCAGGTCGGAGACGGTGCCGCCGTTGCGCGTGGTGAAGAGGCCGGCCGGGCCGGAGGTGGAGACCTTCACGTCCTTGATGACGTGGTTCAGGCCCTTATAGTTCACGCTGCCGTTGTTAACGGGACGGAAGAAGCCGGAATTGGTGTGCTCCGAGCCCATGGTGTAGATGGAGGTGGCGCCTTTGTCGGTCTTCTCTTTGAATTCGGACCAGTCCAGGTCGGTGATCTGCTCGGCCCGTTCAATGGTCAAGGTGGAGCTCAGGGAGGAAACGTTGGGATCGAGGTTGAGCAGGTGACGGATGTTGGAGACCGTCACCACATGCGTGGCGTCGTCGTAATCGTCGAAAAGGCTGTTGGTCTTGTTCCAGCCGCTTTCCGCGATGTTGGTAATGACGTGGTTATTCTCGGCAACCGCCTTGACGTAGAGGTTTCCGCCGGGGGCAAACGTATTCTCACTGATGAATTTCGTGAACTGGGCAAAGTGACCCCCGGAGGCGGTCACGTCGTCCAGAATAAACTCGATGCTGTTCGTTTCGGAATTGAGGGTGAATCCGGGCCGGATTTCGCCGTCCTGGATGAGATAGAGCGTATTGACTTTCGCATCTTCCGCATCGGGATTGCTGGAGAAAACCAGCTTCAGGCTGTTTTTCGTCTTGTCGGCGGCGGCGTTCGCGGCATTGTAGTTGAAGACCGTGACTTTCAGCTTCTCGGCGTTTTCGATCTCCACGGAGGGAGCGATCAGCGTTTCGCCCTTGGCGAGGGCGGCCGAAGCGGCGCCGCCGTAGTAACCCAGGACCGCGTTGGTAGAGCCATAGTTCTTGCGCGCAGCTTTCCTGTTCTTGAGGAGCGCGGCGAGCTCAGCGTCCGACAGGCTGGTCGGAAGACCGGATTCGCTGCAGCTGGTCATCAGGGTGGCATATTCATCGGTGGAGAAGGTATGCTTCAACCGCCGACTGGTCGTATCGGCGTAAAACACGTCCAGGATCACCGCAGGGGACTTCTGATAGCGGATGATGTAGCTGCCCTTCGTGCGGGCAGTCTCGTCCACGGAGGCGAAGGGCAGCATCTGACTCAGGACGCTGTCCTTGCTGTTTATGGAGACGCTGGCAGCGCCTGTGCCGTTGACAACGAGATAATAGACGCCCTTATCCTCATCGTCCGCGAAAGTGCTCGGCTTCCCGAATACGGCGTCACCCAGCTCGGCACCGCCGGCACCGGTCTTTTTGGCAAGGCCCAGATAGCCCTGGCTTTCCGCCTGGGCCAGGTGGTTCTGCGCGGCCACGAAGATCTCCTTGGCGTGACCGTCCATCTCCAGCTGGTGCATATTGCGCTGGTGGCTGATCAAAGCGACGAAGCCCACAGCCATCAAAGCGACGATGATGCCGACGACGACGAGAAGCTCCGCCAGCGTGAAGCCTTTTCTGTTCAATCTCTTCTTCATTCTCATCCCACCTGAACTATACAATTCCGTTCCGCCTTCGACCCGGTTCATCCCTCCGGGCTGCGGCTGCTGCTGTCCAGTCTCTGCTGCCGTTACGGAACTCAGCCGACGCTGCGGACCGCAAAGCCGGTTTCGCCGGCCAGTTCCGTCACGCCGCTGCCGCTCTTCTTCTGCCTGTTGACTGCCAGATCAAGGGTGAGAACCTTCTTGTCGCTGCTCAGAGACGGATTGGCGAGAACCAGCGTCAGGTTCTTCGTGGCCGCCTTGCCGGAAATCAGGTCCCGATTCTTCACATAAACGAATTTGTTCTCAACCTCATTATACTCTCTGTAATTGACCACGATCCCGGCATCCGCGCCGGACTTGGTGTATACGATCTGAGACCAGCCGTTGGTGTTGCTCCGATACTGGATCACCAGCTCACTTGCGCTATCGTCCACCGAGATCTCGGCGGCGGTGCTCAGCTCGTCGCGCAGGACGGTCTTCGCCGTGCTGAGGAGGATCTGGGCGTTGGCCGCGTCCACGGCGTTTGTGAACGCATTGGAGGCTGCCGGGATGGCGGCACCCACGATCCCCGTCACCATCAGGAGGATCAGCACGCAGATCAGGGTCTCGGCCAGGGTGAAGCCCCGCTTCTGCGACAGCTTGCGAATAACTGCTTTCAAGGGACCGTCCCTCCTTACCTGTGCAGACGGTAGGCTGCGACCGTCTTCTTGGAAACCCGCGTGTTCGTGTAGTAATCGACCTTGAGCCAGGTGTCGTCCTCGCTTGCAGGGGTTGCGGGCTCGGGCAGCAGGTACACGGATGCGCCGGATCTGCTGACGCTGTAGGCAGCGGTGCCCGCCGCAGACCCATTCATTTTCTCAAGGGTCTGATTCGCTTCATAGTATTCGCCCAGCGTTTTCTTGCTCTGGGTAATCATGGTGGAGGAGGTGTGGATCACGGAAGCCAGCATGGTCAGGGCCAGCGCGGCGATCAGCAGCGCGATCAGCACCTCCGCCAGAGACTCGCCTGCTGTGCTTTTCAGCTTTGCGGCAAGCTTCGCCTTCCACTTCTTCATCATTTGACCACCTTCCTCACATCGGCCACGGTCCATTTGATGATCGTCGTCTTCGTGCTCGTCTTCACGGTCTCGATGCGCTCGGTGAAGACGCCTTCCTTGCCCGCGACACCGGCGTCGATCGCACGGACCATCACGTTCTCCTCCGTCTCGACCGTGGGAGACGCGGAGTTGTCACGTACGGAGGCCACCAGCACCAGCTCCATGCTGAAGGCTTCGCCTGCGCTGCCCTTGGAGAACTTGAAGGTGATGGTGCCGTCCTTTCTGACGGTGTACGCCACGTCGACGGCAAGGTCCGGCTGCTCGTCAACGGTGATGCTCATATTCTTCTCCGCAGTATCCACGGATTCGCCGAAGACTTCAGGCGCATATGCCGCGGCGACGCTCTTCGGGCTGCCGAAAACACAGGAAGCTGCGACCTCCGCAAGGAAGCTTCTGGCGACCGCGTTCGTAATCTCCGTTTCGGAGGTATCCGTATCGCCGGAATTGTTCACGTCGTTCAGATAGACTTCCGTGATCCTCGAGCCGTCGGACTGTTTCTTCGTCATCCTCATGCTGATGCTCTGCACCTGATCCTGCAAGGTAAGGAGATCTCCGGTTTTGTAAACGGTGCCAGTGGTATTGCCCTCGGCATCCTCGCTGCCGATAGCCGCAGCGCCGCCCGTACTCAGCTTCTGATACGTGGTGTAGGCGTATGACGGAACCTTGTTGCTCCGCTCGATGGTGAATTCCTGTCCGTCCAGGGTGTCCCGGAAAAGCTGGGCCGCGGAGGAGACGGCGTAATACCGCTGGTCCATGGCAGCCAGATCGCTGGCGCGGCCGGTGGAGGCCGAGGCCGCCGCCAGGACGACGGAGCTCACCACGGCGCAGACCAAAAACGCCAGAAGCGCAAAGGTGATCGAAGCACCTTTGCGGGAACGGATCTTTTTCAAAACGGCCATGCGCACTGGCGACACCCTCCCATCCAGGCTCCGCTCCCCATGGGGCTGCGGAGGGAAACCGGGCAAAACGCCTGACGGAACAGGAAAATTCTACCTTGGGTCTCCGTCGATAAAAAGCAATTTATGCAAACGAAAAAGTTAAGATTCTACGAATACCGCCCCTGCGGCATACGACCTGCAAAACAGGGAAATTTCCCGGCCGACAGAAATCGCTGGCGGCCGGGAACAGCTTTCAAGATTCCGATCCCTTTTCTCCGGGACCGTTCCGGTTCTGCCTTCCCGGGAAATATTCACTTCTTTTTGGAGGAATCCTCGGGCAGGCCGGCGTCGGTCGTGCCGCCCACCAGGGTCTCATAGAAGGTGGCGGTGGCGCTGACGGCGAGGTAGGAGTTCTCCGTTTCCTCCCTGGTGATCCGGTCCCTTTCCTTCACGACGACCAGCTTGCTGGAGCAGTCACCGATGAGGCAGCGGTAGTCCACGCCGGTGAGCTGGTCGATAATGCTCTTCATGGTCTCGTAATCCGGCGCGGTGAAATCCAGCTTGAAGTTCCGCCGGATCTGATCTTTCGTCCTCGTCACGTTGTTGAAGGACACGCTGTACTGGGTGGCCACGTTGCTGAGGATATCGTTCAGCAGGGCCAGCTCCTCCTTGGCGTTGTTGTAGCTGGGCATGTAGCTGTACTTCCCCGCCGCGGTGATCTCGTCGATCTCGTTCTGCATGCGCTGGAGCTCGCGGATCTTCACGTTGGCCTCGGTCAGCTCCTTGTTCAGGGTGGAGTACTCGGCCTCCGCCTTGGCCAGGTTCTTGCGGATCGGCTGATCCACGAAGCGATAGTAGCAGAAGCCCAGGATGATGAGCACGAGGATCACCAGGAGGACCTTTTCCTTCGCAGTTACGTCACGACTCATGATCAGCCCTCCTTCACCGTCAGATACGCAATGATCTGCGCATTGACCTTATAGATGGGTTCCTGTGCCTCTTCCTCTCCCTCGGCGGGTTCGCCGCCCTCGGCAGGGGCTTCTCCGGTCTCGCTGCCCTCGGCGGGGGCTTCTCCGGTTTCGCTGCCCTCGGCGCCCTCGGCGCCCTCTTCACCCTCGGGAAGCTCCTCCACGGGAGGCTCTTCCTTCTCGATCTCCACGGTGACGGCGTTTTTCACCGTGGAAAACTCCACCAGATCATCCTCATTCAGCAGCTGGGCCAGCAAATTGGTGTCCTGCAGGGTGTCCATCGTCACTTCCAGGGTGAGCTGGTTCTGCTTGACGTTCCAGCTGTTGAGCTCCGCCGCGGGAAGGACGATCCGCTCGATGAGATCCACCACGTCGCTGCGCTCCACCCGCTTCAGCTCCTCGGGGGTGAAATCCGCCAGCGTGTAGTGGGCGTATTTTTCCTTCAGCTCGCCGAAGCTGTCCAGCTTGGCGTTGGCGGCAGAGAGCTGCGTGCGCAGATCGCGCACCCTGGCCTCCGCCCGGTCCACTTCCTCCAGGCGGTCCATCACCGCGTACTTCGCGACGGCGGCGGCCACCAGAAGGATCAGGATCACCGCAAGAAGGGCGGTGGACAGCCGGGTCTTTTTCTGGCCGACGACGGCCATGTTGATGGAGCGCTTTTCGGGGAGCTTCCCGCGGACGCGGGCCTTCTTTCCCTTTGTTTCCGCATTCATCGTTGCAGCAGCCATTCCGAGCACCTCCCCTTCTTATTCCTGTGTGATGCCGACGGCCTGCACCAGGGCATTGGCGTCGCTCAGGAGGCGGCCTCCGGGAAGCAGTTCTTCGGCAGAATGGATCGTCATGCCCTCCAGGCCCGACTCGATGGCCGACGTCAGGGCGCTGATATAGGCGCCGCCGCCGCAAAGCCAGATATCGGAGAGGGTGCTGTCGGGATTGCTGAATCGGTAGAAGTTCAGGGCGCGCATGAGCTCAACGGCGATGTTGCCGAAGGCGTTGACGCAGATCTCCTTGCTCTGGCAGTCCTCGAAGTTGTTCACCACGTAGGTATGGGCCAAATGCTCGTCCACGTTGTAGGCGTCGGCAATGGCGGCATCCAGCGCGGAGAGTCCGGTCTCCAGGATGCGGGTGACCTCCAGCTTGTCTCCCTTGAACATGTACATGCGGATGGACTGGTAGCCCAGATCCAGGAAGCAGTACTCCTCGTTGGCAGGCTTCTTCGCAGGATCCATGCTGCGGATGAGCCCCACGTAGCTGCTCACCACCGGAGCGGCCTTCACCAGCTTCATGCCTGCCTTGCGGAGCATGAGCCGGGTCTCGTTCATGAGGGAAACGGGTGCGGCAACGGCCAGCAGTTCCATGGTGGCGCCGGCGCCGGCGTCCGTCTCGGGCTCCTCCTTCTTATCGGCCTCCACGACACCGGCTTCGAAGGCCTCCAGCGCATTCTGCTTCTCCTTCTTCGGCTGCTTCTGCGCTTTCACCGCCTTCGTAGCATTCTTGGCGGCTGCGGCATCGGAGATCATCGCATAGTCGAAGATGTAGCTCTTCATCTCCTCCGTGATATAATCACGGAATTCATAGGGGAGATTCAGATCCAGCTGTTCCGCAGACATGAGGGGCATGGTCACGTTGCGGACGAAGACCGCCTCATTGGAGAAGGTCACGGCCGCATTGGAACAATGGATGCCGTTTTGTTTCATGGTCTGGGCCAGCAGCTCTCCCATAGCCTCGGGAGAAGCCAGGCGCCCCTCGCGCATAAGGCGGTTGGGCATGGAAGCGATGGCGGTCTTCTTCACCTGCTTCCCGCTGACCAGAGCCAGCTTTACCGTGTCGTATCCGATGTCGATGCCAAGTAATTTTGCCATGCTCACAACTCCATCTTCCGCAATATTATCATCAAGCCAGGGAGATCAGGCCCAGATACCAGCGGACCAGGGGATCCCCATACAGCAGCATGACCGCGGCGGCCGCCGCAATGGACGGGCCGAAGGGTATGGGTTCGCCGATTACCTTCCCGAAGGTCTTTCGGAGAAACGCAAAGAGCAAGCCGAGAACGCAGGCCAGCAGGAGGGAAAACAGCGTGGCCGCGAAGCCGAGATAGAGGCCGACGACGAAATACAGCTTGATATCGCCGCCGCCCAGGGTATCCTTTTTCAGGATACTGTCCAGCAGGAGGGAAATCAGAAGAAGCCCTCCGCCGAAAACCACCGCCGCCAGCAGATGGAATCCTGCCTCCTTCCAGCTCATGCCGGTGAAGGGCTGGGCGATGAGCCAGACGGCCGCGGCGGCGATGAGGCATCCGTCCGGGATCTCATAGCTCTCCAGATCCACCAGGGAGAGGCAGAAGAGGCAGCACAGGAAGATCCAGTTGCGGAGGCAGACCACCGTGAGATCGAAGCGAAGGAGGCAGACCACCGTGACCAGGGCGAAGAAGAGCTCGGTCAGCAGATAGCGGACGGAAACCTTCTTCCCGCAGTAGCGGCAGCGGCCGCGGAGAAAGAGCCAGCTGAAAACCGGCACCAGATCCGGAACGCCCAGGGTATGTCCGCAGGCGGGGCAACGGCTTCTTCCCCTCAGGAAGCTCTCCCCGTGTGCGATGCGATACGCCGCGCAGTTGAGAAAGGAGCCCAGGACCGCGCCCAGGACCGCCGCGACGCAGCAGCTGTAAATCAGGATCGCCGGATCGGCGCGGACGGACACGGGACTCTCCCCTTTCCAACCATAGAATCAGATCATTTGCCGGTGTACGCGTCGCCGCTCCAGCCCTCGTTCTCCTTCCAGACGGCGGCGAGGTCGGCGTCGGCGTAGACGAACCAATGGAGGTCGTCGGAGGCATTGAGGGAAAAGAAGCAGACGACGCCGTCAAAGTCGATGGAATAATCCGTGCCGTGGCGAAGGCCGTTGTTTCCCTCCAGCCGGGTGACGGCAAGCTCCTTCCCGTTGATCTGCCAGAGGAGCACCGGATCGTTGAAGGGAAGCTCCAGGCGGCAGCGCTCCTCGATCTCCGCATTCAGGAGATCAAAGACGCGGGTGGCATTCAGCTTTGTGCGGGTGTATTTATTCGTCTCGTGGATGCCGCAGGTGACATGCCAGGAGCCGGACTGGGGAACGAGGTAGAAATCCCCGAAGGCGGGACAGAGGCTGTCCATCTCAAGCTTGCTGCTGTCCACGACGACGGCGGCCTGGGATGCGGAAAGCTCAGGATCGGAGAGAAAGTCCACCAGAAGAACGTTCTCCGCCTTTTTCATGGCGACGGTGCAGGCATAGGCCTCGGCCTTTGCCTTCTGCCGCTCCACGAGGGGCAGCACCACCATGACCACCAGAAGGAGGATGATGAGCACCATGAGGGCAATGATGCGGCGCAGCATGGTGCGCTTCTTTTCTTCCTCTTCCGGCTGCAGTTTTTTGGTGATCATCCGGGCCAAGCCGCTTCACCTCGAATCCAAACGATTGCTTTGTTTTTCAGTGGGGGCCGTCGGGCTCCGCCCCGCTAGCAGAGGCGGAGCCCAAACGATTTTGGGGTTACTGAATTTGGCCGATGTTCCCGGTCGTCGGCCTAAGTCTATCTATGCCTGTAAAACCAAATAGAGAAAATCAGGTGCCAGCGCCGGAGTACACGATGGTGACGTTAGGATCGCCAGCAGCGGGAGAGAACGTATAGGTGATGACGCAAGTGCCGTTCTTGTCAGGATCACCAGTCGATACGATGCCAGCGACAGCTTTATTCGCATCAGGGGTCGCCCATCCTTCGACCTGCTGCTTAAGTTTAACAGTGGCAGTCCAAGCAGCAGCATCAGCAGCAGCCGAATAAGTGATGACGTCAGTGTTCTTCAGAGTAGTTCCGTCGTTGAGCAAAGCAGCCGCAGTGAGCTCGGCATAGGCGGAACGGGCATTGGCCAGGTCGGTCGCCTCGCGGGACTTCTCCAGCTGGGCGGAGAACACGGGGATGGCCACGGCCACCAGGACGGCGATGATCGCAACGACGATCAGCAGCTCGGCCAGGGTGAAGCCTTTGTTGTTCTTCTTCATTTTTAGGGGTTTCTCCTTTCGGTTTTTTCCCGGCGCCCTCCGGGAAGGGCGCCGCGTTGACTGCTTCCGCTTTTCCTCTGCATTCTAGCTGTGCTTCGGTCCGGCGGTTTCGCCGTTAAGTATTTATTTCCACGCCTTCCGGGAAAGGCGCAAAAACCGGGAATTTCACAAGGGGAGCCGAGGAATCGAAGGATCAAACGAGGGCAACTCCCCCACCCGCTTCGCGGGAGCCCCCTCAAGAGGGGGCCTGATTTGGCTTCTTGCTTCGCGGGAGCCCCCTCAAGAGGGGGCCTGATTTGTTTCTTGCTACGCGGGAGTCCCCTCAAGAGGGGGCCTGGTTTGTTTTCCGCATCGAGGGAGGTCTCGCGAAGGCATTGACAGCCGTTTATTGTTAATTGAAGCTGTTACATGACGGAGTACATGTCGAACATGGCCATGTAGATGGCGACAACGATGAAGCCGGCAATGACGGCCATGACCACCAGAAGGGCGGGCTCCAGCTTCTTCATGGCAGCATCCGTGGCCATTTCCAGCTCGGAATCGTAATATCCGGAGATGGTGCGCATGGTCTCCTCCATCTCGCCGGTCTCCTCGCCCACGTTGACCATATCCACCAGGATATCCGGCAGATAGGCGGCTTCGGCCATGCTGGTCCCCAGGGCCTTGCCTTCCTCCAGCTTGCTCACCAGCTTGCCGGTCTCGTCGCTGAGATAGTAGTTGTCCATGGTGCGGCCAGTGATGGAGACGGCCTTTGCCAGGGGCAGACCCGCGGAGAGCATGGTGGACATGGAGCCGGCGAACTGGCTGGCGCCGTTCAGCAGGCTGATCTCGCCCAAAACCGGCAGCTTCAGCTGCAGCTTTGCCAGGGCCATTTGGCCGGACTCCGTCTTCTGGACGATCTTATACACCAGGATGATGATGGCAAGGATCACCAGGATATAGGGCCAGCCCTTGCGGAAGAAATTGGAGATGCCGATGAGCATCCTGGTCATAAGCGGAAGCTCCGCATCGTAGGAATCGAAAATCGCCGTGAAGGTGGGCACGACCTTGACCATCAGCACGATCACCACGGCGATGGCGATGACCAGAACGAACATGGGATACGCCAGGGCGCTGCGCACCTTTCCGCCCAGCTTCACCTTCTTCTCGAACAGCCTGGCGAGGCTTTCAAAGGAACGGTCCAGGTTGCCGGATTCCTCGCCGGCCCGCAGGGTCTCCACAAAGGTGACGGGCAGCTTGTCGGCGCCCCGGTCGGAAAAGCTCTCGGACACGCTGCGGCCGGACTCCACGTCCTCCGCCACGCCGGTCACGATCTTTTTCAGCGGCTTATCCGTGATCTTTTCGGCGATCAGATGCACCGCCCGGGCCAGGGGGATGCCGGCCTTCAGGATGATGGCAAACTGATTGCACATAATGGCAAGGGCCTTGTCCTTGAGCTTGTTGCCGCCGATCTCCATGCTGAGGCCGCCCTTGTCCTTCTTGACCTGGGTCAGCTTCAGGATCACGTCGCAGGTCTGCTTGATGCGATCCACCGCGTCAAGCTCGTTGTATCCCTCGATCACACCGGAGACTTTTTCGCCGCTGGGAGAAAGGGCCGTATATTTATAGGTTTCCAAAGGATTTCACTCCCTTTTTGGATAGCTGTTCACTTTAACTGTTCACTGTCACATGGCGTTCTTGTTCACGTAGTCGCGGCTGTGGGAGTAGTGGAGGGCCACATCCTTGGTGATGACGCCGGTGCGCACCAGCTTCACCAGGGCCTGGTCCATGGTCATGCCGCCGATGGCGGCGGAGGTGGCCACGGCGTTGGCGATCTGGGGGGTGTTGCCCGCGCGGATCAAGTTGCGGATGGCGTCCGTCACGATCATGAACTCGCAGGCCAGGACGCGGCCGCCGGTCTTCTTGGGCACCAGCTGCTGGGTGAGCACGGCTTCCAGGGTCATGGAAAGCTGAAGCCGGATCTGG
>JAEEGL010935891.1_pt1 | contig 21939 bp, 16 predicted proteins | sample 9134231 | NCBI WGS metagenome assembly JAEEGL01 (sample SAMN16246548, study PRJNA631951) | gut metagenome | biome: gut microbiome; feature: rumen; material: fiber-attached | host: Bos | place: Iran: Karaj | collected 2018-10 | reverse complement strand
GTCTCTTTTCCATTAAGAATACCTTCTACTGTCCTGATTTTTTCATCTGGCTCTATCTTACATTTGGACATAAAAATGCTCCCTCCTAAGTAGTACAAGATTTTTATTATTTCTCTTGTCTACCTAGAAGGGAGCATATCAATTAGTGCGACAGCCCCATTTTTGTTGAATTTATGTATTTATAAGAGATTCTGAAGATCTCCAAAGAACGACGGGTAGGAGATACCTACGCACTCATCGCCAATGATCCTGGTCGTGCCCTCTGCGCAGAGTGAAGCTATCGCAAAACTCATTGCAAGTCTGTGATCTGAATAGGAATTTAAATCTGCACCGTGAAGAGGTTTGCCGCCGTGGATTATCATACCGTCGTCGGTAGCCTCGATGTCACATCCCATTTTCTTAAGATTCTCAACAACAGTAGCTATCCTGTTGGATTCTTTGACCTTGAGTTCGGCAGCGTCCTTGATGATGGTGTCAAAATCGCCTGTTGCCGCAAGCACGGCAACTACGGGAAGCTCATCGATCATGGTCGGGATATCCTTGCCGCCGATTACGAACTGGTGGTTCTCATTGCCGTGCAGCTCAGAGTATTTGACGAGAATATCTGCCTTGGGCTCGCTTGACTCATCTATATTGAGAAGAGTTATATCTGCTCCCATCTGCTTGAGTACTGTCAGGATACCGGCTCTTGTTCTGTTTATTCCCACATTGCGGATAAGAATTTCCGAATCCGGAACTATAAGCGCTGCGACCATAAAGTAAGCAGCGGAAGAGATGTCTGCAGGTACGTTTATCTTCATGCCGTGCAGAGGCATTCCGGGCTTAAGTATTGCTACAGCGCTGCCGTCTCTTGCAACCTCGTTGTGTATGTCTGCGCCAAAAGCTGCGAGCATTACCTCGGTGTGATTCCTGGAGAGGGCGGGTTCGTACACAACGCTGCTTCCTTCAGCATAAAGACCAGCGAGCATTATACACGATTTTACCTGAGCTGACGCGACGGGACTCCTGTAACTGATGCCGTGAAGATTTTTGCCGCCGGTAAAGTGGAGCGGAGCGCAGTCATTGTCCATTACGGAAGTGACGTCTGCTCCCATACTTGTAAGAGGTGTGATGATCCTCTTCATCGGGCGCTGCTCGATTGAGCGGTCTCCGGTTATCATTGAATCAAAGGGCTGTGCGGCAAGGATTCCTGACATCAGCCTTGTGGTAGTACCGCTGTTTCCCGTATATAGTGTTGAATCCGGTGCCTTGAAGCGGTGAAGACCTTCGCCGTGTACCGTTATGGTGGGAACACCGTTGGTAGGGCGGACAGCATGCTCTATCTGGACGCCGAGCTTTTTAAAGCAGTCAATGGTGGCAAGGCAGTCAGCACTGTTGAGAAAGCCCGTAACTTCTGTTGTACCTTCTGCGAGAGCTCCGAACATAATGCTCCTGTGTGAGATAGACTTGTCTCCGGGAACAAAAACGTCGCCTTTAAGCGGGTGCTTGGCTCTTTCTAATGCAATCATTTGATCCTCCCATTAAAATAATCAATCATCTGTGTAACAACTGTAACCGGCTTTCTTAAGAATATCACCGGATTGCTGCAGCCCCCGTTTGTTGTGCAGCTCGATGGTAAGTGTGCCGCGCTCGTATTCCCTGTTATGAACGATACCAATGTTCTTGATATTGATATTGTTGTCTGACAACAGTCCGGCAACGGTAGCGAGATTACCCGGCTTATCGTCGATCTCTACGTTAATCCTGTAGACCTTCCTTATAGGACCGGATGAAATATCTGTAAAGGATTCGCGAAACTGCCTTGCTGATGAGAAAAATTCAGTGACCTTACTCTCATCGTGTCTGTCAATAGCTTCTTTTATATCGTTAAGAGAGTCTATATATGTTTCAAGAAGTCTCGAGATATTGGCCGAATTGGTCATGCAGATCTGATTCCACATGACGGGAGAAGATGAGGAGATCCTAGTGATATCCTTGAATCCACCTGCAGCTATTGTCTTCATAAGATGATCCTCAGAGTCAGAGTCCTTCACAAGATTGACCAGTGATGCGGAAATAACGTGAGGAACATGGCTTATAGCTGCCGTGATGTAGTCATGGAGCATATAGGGGATGACAAGCGGTATGCATCCAAGACTCTCTGCAAGCAATACATAGTCCCTTAGCCTTCCATCCTCTGTCTTATCTGTTTTGGTAATAATATAGTAAGCGTTTTCAAGGATGCTCGCCTTGGAGTTTGAAAAACCTATGCGCTCGGTTCCTGCCATCGGGTGTCCGCCGATAAACTGCGACTCGATGCCAAGCTCCTTGACAAGTTCATGGATACCGGTCTTGACACTTCCTATATCAGTGACTGTAGTGTGAGGAGCAAGATACGGCAAAAGAGCTCTCAGATTGTCGTTATTTATCTCAACCGGCGCACATAAAAATATGTAGTCGCACTCAGAAAACTCCGTACCTATATTATATAGAGGAGTATCAATGATCCCCTCTCTGAAAGCACTGTCGACAGTTTCCCTGTGGGGAGTATAGGCTATGATACGGGACGCGTCACCGCGCTGTCTTATCGCTCTTGCAATGGATCCGCCTATCAGCCCGAGCCCGACAAATCCGTAGGTTTTTATATTCATCAGGAAAACCCCCAAATTTAAACATTGTTATTGCCAACTATATCACTTTAATGTGCGAAAGTCAAATGCTATATATTTGTGCAACTAGCCTAAAATACTTGTGTAGAAAGCTATATTTTAGTAGAATACTATTATGAGATTTTTGGGGGACCAAGTCATATCTCATAATAATACCCAATATGTTGTGACTGGAGGACAAAAAGATATGAACGTTTACACAACTGACAAAATTAGAAACGTAGCGCTGCTGGGGCATGGCGGGGCAGGTAAGACATCACTTGCTGAGGCCATGGCTTATCTCGCAGGAATTACATCCCGTGTTGGAAAGGTCGAGGATGGAAACACAATAAGTGACTTCGACAAGGAAGAGCAGAAGAGACATATTTCCATCAGCACATCAACTATTCCGCTGGAGTGGGACGGACATAAGATCAACCTTTTGGACACACCGGGATTTTTCGATTTTGTCGGTGAAGTTGAAGAGGCGATGAGCGTTGCTGATGCAGCTATCATAGTTGTTTCAGGTAAGGCCGGAATAGAAGTGGGAACTGAGAAGGCATGGGAATTCTGTGAGAAGTATAAACTTCCGCGCATGTTCTTTGTTTCCGATATGGATATCGATGACGTTTCCTACAGACAGGTTGTTCAGGATCTGACTGACAAGTACGGCAAGAAGATGGCTCCGTTCAACCTTCCCATCCGTGAGAATGAGAAATTTGTAGGATATGTCAATGTAATACAAGAGAAGGGCTTTAAGTGGTCAGGCAAGGAAGTTGTTGAGTGCCCTGTTCCGGAGTACAATGAAGCCAACCTCAAGCTTTTCAGGGATACTCTCCTTGAGTCTGTGGCTGAGACTTCAGAGGAATTCATGGACAGATACTTCGGCGGAGACACATTCTCAGAAGCAGAGATAAGAGCAGCAGTCCGCAGCAATGTATGCGACGGATCGATCGTGCCTATCGAGATGGGATCAAGCACTCTTTGCCAGGGTATTTATACGCTTCTTGATGATATAGTAAAATATATGCCGAGTCCTGAGAACCGCAAGATGGCAGGTATCAATACCAATACCAACGAGATCTTCGAAGCTGACTTTGACTTCTCCAAGCCCAAGACTGCTTTCGTATTTAAGACAATGATAGATCCTTTCATTGGTAAGTACTCACTTATCAAGGTTCGCTCAGGCGTTATCAAGCCCGATGACCAGATGTTCATCGCAGGCAAGGACCAGGATGTCAAGATCGGCAAGCTCTATGTCCTTCAGGGCAACAAGGCAACTGAGGTAACAGAGCTCCACGCAGGAGATCTGGGAGCACTTCAGAAGCTGGATATTGCTACGGGAGATACCCTTTCAACCAAGGCTAATCCTGTTCAGTATGCCAAGATGGATATTTCACAGCCTTATACATATATGAGATATCATGCACAGAATAAGAGCGATATCGACAAGATCGCTCAGTCACTTGCCAAGATCGCAGCAGAGGATCAGACTGTCAAGGTTGTCAACGATGCAGAGAACCGTCAGACACTTCTCTATGGCATGGGCGATATGCACCTTGAGGTTATTCAGAGCAAGCTCAAGAATATCTACAAGGTAGGCATCGATCTGACCAAGCCCAAGGTTGCTTTCAGAGAGACTATCCGTAAGAACTCTGATGTTGAGTACAAGTACAAGAAGCAGACCGGCGGACATGGACAGTACGGACATGTCAAGATGCGCTTTGAGCCTTCAGGTGAGGCTACAACTCCTTACATCTTTGAGCAGGAAGTTGTCGGCGGTGCAGTTCCCAAGAACTATTTCCCTGCAGTTGAGAAGGGTCTTGCAGAGTCAGTTCAGAGAGGACCTCTTGCAGCATATCCTGTAGTTGGCGTTAAGGCTGTTCTTTATGACGGATCATACCATCCTGTAGATTCTTCGGAAATGGCATTCAAGGTTGCAGCATCAGGAGCCTTCAAGAAGGGCTTTATGGAAGCTTCACCAGTACTTCTTGAGCCCATCGTATCCTTAAAGGTTACTGTTCCTGACAGCTTTACCGGTGATGTTATGGGCGACCTCAACAAGAGAAGAGGGCGCGTTCTTGGAATGAATCCTTCACTCACAGGCAAGCAGGTTATCGAGGCTGAGGTTCCCATGATGGAGCTCTTTGGCTACTGCACACAGCTTCGCTCAATGACGGGCGGCAGCGGCGACTTCGAGTATGAGTTTGCAAGATATGAGCAGGCTCCGTCCGATGTTCAGGCCAAGGAAGTTGCAGACAGAGCTGATAAGGTTGCTGCAGCAAATTCTGAAGAGTAATAAATATTTTTTGTAAATTTGCGGCTCTCCATATTTGGAGAGCCGTTTTCTCTTTATGGGAAATCTATTTTATAGTAGTTTTATATAATTATTTACGGTTTTGTGATAACATAAAAATATGCCGACTAATGATATTATTATGTATAATTACATAGGTGAAGTGGCAGGTCTTCTTCTTTCCTGCCTGCTTATGTTTGTTATGCTGTACACACATCCCAAGAAATCCTTTGTGTACAGATATCTTTTTATTGGAAATATTGTTGCGATATTTGCAAGTATTCTGCAGATATCCATTTGTGTTGTGACAAATCATCCGGAGAAGTTTTATAACAGATATCTGTTTATGGGACAGCTGTTGCTGTTTTTGCTCACATACAATGGAGTGCTGTATTATATCTTTTCCTACGTCAATATGATGTCACTTGCCCGTCGGAAGCAGAGAAAAGAATTCATACTTATGTATATTGTGCTTTCTTCGGCGTATATAATCGGAATCATCATTGAGATGGCAGGAAGAGGACTGTATTCCCTCGAGGTAAACGGTATTGACATCGCGAATTTTACCAGATTCTACTGCATTGCCGGAATTATTTGCGCGATAGTCTGCTATTATGCAACAGTGACAAACAGACCAAATGTATCCAGGATAATCTGGCATACAGTCTGTGTTATAGTGCCGACAGAGATCATCATCCTTCTTGGCCAGATACTGCTCATAAATGTCTACCATACTATATTCAGCGGACTTACCTATGCGCCGGTATTTGTCCTGGCATTTATTCTTTTCCACAATGTTTCCTATGATGAGATATTTGGATGCTATAGCCAGAATGCTCTGGATGAATTCATAAACAGACATCTTGGAAAGAGGGTGTTTTATCTTCAGTTTGTTGAACTCAAACTCCCAACAAGTGAGGCGTTTATTACTGACGACATGGAAGTGCATTACATAGGGGTAAATGCCTGCAGGTCGATAGAGTCCATAAGCAAAAAGATCAGGATATATATGCTTGAGTCTCAGAAATATGTGCTTGTCATTGATTGCAGTGAGGAAGAGGAAGCCCTTAGATATGCTGATCAGATACGAGGCGTGCTGGATGGAGTTAAGGCGGAGATGAAGATGCCTTTTAACTATGTATGTCTTATGAGCAGAGTCGACAGCAGTCTGGAATCGCCTATGAAGATAAGGCAGCTCAATGAGTATGTGGCCGGGAGATTCGCTGATCAGAACAACAGCTATTATTATTCTATAAATGAATCTGACATTGCCGATTTCTCAGAATTTTATGAGATAACAGTGACGCTTAAGGATATAAGAAACAGATGTGATCTTGATGATGAGAGGATCGTTGTATATGCACAGCCAATCTACAGCGTTGACAGGGAGTGCTTCAGAGTCGCTGAGGCACTTATGAGGATACGTGTAAATGGCAAGATGATCTATCCCGACAAGTTCATACCGGTAGCTGAGACCACAGGCTGCGTTCATACACTGACAACAATAATACTAAATAAAGTCTGCAAGGAAATCGAGAGACTTGAAAAAAACTATGACTTTGATGCCATCTCCATAAACATTTCATCAAAAGAGCTTTCACATGAAACTATGTACAAGGATTTTCTGGACATTATTGAAAGGTATGATATCGACGTTTCGAAGATCAGGATGGAGATAACTGAGACCGCCATGTTTGAGAGCTATGATCTGGCCGGAAGAAATATGGATATTCTCAACAAAAAGGGTATCCAGCTCTATCTGGATGATTTCGGAACCGGATACTCATCACTTGAAAGAGTTATGGATTGCCCTATAAAAACCATAAAGTTTGACAAAGCTCTTTTATATAAATCGCTTGATGATGGCAGGATGGATGATATTCTTACGTATATGATAGAAGTTCTCAAAAAGAACGGATTTGTCACTCTGGTCGAGGGAGTAGAGGATGAATCCCAGAGCAAATATTCGATGAACAGAGGATTTGACTATATTCAGGGATATCACTTCGCCAAACCGGGACCGATTGAAGAACTTGGGAAATATTTTAATAAAAAGAACTGATTTTAATAATTGAGGCTACCTGTTATGGTGGCCTTTTTTATTGACACAAATCGTATGATTGTATACAATTATACGAGAAAAGCAATTTTTAAAAAAAGAGGTTGAATTATGAGCGCTGCAAATACATTCCAGAACCGACCGGTGACAATGAATGACAAGAACAATCTGCTCCAGATCGAAGAGCACATGTACATTCTTGATGATGTCGCCAAGCCAAACGTATTCAGAAATATGTTTCCTTATGAGGAGATCCCCAAGATTCCGTTTAATGACAGAATCGTTCCTCACAATATGCCCAAGGACATCTGGATCACGGATACAACATTCCGCGATGGTCAGCAGTCGAGGGCACCATATACGACTGAGCAGATAGTCAGGATATATGATTTTCTGCATGAACTTGGCGGTCCGAACGGAATGATAAGACAGAGCGAGTTCTTTTTATACAGCAAAAGCGACCGGGATGCCGTATATAAATGTATGGAAAAGGGCTATGAGTTTCCTGAGGTCACAAGCTGGATAAGGGCAAGTGAGGACGACTTTAAGCTGGTCAAAGAGATTGGCATGAAGGAGACAGGCATCCTTGTGAGCTGCTCTGATTATCATATTTTCCTGAAGCTGAAGATGACAAGAAAGCAGGCACTTGAGCACTATCTTAGCATCATAAGGTCCTGCCTTGAGGAGGGTATAAGCCCAAGATGTCATCTTGAGGATATCACAAGGGCTGATATATACGGATTTGTTGTGCCTTTCTGCGTTGAGCTCATGAAGCTCAGGGAGGAGTACAAGATACCTGTCAAGGTTAGAGCCTGCGACACCATGGGCTATGGAGTCAATTTCTCCGGAGCGGTTATTCCAAGATGCGTGCAGGGTATCATATATGCTATCAATACACATGCCGGAGTTCCCAGTGACCTTCTTGAATGGCATGGTCACAACGATTTCTATAAGGCTGTCACCAATTCAACCACTGCCTGGCTCTATGGCTGCAGCGCTGTAAATACGTCACTGTTTGGAATCGGTGAGAGAACAGGCAATACGCCGCTTGAGGCTATGGTATTTGAGTACGCGCAGCTCAAGGGACACTTAAATGGCATGAATACGCAGGTTATTACCGATATAGCTGAGTACTATGAGAAGGAAATCGGTTATGTTCCGCCGGCAAATACACCTTTTGTGGGCAAGAATTTCAATGTCACGAGAGCGGGAATACATGCTGACGGTCTTTTGAAGAATGAGGAGATATACAATATCTTTGACACAGAGAAATTCCTGAAGAGACCGCCTGTGAGCGCGGTTTCCAATACTTCGGGACTTGCAGGCATCGCTCATTGGATCAATATCCACTACAAGCTTAAGGATGAGCATGCGCTCAACAAGCAGTCACCTCTTGTAGGTAAGATCAAGGAGTGGGTTGACGCTGAATATGCAGGCGGAAGAGTTACTGTTATGACTGACAATGAGCTTGTAAAAAAGATAGATGAAGTATCAAAAGAGCTTGGGATGGTTGTTAAGGAAGGAGAAGTGATTACCAACGGGTAATTGCGCAGGATAATGGACGATCGCGATTTAAAACAGGAGATCACAGACAAATACTCTCTGAGAGGCCGTGTTTTTCACAGGATCAGAGAAGATATCCTTAATGGCAAGTACAAAGATAACGAGGAACTTAAAGAGGTTGCAATTGGAAATGAACTCGGTGTCAGCAGAACGCCGGTAAGAGAGGCACTCAGACAGCTTGAGCTTGAGGGGCTTGTTCAGATTATCCCAAACCGTGGAGCGTATGTCACAGGTATCAAGGTAAAGGACATACAGGATATCTATATGATAAGATCGAGACTGGAGGGACTCTGTGCCAGATGGGCCTGTGACAATATCACGGCCGAGCAGCTCGACGAGATGGAAGAGACTATCTACCTTGCGGAATTCCATGCGGCAAGGGGGCATATGGATCAGATGGCGGAGCTTGACAACAGATTCCATAATATCCTTTACGAGGCATCAGGATCCAAGATGCTTGAGCATCTTCTCAAGGACTACCACCAGTATGTGTGGAGAGTGAGACAGAAGACACTCTCAAGCAGCAGAGGAGCTGTCTCAAACGTTGAGCACAAGTTCATCATGGAAGCAATAAAAGAAAAAAATCCCGACAAAGCTGAGGAACTTGCAAACCAGCATATGATAAATGCCTATGATAATATGGTTGATCATGGACTTTTGGAAATGTATGACTAATTTAAGGAGAGTGACAAAATGAGCAAAATTCAGATGACCACACCTATCGTTGAGATGGATGGTGATGAGATGACAAGAGTACTCTGGCAGATGATCAAGGATAAGCTGATACTTCCTTTTATTGACCTTAAGAGCGAGTATTACGACCTTGGACTTAAGCACAGGGATGAGACTGATGATCAGGTCACAATTGACAGTGCCAACGCAACTTTAAAATATGGAGTTGCTGTTAAGTGTGCGACTATCACACCCAACAATGAGAGAGTAACAGAGTATGGTCTCAAGAAGATGTGGAAGAGCCCAAATGGTACCATCAGAGCCATTCTTGACGGCACGGTATTCAGAACACCCATCATGGTTAAGGGTATCGAACCAAATGTAAGGACATGGATTGAGCCGATAACACTTGCAAGACATGCCTATGGTGATGTATATAAGAATGTAGAGATAAGAGTACCCGGACCCGGAAAGGCAGAGATCCTTTTCACGGGAGAAGACGGTCAGGAGATTCGCAAGACCATCTTTGACTTTGATGAGCCCGGAATCATACAGGGTGTGCACAACAAGGACTCATCAATAAGGAGTTTTGCAAGGGCGTGTTTCAAGTATGCTCTTTCCGAAAAGAAGGAGCTGTGGCTGGGCACCAAGGACACTATAAGCAAGACATATGACAGGAGATTCAGGGAAATCTTTGATGAAGTCTTTGAGCAGGAATTCAGGGAGGACTTTGAAAAGGCCGGGATCACATATTTCTACACACTCATCGATGACGCGGTAGCCAGAGTAATGAAATCCAAGGGCGGATTTATCTGGGCCTGCAAGAACTATGACGGAGATGTTATGAGCGATATGGTCTCATCAGCTTTTGGCTCTCTTGCGATGATGACATCAGTACTGGTATCACCGACAGGAGTTTATGAGTACGAGGCTGCTCACGGAACCGTTCAGAGACATTACTACAAATACCTCAAGGGAGAACCTACTTCCACCAATCCCGTTGCAACAATCTTTGCCTGGACGGGAGCCCTCAGAAAGAGAGGAGAGCTTGACGGAATACAGGATCTTTGCTCATGGGCTGACAAGATGGAGAAGGCAACTCTCTCTGTAATAGAATCAGGCCGCATGACCGGTGATCTTGCGCTTATCACAGTGCTTCCCAATCCGGTCAAGCTTGGAAGCGAAGAGTTCCTCGATGCTATTGCGGAGCAGTTTAGAGGTCTATAAGATATTTTTACGGAGTAATCTATGATACTTTCAGTACATGGAATAAAAAAGAGCTTTGATGGAAAGGACATCCTTAGGGATGCCTCTTTTCATGTGGAAAAAAATGAGAAAGTGGCAATGGTCGGCATCAACGGTGCAGGCAAGACCACGCTTTTAAAACTGATAACAGGTGAGCTCTCACCGGAAGAGGGAGAGATCACTTTTTCCAGGGACATATCCTATGGATATTTGGCGCAGAATCAGAATGTTGACAGCATGAACACTGTCTACGAAGAACTGAAGCTGGTTAAAAAGGATGTGATCGAACTTGAGGATAACATAAGGCTCGCAGAGCAGGATATGAAGCATCTCAAGGGCAATGAACTTGAAGCGCTCCTCGACAGATACACAAGGATGAACGAGGAGTTTCAAAGAAAGAAGGGCTATGCATGGAAGAGCGAAGTGACCGGCGTTGCAAGAGGGCTTGGTTTTGCGGATGATGAGCTTGATAAGAAAATAAGTACGCTTTCCGGAGGACAGAAGACAAGGGTGGCGCTTGGTAAACTCCTCTTGCAGTCACCTGATCTTATCATACTTGACGAGCCTACCAACCACCTTGATATGAACTCAATAAGGTGGCTGGAGAACTATCTTCGGGGCTATGAGGGTGCTGTACTTATTGTATCGCACGACAGGTATTTCCTCGACCGGATAGCTGACAAGGTTGTTGAAGTAGAAAACTGCAAGGTTTCAGTCTTTAAGGGCAACTACAGTGAATATGCCAAAAAGAAGGAACTGAGGCGCGCTGCAGAGTGGAATGCCTATGTAAAACAGCAGCAGGAGATAAAACATCAGGAAGAGGTAATTGCCAGATTAAAATCCTTTAACCGTGAAAAATCCATCAAGCGCGCCGAGAGCAGAGAGAAAATGCTTGAAAAGATAGAAGTGCTTGACAAGCCCATGGATGTAAACGATCAGATGAAGATTACCCTGACACCCAGCTGCGTCAGCGGAGAAGACGTCCTGAAGGTTGAAAACCTGGGAAAATCCTTTGGATCTGAGAAGCTCTTTTCAGGACTTGATTTTGAAATAAAAAGAGGAGAACATGTCGCGATAATAGGTGATAACGGCACTGGCAAGACAACAATCCTTAAGATACTCAACCAGGTGATCCCCATGGATGAGGGGAAGGTGACCTACGGAACGAAGGTTCATGTGGGCTACTATGATCAGGAGCATCACGTGCTTCACGATGAAAAGACTCTGTTTGATGAAATCTCGGACGCATATCCTGATCTTAACAACACGGAGATACGTAACACTCTGGCAGCATTTCTTTTCACCGGAGATGATGTGTTCAAAAGAATAGGGGATCTCTCGGGAGGTGAGAAAGGAAGGGTAAGTCTTGCCAAGCTCATGCTCTCGGATGCCAATTTTCTGATACTTGATGAGCCGACAAACCATCTGGATATAACCAGCAAGGAGATACTCGAGTCCGCGATATCCGGTTATGAGGGAACTGTCCTCTATGTAAGCCACGACAGGTATTTTATCAACAGAACGGCAACAAGGATCCTTGATCTTACCGGCGGACAGCTTGTGAACTACATCGGCAACTACGATTACTATGAGGAGCATGTTGCTGACAGGATGGAGAGACTGTCCCTGTCAGAGAGCGGCGCCGCGAGTACTTCAGCAGCGCAGTCTGACGCGGTCAAAACGGCTGGGGGTTCCGACGACTGGAAGGCCCAGAAGCAGGCGCAGGCTGAGAAGAGAAAGCTGGATGCAGCCATAAGAAAGTGCGAAGAGGAGATAGAGAAGCTTGAAAAGAGAGATGAAGAGGTGACTAATGAGCTCTCAGACCCATCTGTCGGATTTGATCTTGGAAGGCTTAGGAAACTCACCGATGAACAGGAAGATATAAAAGCAAAACTTTCAGAACTGTATGATAAATGGGAAGAACTAAACACTCAGGGAGGCGCTGTTTAAGCGCTTCCTTTTTCTTGTTTATAAAAGCTTAATACAAAAGTCATTGTTAATTTGCATAAATTTTAATACAATTTAGTTAAGGTGACGCTTGGCCCTTGTTTTCCTGTGTTATAGATGATTAAGTGACACATATGAGGATTTTTTATGTGGGATTATAGCTTTGCAATACCAAGTTTACTGATATTGGGGCTTCTTTTGGTTTTCTATTTTTCGCTGCCAAGGCTTCATATAAGGATGAACAGGGCTTTTTTAGCGATGCTCGTGATCGAGAGCTTTGTTATAGTTTCTGACTTTGTCTCCAGCTGGCTTGACAGCAATATCAGCGCTTTTCCGCTGATTCTTGTTCATTTGTCGAATGTCTTATATTTCACGTTTTTCTTTATGAGAGCTCAGATAATGTTCTATTACACTGCCAGTGTACTAAGGACCATGCAGCTAAGCCGCAACAAGCTGGTATATCTGATTTATTTACCGGGCGCAATCTGTGCAATCTTGTCTATTTTGAGCCCTTTCTTCGGATTTATCTATTATATTGAAGACGGTCTGTATCACTCAGGCCCTCTGTACAATCTTTTGTACTACTGTTTCTGGTTTTACATTACGCTCAGCCTTATATGCTGGCTCAATTATTCGGAGAAACTGCGGAGAAATCGCGATAAGTATGGTCTTCTTCTTTACATCATGATCCTCACTGCAGGTATTGTCATAAGACAGATGTTCCCGCATATACTTCTTATGGACACTTTCTGTATCATGTCTGTTCTTGTGGCTTATCTCGTATTTGAGAACCCGGAATTCTATCTTGAGAGGAGAGGAAATGTCTTTAACAGTACGGCTTTCAGGGATTTCATTGATGAGAATAACGGAAGCCTTTCATACAACATTCTTGGGATAGTTATACATAACTACAATGACATGAGAGACGTTTACGGAGGCCGTCAGATGGATGAGGGTCTCATAATGATATCAGAATTTATCACATCTACGTTTCCTACAGCAAATATCTTTTACCACAGGCGAGGAAGATTCCTTGTTCTCTTTTCGAAGAATATGGATATGATGGATGTGATTCTTACCGTATCCGATAGGTTTAAGAGCCCGTGGAAATCGGAAAATGCGGATATTTTCCTCGATGTAGGCTATGCTGTCATGGATATTGGGAGCATGGTCTCTTCATCGGACATGATCCTCAGCAGTCTGATAAGCGCACTGGATGAGGCGGACTCCGGCAAGAGCAGGGAAGTAGTCTCCATCGATCAGACGGGTATGGATCAGACTTTGAAGGATACAGCGATGAAGAGGCTTCTCGATTCAGCCATAGAAAATGATCTGGTCGAAGTCTATCTTCAGCCCCTTACTGATGCGCGTTCCGGAAAAATTGTGGGAGCAGAGGCGCTTTGCAGACTTGTAGACAAAAAGGGCAATCAGATACCTCCTCAGTCATTTATTGGAATAGCTGAGCGAAACGGCAAGATCATCGAGCTTGGAGAGCAGGTATTTGAAAAGACATGCAGGTTCATTAAGGAGAAAAATCCCGCTGCATATGGACTTGAATGGATAAATGTAAATCTTTCTCCAATACAGTTTATCAGAGCAGACCTGGCTGAAGAGTTTTCAAAAATAGCAAATAAATATGATGTGGATCCCGGTATGGTTCATCTGGAGATAACCGAGGAGTCTATGATTGATGATGTCTTTTTGCAGAAGCAGATGGCTTCGATGAGGGAAAAGGGATTTAAGTTTGCACTCGATGATTTTGGCACAGGCTATTCGAACCTTAACCGTCTGAAGAGGTGTCCGTTCTCAAATGTCAAACTCGACATGAGTATTGTGCGGGACTACTTCAATGAACCGGATGAGATACTCCCGACAATAATAAAGGCATTCAAACAGATGGGATTTGAGATAACCGCAGAGGGAATCGAAGATGAGAATATGGAGAAGGTAATGAAGAGTCTGGGCTGCGACTATCTTCAGGGATATTACTATTCAAAACCAATACCTATGGATGAGTACGCTGCTAAGTTTTTAACCTGAACAAAAAATGTCTCCGGCAAAAAGGATTGACCTTGCGTCTGCGCAAATATATAATAAATGGGGTTTGACTTGCATAAGAAAGAGGAGACAGCTTTGAACAGTTTATATATACCCTTCTTATGGGAACTGCTGTTTGTAATTGCAACAATTCTGCTGCCCAAAGAGACACTGACGCTCTTTTTTGTGTTCTATCTGGGTCTCATATATTACTTTTATTTCTTTTATAAGCAGTTTTCATTTAGGAAATTATACAAGAACTTCAGAAGAATAATCACTTTCTGGATACCGGTAGCAATCACTTTTCTGGGACTGTACTTAGTCAATTATATCAGGACGATGGTTATACCGGGGCTCATAATAGGGGGCAGGGACGGAACAGTTCAGATCATATATCACAATGAACTGGGACCCACGCTTTTGTATGCTGTTATGATGATCATACTTAAGCCGGTTGCTGAGGAGCTCTTTTTCAGAAAAGCTATAATCAAGTTTGGGAGCAGGAAAAAAGTTATTGCCTTCACTGTGCTTAGCCTTCTCTTGTGTGCGCTCTCGCGTGCCCACGGGCTTATAGGCATAGCTGAATGGATGCTGATGGCTCTTCCTGTGACGATAGCGTATGTCGCTACGAGGAATATCTATATATCACTGACTGCACATGTTTTATTTGAGTTCTATGACAATATCTATGCAGTAGTTTATATGATTGCGAGGATATTTAAGAGATAGTTTTGGGGATAGCATTTGATGTCGGCATGTTCTGTCTATGGCATGCCGGCATTTTTATATGCATGGGCAGGTTTTTCCTGCCTGATACAAAAGTGTATGAAAAAAGGAGAGTGCGATGTCTTTATTTAAGCGAAAAGAAGGTGGCGGCACAAATGCGGCAAATGCCTTCAAAAAGGGAAAAAGAGGTTTTCTGATCGCGGTAGCGGTCGTGATCGTGTTTCTGTTTTTTAACGGAAGTTACTACTCTGTAAAGGAACAGGAACAGGCCATTCTTACCATGTTCGGCAAAGTTATCCGGGTTGATACCGCTGGGCTTTATTTCAAGATTCCTATTGTGCAGAGCGTACATATGATAGATATGACCACGCATGGAATCGGCATCGGATATACCGTCAGCAATGGTCAGAACGTGACAGTTGAGGATGAGGGGATCATGATCACCTCTGACTTCAACTTCGTAGATATTGATTTTTATCTTGAATATAAGGTGAGTGACCCGGTTGCTGCCTATTATAATTCCGAGGAGCCTGACATCATCATGAAGAACATGGCTCTGGCAAACATAAGGAATACAGTTGTCAACTATCCCGTTGATGACGTAATCACTACGGCCAAAGGTCAGATCCAGGCAGAGGTCAAAGAGAATCTTCAGAAAGAACTTACTGAGAAAAATATCGGTCTTACGGTCGTGAATATCTCCGTACAGGACGCGGAGCCGCCGACACAGGAGATCGTGCAGGCATTTAAATCTGTCGAGACTGCCAAGCAGGGCAAGGAAACAGCCGTGAACAATGCCAAGAAGTATCAGTCAGAGGAACTTCCCAAGGCAGAGGCGAGCGCCGACAAGATTGTGCAGGATGCCGAGGCTTCCAAGGAGTCGAGAATCGCGGAGGCACAGGGACAGGTTGCCCGATTTAACGAGATGTACGAACAGTACAAACTGCAGCCCTATATAACCAAGAAACGTCTGTTTTATGAGACCATGGAAGATATACTTCCGGATCTGAAGGTGATAATCACCGACGGCAATACACAGCAGATGTTACCACTCGAGAGCTTCACGGAAAGTGAATGAGCAGGTTGATTGATTTTATAGGAGGCAGTTATGGTAGAAACTAAAAAGAGCTTTTTTAAATATATTCTGATCGTTCTGGTAATCGCGGCGGTAGTTGTCATAGGCTCCGGACTGTTTGTTGTTCATCAGAACGAATATGTTACGGTAAGGAGATTCGGCAAGATTGTAAGTATTGAGTCTGAACCCGGGCTTCACTTCAAGGTGCCTGTAATGGATGATATACAGTCCATAAGCGGCAAAATAGTTCTTTTCGACATACCGTCATCGGATGTAATAACCAAGGACAAGAAGTCTATGATCACAGATACCTATGTTCTCTGGAAAGTATCTGATCCACTGCGCTATGTTCAGACTCTGAACGCAATAAGCGCAAGGGCAGATGAGAGAATCGAGGCATCGGTGTACAATGCCACCAAGAATGCTATTTCATCTATGACTCAGGATGAGGTCATTGAGGCAAGAGGAGAGTACCTTACGAGACTTATCACAGACGAGGCCAATTCGGACATGTCAGGGTACGGAATATCAATAGTCCAGGCGCAGATCAAGGCGCTTGACCTTCCGGATGACAACAAGCAGGCAGTCTATGACAGAATGATCTCTGAGAGAAATAACATTGCGGCTTCTTATACCGCAGAGGGTGAAGCTGAAGCCCAGAAGATACACAACCAGACGGACAAGCAGGTAGCGATCCTTAAGGCACAGGCACAGAAAAATGCGGCAATGCTTGAGGCAGAGGGTGAAGCAGCTTATATGGAGACACTTTCCAAGGCTTATGACACCGAGGAAAAGGCTGAGTTCTACAATTACATAAGGGGTCTTGACGCGCTCAAGGCATCTCTTGTGGGTGATAAGACAATAATTCTTGACAAGAATTCGGAGCTTGCAAAGATCCTTGTGGGTAATTTTGATTAACATGTCATTGGAGTGGATTATATAATTCTTAATCCACTCCATATTTTTTTGTTGATTTTTTTGAAAAAATGTTGTAACGTATCTGTGTAGTAAATATTTTGAAGCAGTTTCTTAAACAAAAGCATTATTATATGCGGTCGTTTACTTATCCCAGTGATGATTTAAAAGATTTGTTTAAATAGTTTTTTTTATGGCGCTGACTGCGCAGAAACGGAGTAACATTTGAGAGAAAAATACGAAACACTTAAACTTAATGACCTTAGAGAAATTGCCAAGAAGCGTGGCATAAAGGGAGCAACAGGAATGAAGAAGTCTGATATCATCGATCTGATGTGCAGACTCGACGAAGAGGAAGCTAAGGCCAAGGAAGAACCGGTAAAGCCTGAAAAAGAGGAAACTCCCAAGGCTGCAAAAAAGCCTGCCGGCAGAAAGAAAAAGGTAATAATGTCTGTTTCTTCAAATGCCCCGGAAGAGGGCTCAAAAGAAGTTGCAGGCCAGGCAGTTAAGGCGGAGACTGCAAAAATACAGAAGGCAGAGAGCACAAAAGCACCAAAGCCTGTCGAAGAAGAGAAGGCAGAAGTATTTGAGGAGCAGTTTGAGGGCGACAGCGCCTATGGTATCCTTGAAGTTATGCAGGATGGATACGGATTCATCAGATGCGAGAACTATCTGCCCGGAGAGAATGATGTATATGTGGCTCCGAGTCTTATCAGGAAGTTCAACCTCAAGACCGGAGACATTTTAAAGGGCGCATGCAGACCCAAGAAAGAGACTGACAAGTTTGCGGCTCTTAACAGACTTGACCTTGTAAACGGCTACAAGCCTGAGGTTGCAATGGGCAGATGGGATTTCGAGAAGATGACACCTATCTTCCCTAATTCCAGGATCAGACTTGAGCAGCCCGGATGTTCAGTTGCCATGAGGATCATGGATCTCATCAGCCCTATTGGTAAGGGACAGAGGGGTATGATAGTATCACCGCCCAAAGCAGGTAAGACAACCCTTCTCAAGGAAGTTGCCAAGTCAGTGTTAAAGAACAGCTCTGACATTCATCTTATCATCCTTCTTATTGATGAGCGTCCTGAGGAAGTTACTGATATCAAGGAATCAATTGAGGGACCAAACGCAGAGGTGATTTATTCAACCTTCGACGAGCTTCCCGAGCACCACAAGAGAGTTGCAGAGATGGTTATGGAGAGGGCGAAGAGGCTTGTTGAGCATGGCAAGGATGTCGTAATACTCCTTGACTCTATCACAAGACTTACAAGAGCCTACAATATAGTAGTTCCTCCGTCAGGAAGAACCCTTTCAGGTGGTCTTGATCCCGCAGCCCTTCATATGCCCAAGAAGTTCTTCGGCGCTGCAAGAAACATGAGAGAGGGCGGCAGCCTTACAATTCTTGCAACAGCACTTATTGAGACAGGCTCCAAGATGGATGATGTTATCTACGAGGAGTTTAAGGGCACCGGCAATATGGAGATGGTACTCGACAGGAAACTTCAGGAAAAGAGAATCTTCCCTGCCATCAATATTCCGAAGTCAAGTACCAGAAGAGAAGATCTTCTTCTTTCATCCGAGGAGCTTACTGCTATCAATAACCTCAGAAAAGGCTTTAACGGCATGAAGGCAGATGATGCGGTTGACCAGTGCATAAATCTGTTCTCCAAGACAAGAAATAACATGGAATTTGTGAGAATGGTTGAGAAGCAGATCCGCTTCTGAGAAAATATATGGAATTAAAAAAGTGGCCTTTGGCCACTTTTTTATTATATATCCCTTAGATCAAGAAGGTTTTCTATATGTCTGGATTCATTGGAAAGCCGCTCTTCCTTTTTCTGCTGGCGGATTGTCTTGCCGTCTATATGCTCAAGGTTCTGAGGATCGAGAGGATTGGTAACTATCCTGGAGGTTGCACTGCCTGCAGGAATGGTGATAGTCGCAGGTCTCTCAGGGACCATGTCAAGAGCGATATCTTCCTCAACTTCGACGATCTGCTGCTTCTGGGGGATCTTGGGATTTAGATCGGTGGCAGGTACTTTGTCGAGATTAGTGTACTTCTCGTGCTTCTTGGAAGAGAGAAGACCGATGAGATCCACATTGAGATTTGAGATACTGCAGCCCACAGCCTTTTTGCCCTGAAGAACAAAGTTCCTGACAACAACAGTCGATATCTCATAGTTGTGCAGCGTGGCGCCGTATCTGAACATGACATCCAGTCTGTCGCCGATATTGAGATTGGTAATATTGTCGGGAATAAGGGAAATGCCCCTCATGGAAATATCATGTATGAGGCAGTTCTTGAGATCCAGATTGTTGCCGTTAATGGACATAAGGCCAAGCTTTTCTATATAAAACCTTTCGGCTCTTCTGGAATTCTCAGGCTGAAGCATGGAAGAGCTTCTTATGAGATGGAAGTTGCCGTATCTCGTTTTGACAGGAGTAATGGATGTTGACATGAATCTGTAGACGCGCCCGTCGCGCTTGTTGCGTATCTCGACATTGGACGGTTCAAGGAACTGCATATATTTGCCGAAATACTCCATCGGCTTCACCAAAAGACCTGCTGACACGCCAAAAATGGCCTCAGTCATAAGAACGGTACTGTGGCCGGATATGGCAGCATGGATTTTTACTTCTGATCCGTTTGCAATCTCGCTGACCTTCATACAATTGTACCCCCTGAAAAAACCCCCTAAACCCATACATTTTGCTAATATTATGATATACTACACATAAAAAAAAATCCAGTATATCAAGGGAGTGGGATAGGAATATGATTGAAGAAAACCTTAAGACAGTAGAAGAAAACATCAGTGCTTCCTGCCAAAAATCGGGGAGGGACAGAAGCGAGGTAACACTTATTGCAGTGAGCAAGACCAAGCCCGTAAGCGACATAAGACGTGCCATGGAATGCGGAATAACTGTGTTTGGTGAGAATAAGGTACAGGAGATAAAGGACAAGACCGAAGAAATCAGGGAGCCTTTGTTCTGGCATATGATAGGCCATCTCCAGGCCAACAAGGTTAAATATCTTCCGGGAAGGGTGTGCATGATACACTCGGTTGACAACAGAAAGCTTGCGGATGAGATTGAAAAACAGTTTGCCAAGGCTGGAATGAATATAGATGTTCTTATCGAGGTCAATATGGCGGGGGAGGAGAGCAAATTCGGACTCGCGCCTTCGCTTGTTCCTGACTTTGTAAAGCAGATCAGCTCATTGGAGCACCTCAATATCAGAGGACTTATGACGATAGCGCCATACACAGAGGACCCTGAGAGCAACAGGCAGTACTTTAAAGGGCTTAGAGATCTGATGAACGACATAAACAATATGGGGATTCCCGGTATTAAGATGGATCAGCTCTCTATGGGAATGACCGGGGACTATATGGTCGCTATAGAAGAGGGTGCTACTTTTGTCCGGGTAGGCACCGGAATATTTGGAGAAAGAGATTATTCAGCTACAGTCTAACCTGAAATGACTTAAATATTAAATAAATATAAACGAATTTACACTAAAAAGTCCAAAGGGTATAATTAATTATGTACCGTTTGGACTTTTAGTATTGTTGGAAGGTCACTATGTTCAGAACAGTTCCCTTATCAAAAAACCTGACACTGGATCAGCTTAATCATTTGATAGATACCGGGCATGTTTTTGTTACTCCGTTTGGACTTAATAGGACATGTTATATTGTGGTGAACCACAAACCGTTTATGGTGATCGCGACGGATATCTCTATCAGGGGTGTCCAACTGTCGGGTTCATGGTACACCTGGGAAGAGGTAGAGGCGATGGGAGGTGTCTATGACTCAGAATTTGAAGCACTGAAAGCAATCGCCGGAGGCGCGTAAAGTTTATAAGAGATAAAAGCAGATATTTGGGGAATCCCGATATCTGTTTTTTGTTTACGGGCAAAATATAAACAATTCATAAACTCTGTACCTAGATACTGTTTTGATGTAATGATATTTGATAAAATTTATTCCGTGCATTATAAATTGGAGGCAATAACGTGGGATACGTTTTTTATTATGTTGAAGCGCATTTGGCATGTTTGCTGCTCATCGCAATGGTCTTCTTCAAAATCGTCAAGGGTGTCAACAAACAGGCTTCACAGCTATATCTTGGAAATCTGCTCATGATACTCATGCTTTATTTTGTTGCGGAGATTTACTGGGCTGTAGTTGACGGTGGTATCATTGAGACAACAAGAGAGAGACTCTATCTTTCCAATACATTCACCTATATTCTTATAACTTTTGCAGCCTATTACTGGTTAATACTCTCAGAGGTGATACAGAAGGATGCCTATGTTGAGAAAGCAAGAAACAGGCTGCTCATTGCGATCCCTGTGATGATATCATCACTCCTTTGCATAACCGCATACTGGACAGGGCTTCTTTTTTATGTGGACGAGAACAACAAACTCATAAACGGGAGATTCTATTTTATTCTGATAGTTGTTCCGTTTACCTATATGATGGCTGCTTCGGTCAAGGCATTCGGAAGGTTTCTGAATAAGGACAAGTATATCGACAGAAATATCTACTTTATGATAGGAATTTTTCCTTTCGCGCCGATAACACTCGGGATCTTGCAGACAATCTTCTGGAGGGTTCCGCTTCTGTGCTATGGGGCGGTTGCGGCAGTCTTTTATGTTTACATTACATCGCTCGACAACCTCATTTCAATTGATCCGCTGACTCAGACCAACAACAGAAACCAGATGTTCAAGTACCTCATTCAGAAGATGAGGGGAATGGACAGCGG
>JAEEGL011795677.1_pt1 | contig 21940 bp, 15 predicted proteins | sample 9134231 | NCBI WGS metagenome assembly JAEEGL01 (sample SAMN16246548, study PRJNA631951) | gut metagenome | biome: gut microbiome; feature: rumen; material: fiber-attached | host: Bos | place: Iran: Karaj | collected 2018-10 | reverse complement strand
TTGGTGACGCCGTTTTCATCTTCGCAGATGTTCTCGAAACCGGAAGGCGTACCGTTGTAGCCGTCCGAGATGATGGTGCGGTCCTTGACCAGCAGGGCCCCCACCTTCCTGCGCTTGCAGTAGGAGTTCTGGGCCCATACTTCGGCCATTTCCAGATGGGGTTGGTCGAACTTACTGGGCATTAGTTTCTCTGGTACAGGTAGCGTTTGATGCTCTTCTTGGGCGTGCGCTCGAAGTCTTCGGGCATCAGCTCGATCTTCTTGATCTGGGCATACTTGGGCAGCTCATCGTTGATAGCGGGCAGAAGGCCTTTGATGCGCTTCTTGAACTCGTCGCGGGTGAAGCCGTCCAGTTCTCCCTGATGCCAGTCGGGATAGATGAGGGCAGTGAGGCCGCCGTCGTCCTCCACTACCAGGGAATCCACCACGTAGTTGAAGTTATTGATGGTTGCTTCCACTTCTTCCGGATAGATGTTCTGGCCGGAAGGACCCAGCACCATGCACTTGGAGCGGCCCTTGAGGAAGAGGTAACCGTCTTCGTCCACCACTCCCATGTCGCCGGTGCGGAACCAGCCGTCGGACGTAAAGGACTCCTGGGTGGCCTTTTCGTTCTTGTAGTAGCCCAGGCACACGTTGGGACCCTTCACCTGCACTTCGCCGGGGATGTTGCGGGGGTCGTCGGAGTCGATGCGGATCTCCATGTTCAGGGCCGCACGGCCGGCCGATCCCACTTTCACCTTGCTCCAGTGGGCATAACAGATGATGGGGCCGCACTCCGTCATGCCGTAACCCACCGTGTAGTGGAAGCCAATCTTGTTCAGGAATTTCTCCACCTCCGGGTTGAAGGCGGCACCGCCCAGGATCACTTCTTCGAACTGACCGCCAAAGGCGTTGGTGAGTTCCGTGCAGAACTTCTTCTCGATGGTGGGACCCAGGATGGGGATACGGCGATAGAGTTTGGTTTTGTCGATGAGGGGCTTGAGCTTGCTCTTGTACACCTTCTCCATCACCAGCGGCACGGCAATGATGATGTCCGGATGGACCTCGCTGAATGCCTGCATGATGATCTTGGGGCTGGGCACGCGGCTCAGGAAGTGCACGTGCATGCCGATGGTCATCTCGAACAGGAACTCGAACATCATGCCGTACATATGGGCCGACGGCAGCATGCTCACCACGTTCATCCCGGCCTTCAGCATGGGGCAGGCGTCCTTGGCGGCGAACTCGATATTGGAGTACAGGGCCCTGTAGGGCAGCATCACGCCCTTGGAGAAACCGGAAGTACCGGAGGTATAGTTGATGATGGCCAGTTCCTCGGGGCTGTCCTCGTAGTAGTTGATGTCTGAAGGCTCAAACTCGTTGGGATAGCGCTTGCCGAATTCCTCGTTCAGGTGTTCGCGCACCTGGGCCAGTTCTTCCGTGGCGGCATACAGGAACTTGAAGTTGTTGATCTGAACCACAACGGCCAGGTCCGGCATCTCTTCGGCCGACAGGCCTTCCCAGATAACCTCGTCCACAAACAGGACACGGGCTTCCGAGTGATTCACCAGGTAATGGATATTGCCGGGCTTGAATTCGTGCAGGATGGGAACGGCTACGGCGCCGTAGGTAATGGCTGCCAGGAAACTCACGCCCCAGTTGGCCTGGTTGCGGGAGCAGATGGCCACCTTGTCCCCTTTCTGGAGACCGCATTGCTCGAAGGCAATGTGCAGGTTGGCGATTCTGCGGGCCACATCGCGATAGGCCAGGGTCATACCGTGGAAATTGGTAAGGGCGGGACGGTCCCAGTTGCGGACCATACTTTCCTGTAGCGCCTTGTTAACAGATGAAAACTCCATATCTTCAGGTAGGTTTTTAGTTCAATTTAATTTCGCGCACCTTGCCGTCGTAGCACTCGGCGTTCACGCCCTTGGACGTGGGAGTGAGGACGGCGTCCGGTTTGAGCATTTTGCCGCCGTCGGCCTTGTACAGGGGCTCACCGCCCTCGAAGGGATAGATAAGCGTCTGGATGGAGGTGCGCACCACCCAGTAGCGTTTGCCGCCCAGCTCCAGGAGCTCCGGCAGGTTCTTGACGGTTTCGGGAGCATGGATGCCCTTCCAGCCTGCCACGCGTTCTCCGTGCAGGTTGTATCTTTCCAGGGTGTTGTCCGTGTGCAGGATCATCACCGTATAGCCGCTGGCTCCGGTGAAATCATATACGTCGGGGCCCAGCAGGACGGTCTTCTTCAGGGTAATGGGGAAGCCGTTTACCCAGCGGCCCAGCCGGTCCATCAAGTACATCTTGTTGCCGGCGCAGAAGAGCCACTGCAGTTTCTTGTTGTTATAGAAATCGATGGTCTGTACCCGGCCGCAGATGGTCTCCTTGAAGGAAACGCCCCAGACATCCTTGTCGTTTTCGTCCCGCAGGCAGATGGACTTGTGGGCGTTCTGGTACAGATAATTGGTTTTGCCCGTGGCGAAGTTGGTCACAGGGAACAGGCCGCCGGGCACCACCACCACGGTATCCCGCTCCAGCACCTGCACCTTGGTGCCCTTCAGGGCCCGGGTGTCCAGCTGGATGCGCATAAAGGGACGTTCTCCGGAGAGGTCCAGTGCAGCGGCGGCGGGTGCAAAGCCCGCACCTTTCACATAGTCCTGCAGCGGTGCGGCCAGGTTGTCGGCAAAGATTTCGGTGGCCGTGCCGGGGGCGTCGGAGAAGGAGGCGTAGGCCACGAAGCCGTCGGGCAGGGACACGGAAGCATCGGCCAGCCGGCTCTTAAGGGGATATTCCAGGAAGGATTTGTCGGCGAAAAGACGCGCGGTGGGAAGGTCTCCGAACACGCTCCAGCGATTGTTCACCGCGGCGCACACGCTGTCCTGCACGGCAAAGCTGTCTCCCAGCACGGTGGCCAGGCAGCCTCTATATTCGTTAGCCGATTCACTCCCCAGCCTGAGGTCCTTGGCGCTGCGCACCAGGACAGCTTCCCGCAGCACGCCGTTGGCGTCCTGGAAGGAGGCTTTCACCACTTCCCGGGGCTGCAGGCTGGTGAACCACTCTTCGGGGCTCAGGCTGCGGCCGCCCTTGGCCTTGAGGGCCCTGTTGTACTGCACCAGGTTGGCGTTCCCGTCTTCCTGGGCGCGGCGGGCGGCGAAGAAGGCAGCCACATCGGATACCGGCACAGACACGGCCTTGGCGGTGAAGTACGGAAGGACTTCGGGGAATTCCGGCTGCGGGGCCGGGGTGCCGTCAAAGGCGGCGAAATAACTGCCGGCACCCTCTCCGTGGAGGGCCTGGCCGCTCAGGACCAGGTGGTTATTGGACATGGACTGTACGCTCCAGGCGCTCCAGGCCGTGAGGTTCTTCACAAAGGAAGCCTCTTTCTGCAGGCCCTTGGCAGCGTACATCTGCATCAGTTTGGGGGCGTGGGAATGGGCTACCAGAATCACTTCGGGGCCGGAAACTGTGTTCACCAGGTCCTGCAGATGGCGGGTGCCCAGGATGGAATGGCCGCCTTCCAGCTGGCGGGCGCCGGCGTTCAGGAAGGTTTCGCTGCGGGAAGCCAGTAAGAATCCGTTCGAGCGCAGGACCTTAAGGCCGGCCTTGGCGGCCAGGGCCTCCAGCGTGGAATCGGCCTGCTCGGATTCGGCCGCCACCAGAGGGACCAGCGCGCCGCTGTTATGCAGCGACACGGCCACCTTGCGGTGACTCAGGGCGTTCAGATACTGCATGAAAGCGGGATTGCCCGGGGCCAGGAAGCCCTGCAGGAAACCGGTGGAGTCGGCCATGAGCCCGGCCGCACGGGAGGAGCCGTCAAACACCACCACGGCGGTGGCGTCTGAAGGAACGGCGCCCAGTACGTTCCAGGAGGCCGCTACCTGCTTTTCGGCAGTGCCAGGGCCCGCCGGTTTATATAACCGTATCACAGCCAGCGCAATACCGGCCAGAAGCAGAGCCAAGGCGGTTACAGCCACTATGGTTGACCTTTTTCCCATATCATGCAAAGATACGTATTTTTTCTCACTTTATAGCCTTACCGCGCCCAAAGTTCATCTATAAAGATGAAGCCCGGAGCGCCGGCACCGGGATGCCAGGCAGGAATGGTGCCGATATTCCGCGCATAAACCTTCACGTAACGGGCGGTGCAGTCCACGGGCAGTTCTGCATCCCACACCTGAACCTGATAGTCCTGTTCATCCACGGTGGTATCCAGCCTGCCTGCCGGGGTAAAGTGTTCGCCGTCGGAAGACACGGAGAATTCCACCCACCGCGGCATCCATATCCAGGAGCGGGCGTCCTGGAGAAAACCGGCTCCCAGCACGCACAGAGGCCGTTCCTGGAGCAGGTCCAGCACCGCCTCGAAGTCCGTGTCCTGGTAACCCTGCCAGCCGCCCGTGCGCCAGTTGAGACCGCCGCGGGTGCTGTCAATGAGACCTTCGTCCCCGCCTGCCGTGTACTGCCTGCTGTAACGGGAATGGATGGAAACGGCGCGGTCTTTCTGCACCTGCCGCACCCGGGAGCGGGTGACGAAACTCTTCTTGCCGTCCTTCACGGCCCAGGCGGTGAGTTCACACGGCTCCTTCACGGTGAAGGGGCCCTTGTACAGTTTGTGCGAACCGCCGCCCACGGTGTAAAACAGCAGTCCATCCCCTTCCAGGTCCACTTTCAGGGAGTCCGTGAAAATGTCGTTCTCCATCACGAACGCCGGATTGGTGATGATGGCCGGCACGGCGGGCTCCTTTTCCGTCATCCCCGGACAAACGGGGTATTTGCCAATGGAAGAGAGCACGTACCAGGCGCTCATCTGGCCGCAGTCGTCATTGCCGCACAGGCCGTCGGGGGCGCTGGAATACAGCGTTTCCAGAATCTGCTCTACCCGCGCCTGCCGCTTTTCCGGCTTACCGATGGCATCGTACAGATAGGCCACATGGTGACTGGGTTCGTTGCCGTGGGCATACTGGCCGATGAGGCCGGTGATATCGGCCTGCGTACGTCCAGTGGTCTGCTCCGGCGCTTCAAAGAGGGCGTCCAGCCGGGCCTCGAAGGCTTCCGGCCCGCCCAGAGCTTCGATGAGCCCGGGAATGTCGTGCGGCACGAAGAAGCTGTACTGCCAGGAATTGGCCTCGGTATAGTGGTTGTTCACCTCGCGGGGGTCGAAGGGCGTAACCCAACGGCCGTTGAGCCGTGCGCGCATGAACTTGGTCTCGGGATCCAGCACATTCTTCCAGTACTGGGCGCTTTGCATAAACTCCTGATATTCCTGTATATGCCCCAGCCGGAGGGCCACCTGTGCCACGCACCAGTCGTCGTAGGCGTATTCCAGCGTCTTGGACACGCTCTCGTGCTCGTCGTCGGCCAGCACCAGACCGTTTTTTCGGAAGCTGTCCAGGCCGAACTCGGGATTGAGGGCCGATGCCACCAGCGCCTGGAAGGCATGCTCATAGTCGAAGCCCGTGATGCCGCGGGCCATGGCATCGGCGATCACCGGCGCGCTGTTGTAGCCTATCATGCAGTTGGTTTCCCAGCCGGAGAGCTCCCACACGGGCAGTTTGCCGGCCTCGTCAAAGATGGAAAGCATGGACTGGATGAAGTCCACGGTGCGTTCCGGCTCTATCTCCGTGAGCAGCGGATGCAGGCCGCGGAAGGTGTCCCAGAGGGAGAAAACGGTGTAGCGTTCCCAGCCATCGGCCTTATGCACTTCCCCGTCCATGCCGCGGTACTCCCCGTTCACGTCGGAGTACAGGCTGGGGTGGATGCCGGTATGGTAGAGGGCGGTGTAAAAGCGGGTTTTGTGCTCCTTATCTTTATAGGGGCAGGGCACTTTGGCCAAATAGTGTTCCCAGGCCTTTTCGGTGGCCTTTTTCTGGGCTTTCAGGCTGGAAGGATACTCGCTGTAGAGATTGGCTTTGGCGTTTTCCACGGAGACCGAGGAGATGCCTATCCGCACTTCCACGTGGTGGCCCGGGAAGCAGATATCGGCCACTTCCCCCTGGATATCGGCCCAGACGGGGGAATCGCTGAACTCCATATAGAAGTACACCCGCTGATGCCGCGCCCAGCTGTTGGAAACGCGGTATCCGTAGCAGGCATTCCCATCAACCTGGATGTCGTAGTCCTCCAGCGGGTCCCGGTGCTTGAGGTCTACGGTGATGGTTGCCTTCTCCTTAAACCGGTACTGATGCAAGGCGCTTCGCCGCCCGGCACTTAGTCTGGCCTGCACCTGCGTGTCTTCCAAATACACCTCATAGTAGCCCGGAGAGGCCTTTTCCCGGCTGTGGGAGAAGCGTGAAGGCTGGCCGCCGGGGGTAACGAGCACGTCGCACCAGTCGTCGCAGCCCGTACCGCTCAGGTGCGTGTGCGAGAAACCGTAGATGAGGCTGTCGCTGTAATGATACCCGCTGCAGCCATCCCAGTCCCCCGGGTTGGGCCGCGTGTCCGGGCTCAGCTGAATCATGCCAAAGGGGTAAACCGCCCCGGGAAAAGTGTGTCCGTGCGCATCCGTACCCACAAAGGGATTCACGTACGGCAGCAGGGATACCAAAAGGACAATCAGTGTATTCATACTCCAAATATACGATTTTTTTCACTAACTTTGAGGTATGAAAACACAACTGATCACCCTTGCCGTGGTTCTGACGGCGGCCGTGTGCGGCTGCGCGGAACCCACTCCCCGCCAGAAGGCGGAAAAAGAAGCCCAAATCAAAGCCCAAGCCCTGCTGGAACAGCTTACGCCGGACGAAAAGGCATCCCTGCTGCTGTATACTTCCCCGGCCATCGAGCGGCTGGGCATCCGGTCCTACAACTGGTGGAACGAAGCCCTGCACGGCGTGGGCCGCAACGGCAGCGCCACCGTGTTCCCCATGCCTGTGGGAATGGCGGCTTCCTTTGACGAACCCCTGCTGGAAGAGGTGTTCACGGCGGTGAGCGACGAAGCCCGCATCAAGCATCATCTGGCACCTGAAAGCGGCTGGTACCAAGGGCTTACGTTCTGGACGCCCAATATCAACATCTTCCGGGATCCGCGCTGGGGCCGCGGCATGGAAACCTATGGCGAAGATCCGTACCTCACGGGCGTGATGGGCATGGCGGTGGTGCGCGGCCTGCAGGGAGACCCCGATTCGGCCGTGGAGAAACTCCACGCCTGCGCCAAGCACTTTGCCGTGCACTCCGGAACAGAGCGTAACCGGCACCGCTTCGACGCACAGGTGAGCGAAAGGGACCTGCGGGAGACCTACCTGCCCGCCTTCAAGGACCTGGTCACCAAGGCCGGCGTGAAGGAAGTGATGACGGCCTACAACCGCTTCCGGGGCGTTCCCTGCGCCATGAACGACTATCTGGTGAACGATATCCTGCGGGGCGAATGGGGGTACAAGGGACTGGTGGTGTCGGACTGCTGGGCCCTGTCCGACGCCTACGTCCCCGGGCGGCACGACTATTCGGCCGATGCAGCCATCGCGGCTTCCCAGGCCCTGAAAAACGGCGTGGACGTGGAGTGCGGCGAAACGTATGCCTACCTGCCGGAAGCCTACTCCCGCGGCCTGATTGACGACAAAGACCTGGACAAGAGCCTGCTTCGCGTCCTGAAGGAACGCTACCTGCTGGGCGAAATGGACGGCGCGTCCCCCTGGGACAACCTGGATCCCGCCCTGGTGGAAGGCCCCGAGCACCGGGCCCTGTCCCGCAAGATGGCCACAGAGTCCCTGGTCCTGCTGCAGAATGGCGGTGTCCTGCCCTTGAATGCAGACCTGCGCCTGGCGGTGGTTGGCCCCAACGCCGACGATGAAGAAATGATGTGGGGCAACTACAACGGCGTGCCCAACGAAACCATTACCCTGCTGGAAGCCCTCCGGGAGCGCATCCCCGGCATCCCTTACATCAAAGGCTGCGGCTGGGTGGACAGCCCGGAGAAAGACGTGCTGAAGAAGCTCGCCGATGTAGACGTGGTCATCTTCGCAGGCGGCATCTCGCCGCGCCTGGAAGGTGAGGAAATGCCCGTGGAGGTGCCTGGATTCGACCTGGGAGACCGCACCAGCCTGGAACTGCCCGCCGTACAGCGGGAACTGCTGCAGCAGCTGCACAACGCCGGCAAGCAGGTGGTGCTGGTGAATTTCTCAGGCAGCGCCATGGGCCTGGTGCCCGAAACCAGGAGTTGCAACGCCATCCTCCAGGCCTGGTATCCCGGCCAGGAAGGCGGTCCCGCCATTGCCGACGTCCTGTTTGGCGACGCAGCCCCCTGCGGCAAACTTCCCGTCACTTTCTACAAGAACGTCGAGGACCTGCCGGAGGTGGAGGATTATAATATGGAAGGTCACACTTACCGCTATTTTCGCGGAGAACCGCTGTTCCCCTTCGGTTTCGGCCTCAGCTATACCCGCTTCGAATACGGAGAGGCCCGGGTGCACAAGGGCGAACTCATCATTCCCGTAACCAACGCCGGTTGCATGGACGCCACGGAAGTGGTACAGCTGTACGTGCAGCGGCCTTCGGATACGGCCGGCCCCAACAAGACCCTGCGCGGTTTCCGGCGCGTGACTATCCCGGCCGGCGAGACCGTGGAAGTAACATTCCCCCTGAACGCCGACACCTTTATCTGGTGGAACGAGGAGGAGGAGGATATGCTTCCTTTACGGGGGGCTTACAAACTGCTGTACGGCAGCGACAGCCAGCACGTGAAAGCGCTGGACTACAAGTACTAGACTTACATCATTTTCCAATGCGGACCGAATCGCTCAAAAGCGGCTCGGTCCAATTTTTCGCGGTCGTCGGGATGGGCGATACCTATGAGCAGCCGGGCACGTTCCTGCAGGGACTTGCCATAGAGATTGGCGGCGCCGTATTCGGTCACCACCCACTGGACATCGGCCCGGGGGGTCACCACGCCGGCACCGGGTTGGAGCACGGGGACAATCTTGGGAAGGCCTTTGGCGGTGCGGGAGGCCATTGCGATGATGGCTTTTCCGCCGTCGGAGAGCTTGGCGCCCCGCACGAAGTCCAGCTGACCGCCGGTGCCGGAGAACATCCGCTCCCCTATGGAATCGGCGCACACCTGGCCCGTGAGGTCTATCTCCACGGCCGAATTGATGGACACCACTTTGGGATTCCGGCCGATGACGTAAGGGTCGTTCACGTACTTGATATCCCGCATCAGCACGGCCGGGTTGTGGTCGATGAAATCGTACACTTTCTGGGAGCCCAGGAGGAACGACGCCACCACTTTCCCCCGGTCCAGTTCCTTGTTGGCACCGTTGATGATACCCTTCTCAATAAGGTCCAGGGCACCGTCGGCAAACATTTCCGTGTGCAAGCCCAGATCCTTGTGGCCGGTGAGGGAAGCGCACACGGCGTTGGGCAGGGAGCCGATTCCCATCTGCAGGCAGGCGCCGTCGGGCACCAACTGCGCGCAGTTTTGGCCGATGATACGGTCGGTTTCAGACGGGGCCGCATACGCCTTGGTGAACAGCGGCGTGTCGTCGGAGACCAGGTAGTCGAAGCGGTCCAGCGGCACCAGGTCCCCGTAGGCGAACGGGACGTGGGGATTCACCACGCCTATCTTGAGTTTGGCTACGTCCAGAGCGGCGATGGAGCAGTCCACGGAGGTGCCCAGGGAGACCATCCCGTTTTCGTCGGGCAGGGAAACCTGTACCAGCGCCACGTCGCAGGGAAGGGCGCCGGAGCGGTACATCGCCTGGGTCTCGAAGAGGTGGGCTGGGAGGTAATCGGCATACCCGGCATTCACGTTGGCGCGCACGTTGGGTCCCACGAAGAACCCCTGCTCGAAGAAGACGCCTGCGTACTCCGGAGCGCTGTAGGGGGCCGGACCTTCCGTGTGGAAATGGTGGAAGTGAAGGTCCCGCACCTCACCGGCATCGGCCCGTTTCTGCAGGGCGCGGATGAGGATATGGGGGACGCTGGCCACACTGCCCAGATGGATGTGCGAGCCGCTTTTGATCCGGGAGACCGCCAGGTCCGGGGAGACGAAATTTACCATTTAACCGAGAATAGTCTAGGATTCACCACCAGGGAGAACCAGCCCCAGCGGGCCTGGCTGCTGCCACCCTCCTGTTTCAGGCGGGCCATGGTTTCCGTACCGAACATATGGGTATAGCCCAGCACCAGGGAAACGTCCTTGGTGAACTGATAGCTCAGTTCCACTTCGATGCTGTGACCCAGCGTCATGGACAGGTCCTGGAGGTGGGTGGCCACGGCCAGGTAATGGTACGTAAGTTTGCCGTTCAAATTCCCCACGGGATTGCCGGAAACGCCCACGAAGGCATTCTGGAGACCGGGCGTGAAGCCGTTGATGTAGGCGCTCTCATAGAAAAAGTCCAGGATACCGTAGAACTGGGTACGGGAGCCGTACAGCGGGGAGAAACCTTTATCTACGTCGTGTCTGATCATACCTAACTGGCCGCCGTAGGGCACCGGGACGAAGTCGTCGCCGCTCAGGTGGTCGTACCCCAGTTCCAGGCCCCATTTTTCACTGGGCTTGTAACCGGCCTTCACGCTGGCCATCCAGGCCATCACGCGGCGGGCACGCATTTCGTCGTCCACGTGTTTGCCGGACTGGCGGTAGTAGGAAGCCTCCAGGGAGAACTGCTTGGGATGGAAATTCAGGTAACCGCCCCAGAACTGCATATACTCAACGCGGGGCAGATTGTCCGGCTTGTCCGGATCGCCGGCCTGCAGGCCCATATTCATAAACAGCAGGGAGGCGCCCAGGGGAAACTTGGGCAGGTCATAATGATACCACACTGTTTGCATGGACTTGTACAGCTGCGATCCGCCCGTATAATAGGTGCCATAATAGACGTCGTTCCCGTTCTGGTTGAAGGAGAAGATGCCGTGTACCTTGTGGCCGTGGCCTTCGTATCCCACGCGCAGGGCGTCGTGCGAGAGGGCGGCGGCGGCAAAGTCATTGGGGCCGATGATACGTCCGTCGTCGTAGGACAGCGCAATGCGGCCCACCTGGGCGAACAGTCCGCCGCGGCTCTTGAACTTGACCCAGCCCTCGTACAGGTTGAGGGCCTGGCTGCCGCTCATTCCCCAGACCGCCAGGTTCTGTACCACGGCCTTGGACTCCAGCCATGTGTTGTCAAAGGTGAGAACAAGGCGGGTACGGCCCAGAAGAAAGGCCGACCGCTGCTCGGTAGACTGGGCTGCGCGGGGCAGACCGCCGCCGCAGATTTCCCCGTGGGCCAGGAAGTTCAGGTCCAGGTTCACCTGCCGCTTCTTAAGAGTATCCGTCTGTCCGAAGACAGGGGCCGCCAGCAGAAGGGCTGCGGCCAAACAGGCCATTATATGGAAATGTAGCTTCATCATATATACAAAATTAGCATTTTTCTCGCATTAGGCAAAAAAATTAATCAATACTAACCGGATTAAAAAGAAATATCACTATATTTGACATTATGGAAAAATGGTTGACCACTTGTGTGTTCTTCGTCGCTGTAAGCCTGGTGCTTGCCGCGCAGAACAACCCATACGGTATCGATGACGACTGTTATGCCCTGTACCAGAAGACAGAGAACCAGCTAGGGCAGCCTGGCTTCCGGAGAGCTAACGAGGAACTGCTGAGCAAGGCAGTGGAAAAAGGGGACGCGAAAGCCCAGACGCTCTATTATGTAGAGCTTTTGAAAAACAGCACGGAGGTGCTGAAAGACAAGCCGGTAACCACTCCGGAAGAGGATACCGCCGTCCTTGCTTTGATGGAACAGGTAAAGAGCGTGGCCTCGGACCTGAACCAGACACAGTTATTCTATTACTCCTACGAAATCGTCCAGAATTACTTCTACAGCCACGGCAAACTGGTCCATACCATGGAACTGGTCCAGGCCATGCAGGAAGAGGCCATCTCGCGGAAAGAGCCTTATGGCATATGGATGGGAGACCGCTACCTGATAGCGCTTTACATCGGCCAGAATGACTATATTTCGGCCAAGAAATACATTAAGAAGGCCCTCCAGGTCTATGAGACCACCACAGACCCCATCATCAAGCGGGAATCGGCCACGCGCCTGTACTGTGACATGTCGGACACCTTCCCCATCGGCAACGACTCCGTCCCCTATTTCCTGGCCAAGGCCAACGCAGCCCGTCTCTTCCACATGGACACGCTCCGCTGCGAATACCACCACGCCAAGCTGGCCGCTTACCAGCGGGACGTCAAACGGTATGAATCGGCCCGGGACTATTGCCTGTCCGATCCCCACCTGGCGCAAATCAGCGCTACCGCAGCCAAGATGTTCGGCTATATCGACAAGCTCGTTTACGGGAAGCAGATCGAAGACTTTGACATCGTGACCATGTCCAAACACCTCCGGGAGGTCAAGTATATCGCCAACATTGCAGAAGAGTACAACTACAAGGAGCTGGCTTTCAACATAGAGAAGCACCTGGTGGCATACGAGGAACAGGTCCTGGCATCGGCCAATCAGTCCAGGCTGTCGGAAATCGAGGCCAAGATGGGCAACGATGTATTGTCGGCCCAGATCAGCGAAGAGACGCATCGCACTCAACGGGCCATGCGCGCGGTGATGCTCCTTATCATCGTCATCCTCATGGTCATCTCGCTCTTCCTGTTCATCTATACCAGCAATCTGCGAAGGACCAACGAAAAAGTAAGGATGGCCGATGCCGCCAAAACCCGTTTCGTCCAGAACATGAGCCATGAAGTCCGCACGCCCCTGAACGCCATCGTGGGCTTCTCCCAGTTGCTGTCCCTTCCGGATGGCAGTTTCCCCGAGGAAGAGAAGGCGGAATTCAGTTCCCACATCGTCAACAACACCAAGATGCTCACCATGCTGCTGGACGACATCCTCAATGCATCGGCCATGGACAGCGGGGACTACAGCATCCAGTATGAGGAAGGGGAAATGAACTATATGGCTTTGGCCGCCATATCCAGTTCGGAACACCGTCTGCAGCCCGGCGTACGCATGTATTACGCTCCCGAAACAGAGGGACCTTTCACGTTCATGACAGACCCGCGCCGTGTGCAGCAAATCCTCATCAACCTGCTCACCAACGCCTGCAAGCATACCTCTTCCGGAGAAATCAAGCTGTCCAGTTCCCTGACGGAACATCCCGGCATGGTCACGTATGCCGTCACGGACACCGGCCCTGGAGTCCCGCCGGAACAGGCCGAAAAGGTTTTCGAGCGCTTTACCAAACTGAATGACTTTGTCCAGGGCACCGGTCTGGGCCTGAGCATCTGCCGGGATATCGCCAGCCGCATGGGGGCCAAAGTCTATATGGATACCACCTATCAGGAAGGCGCCCGCTTTGTGCTGGAATTGCCCTGTGAGCCCAACCAGGAACAAAAGAAATGAAAAAGTTTGTCCTCATACTGATGCTTATGGCAGTCGCTTTTACGGCCGCCGCCCAGAACAATGCATATGAGATTGACGACGCATGCTTTCCATTCTTTACCACGGCCGAACACTCCGTGGACGACTTCGAATCCGATGTCTTTGAGACGGCTATGCAACAGTTGCTGGAAACCGCCGTCCGAAAGAAAGACACCAAGGCCCAGACACTGTATTATGTTGAGCGGCTCAAACGGACATCCCACCTGGCCCAGCATGAACGGAATAAGGACCTGGGGGCATGGGACGGCCAGGAATGGAACCGGAGGCTGGAGGAAGACAAGGAAACCGTCCAGCGCATTGCCCGGGCCACCGGGTATATGCAGTATTACTATTATGCCTCCGAGCTGTGCCAGACTTATTATTATAATACAGCGCAGAGTGTTCAGGCATCGGCTATGCTCAGTGACATGATGGCCGAAGCCAAGGAGACCGGGGACCAGTACGCCATGTGGAAGACCCTCATCTACCTGGCCAGACTGTATCAGCGCACCAGCGACCGTATCAGCACCCAGAAGTACTTGCTGGAGGCCGTGCACATCTACGAGACGTCTCAGGATCCCACCATCCAGCGCCAAAGCATGACGCTCCCCTTCTGTGACCTGGCCGATACCTATCCGGTAGCCTCGGACTCGGCCCGTCTCTTTTACCGGAAGGCGGAAGACTGCCAGGTAACCCGGTATGACACCCTGCGGGTGAATTACTACAAGGCCCAGCTGGCCGCCTGGGACAACGACCTTCCTGCCTACCGCCTTAACCGGGACTATTGCCGGTCCGTCACGTCGTTCCCCAGTCTCATCCGGGGCGGCAGCGCCTGTCTGGACTGCATGGATAAAATGCTGGCAAAGGCGCCTTTTGGACAATACCGGGACAAGATTAAGGAACTGTATTCCCGTCAGCAGCTGGATTTCTTATCCAGCCTGGCCGCGAAACTGGAACAATGGGAGGCATCGGCCACCATACAGGTCCGGCATGTGTCCCGCCTCTATAACGATATTTATTTCATTGACAGCCAACGCCTGGAGGAGTTGTCGGCCCAGTACGGACATCATCGTCTGTCCGAAGACCTGGAGCAGGCATCGAAAAGGGTGACACGGATTTCCATTCTGGTGGCCGTGCTGCTTATCCTGCTGGCCTCAGGCATCTTACTAATAACCAAAAAGAAATGATTCCTTTCTACGCACAAGACCACGACTATTCCCGGTTCAACGTACTGGCCGTGGACGACATTCCCCTGAACCTGCTGCTGGTTCAGAAGATGTTGTCCCGCTTCAATTTCAAAATCCGCACGGCAACGGGCGGGCAGCAGGCGCTGGACGCGGTTGCAGAACTGAAACCCGACCTCATCCTGCTGGACCTGATGATGCCCGGCATAGATGGTTTCGAGGTCATTCGCCGCATTCGGGAGAACCCTGAGACGGCAGACATCCAGATTGTCATCCTGAGTGCCCTCAACTCCCAGGAAGACGTAGTAAAAGGCTTCAACGCGGGTGCCAACGACTTCATCATGAAGCCCATCATCATGGAAAAACTCCTCACCTGCGTAGTGACACAGCTGCAGATTGCCGAAAGCAAGCGATCATAGATGAAAAGGGCCTTGACGCTGCTCCTGATGGTTTTTCTGTGCCTGATTTCCCAGGCGCAGATTGTGAACCGTCTCCGAGTGGACCAGGTCACATTCCAGCGCTATGCCCGGGGACGCATGCAGGAATTCAATCCTGATAACCTGGCACTGGCCGATTCCCTGTATGCCGAAGGAGTACAAAAGAACGATTTCCGCTACAAGTGCCTGGCGCTGTCGCTGGAATTCCCCGTCTGCTATGCTACCGAAGACTATGAGCGGATGGATGCGGCCGTGCAGGAAATCAAGGAACTCATCGGGGATCGGAAAGACCTCCGGGAGTTCTATTTCCCCACCCTGCACGAATACTGCCAGTTCCTGGTGCATATCGGCCGTTCCGGAGACGCCCTTCTGGAAGCCCGCTCGATGGAGCGCATTGCATCGGCCGAAAAGAAACCGCTGGGCAAGATGTACTCCTACCGCATCATCGGCCTCATCCAAAGTTACCGGGAAAACCATTATCTGGCTGTACAGAACTTCGAAAAGGCCATGAAGTTTTCCAAGGAGGCACGCGCAGAGCAGGACCTTCCCAACCTGTACGTGCTCATGGCGCAGGAATGCATCTATATGGAAGACTTCGCCAAGGCGTCCGATTATTGTGCCATGGCCGAAGAATACCAGGAGTTCAATGATGCCATCCGGCTCAAATGCCTCATGACGCGGGCCGCCATTTGCTACGCATGGGGGCGCAAGGACGAATTCCAGAAATATTACCGGGAATTGAAGGCCGATCTTCGCTACCCTCACCAGACCGACGCCGACACCCGTACGGAGATGGACATTTGCTACCTCCGTTCCTTGGGACTGCTGAATCAGGCGCTTTCCCTAGCCGATTCCCTGGGCACGTCCCGTGCCCGTATGGAGCAAAAACACGGATTGTATGCAGAATTGGGGGCCTATAACCAGGCATACCTTCAGCTTGCCGGCCTCATGTCAGAGAAAGACTCCACCTACATCAAGGTCCAGAATGAAGACCTGGCCATCATGGACGCCGAGATGAACAACGCCCAGCTCCGGGAAGAGGCCCAGCGACTGCAGGCCCGGAACCAGATTACCATCCTGCTGGGTTTCCTGTTCATGTTCGCCATCGCATTTCTCTCCATCCTGGTGCAGCAGTGGCGTCTGCGGGAAAACCTGGACCAGATGAAAAAGCGAAACACGGAGATGCTCCGTGCCCGCAGGGCCTACCAGCGGGCGCTGGACGCCAAGGAGGCGGAGAACAATATAAAAATCAAGATACTGCAAAACCGAAAGTCTTCAACGATCAAGTTATGAAACTGTCTTCCCTGATAAAATACCACAAAAATGAACTGGTCGCCCTCCTGCTTTTCATGATAGGCGGAACGCTGGGAATGCTGGGACTTATCCAACGGGTACCCCTGGTCCTGGGAATCCTGGGTATTGTCATCCTGGCGTCCGGCCTGTTCTTCTATTGCCTCCACTATTCTTCAGAGAGCGTGTACAAGAACTACTACAAGGAGAGTTATGAGATCGAGCATGAGACCATTGCCGACGAAATCCGCAAGTCCATGGTCTATCACCGCTATCAGGAAGCCGTCATCAACCGCTATGAGAGTGCCTGCCGGGACTTGGGCCTCTCCGAAGAACAGAAAGACTGGCTGCTCACCCTTCTGATGGAGCAGAAGAATAAAGTTGATCAAGAACTGGAAGCCCAAGGGGGCGGACACATTTAGACACTGATTCGTTTGAGCCCGTCACCCACGGCCTCCTTTTCATAAATCTGTCCGTCTGTGGTTCTGTACCGGCCCGGGAAACCGGGCACCGGGGATGCCGTCACATCCGAGCCCAGCGGCCCTGCACCATAGATAATGATATCGCCCGGCTTGGGTCCGCTCACTTTGACAATGGCACCCACCAGCAGGATGCCGGCTATGATGGCGATAACCTCGCTGAAGATGGAAAGTGCGCCGCCCAGCAGATAGAAGAGCAGGTTGGCCATAAGTGTGGCGAGGATGTATTTCAACAGCGTCCACACGGTGAGCCGGCCTTGTTTTTTCAAATGGCCGATGCCCCTGATAAACACGAACACAAAGACCAGGATCCACAGCCAGGTGGCCCAGGTGCAGATGTCCGACATTAAACTATAAGTAGCGGGCTGACGGGTGAGATGGCACATGCCGTCGAAGCTGCCTATCACGCTGTCCACGTTCTCCCATACGCCATCGGCAATGAAGAACAGGGTGAATCCGTTGAGCCAGCCATACGCGGCGCTGGTGCCAATAGAGACGGCCGAATCTCCCTTGAAGCAGAAGCCATAGAAGACGACGCCGATGAATACCACCAACATCACCAGCAGCATCAGCAGTCCCTGCCACCACCTTCTGGAAACAATGGTGGACACGCTATTGCTGAAACAGTCCTGCAGGAAGTGGAAAGTGGCGTTGGACGCCTTGCAGAAGAAAGACTGCCCGCGTGCGTTGTAATGCCAGATTTGCTGGAACACAAAACGCGGACGGGAGAGTACATTCACCGTTCCGTCCTTGTACTTGAGGCTGTTACGGGCAAAGGCGTGGCAGCTGTCGGCCGCCTGCCGGGTCCACTTCATGGCCAGATCGGCATCGTAATAAGGATTGTCTACGAAGGTACTGTTGGGGGAAGCAATCTTCTTGCGGGAGTACTCCCCTGCCAGCTGATACATACAGTCGGGGTTGCCTTTATCGGCCCCCTTCTTCATCCACTTGATGTACCGGGCCGTTTCCTTTTTATCACGCATGACCTCCCAGCCCATACTGCCCTGGCTCTCCTGCATCAGCTTATATGTCAAAGCCTTATAATTGCCGGACACGGCCAGTATGTCCGTATAGCGTTGCAAGAGCGAATCCGGCGCCACGCCGTCTCCATGGCACATGAGCACCTCCATGGACTTCAGGTTCCCGGCCTCGGCCTGTTCCTGCAGCCGCTTCACATCCTTCGGCCGCATCTTACACGACGGCAGAATGAGCAAAGCGCACAGGACAATGGCAATAGTGGTCAGTATCTTCTTCATAAGTGCGAAGATACAGAAAAAATCTCACTTACGGAAGCCGCCGTGGACACAAGCGTCATTCTGAGACGGGACGCACTTTATGTCCGCGGAAACGCTCATCATAGGTCCCTATGATATTGCTTTCAGAGAAGATTACATAGTACGCACTTAACGGACCTTCCTCGTCAAGGGAGGAAGACCATATATATTTTCCGCCGTAGGGAATGAAGATAGCGTTTTTGTTCACCAGATAGGTGATCATCCAACCGTATTGTCCGTTAACGAACTTCAATTGCCACCGATAGTTATCATTGATTTGTGTTGAAATGAGTTCCTCCACCTCCCGTTTCGTCGGCATTCTCCATTTACCGCCCAACTGTACGTGGGCGACATCGTCGGCAGCGTCCAGCACCACCTTGTTGTCTACCGTTCCGTAATAACTGCTATTGTTGTATTTGGTTATAAACGGGGCATTATCGCCGTTGAGGTGGTACCACTGATAGGATGCAAAGCTGAAAACCTCTTTTGTCTGCGTTTCTCCCCAGGCATAAGAGTCGCCGTAACCCTCCGGTGCCTCAGCCCCCAAATTGGCATTTGCCCATTTTACGGAAAGCCCTATGTCCACTGCGCCAATTCTGAATTTCTGGTTCTCCTTCCCACAAGAAAACATCACCAGTGCGGCCGCTGCAATAAAAACGATTCTTCTCATCTTTGCGATTATTTTTCTACAAAGATAGCAAATAATTGGAAGCATTGGGACTTTCCCGGTCGGTGTGCACCAGAAGGCGTCTTTGCACACGGAGAACATACCATTGGCATTGGGGAGAGGGCGCGATTGGGTGGTGAGATATAGTTTTTCTTACTATCTTAGCAGAACGAAATGAAAGGAAAATATGCGTATTAAGAATCATTCCGTCCTGGTGGCCGTCGTCCTCGTCTTCGGATTTGCGGCCTTCACCTCTTGTAACAAAGATAATCCGCCTAAGGAAGATCCCACCTACAGCACTTTAAAGGAGGCCCTTAATGATATCAGTCTATTTTCCAACATCAAGGAGAATCCGGACACGGGCAGCGAGTTTGATTATAAAGAGCAGTACAGCATGTTCTTTACCCAGGATCTGGACCATAGCGATGAGGGTGGAGATACTTTCCGGCAGAAAGTGTGCATCCTTTTCCGCGGGTTCGACCGCCCCACCATTATGGTGACGGAAGGATACGACTTCTGGGGCTTCAGGGATGCCGGGGATTTGGGAATCAATCTGAATGCCAACATGGTGCACGTGGAGCACCGCAATTACGGCGAATCCTACAACGAGGACTTCGGCCGGTGGGAATACCAGACCATCGCCCAGGCATCGGCCGACCTCCACGCCGTCTATCAGGCCCTCAAGCCCATTTTCAAGGGGAAATGGATGAGCGCCGGCACCAGCAAATCAGCCGAAACTTCCATCGCCTACGCCTATTTCTATCCCCAGGATATGGACCTGGCCGCCAGCTTCTGCGGGCCTTTTGTCCAGGGCCTCGATGACCAGCGCTTCGGAGAGTATTTCTTCAATGAAGTTGGCACCGCTGAAGAACGCGATCTTATGAAAACCGGTATCCGCCATGCTCTGGAGAACGGTGAGGAAGGGCTCTACTCATACGTGAGCCAGCAGGTGGAAGACGACGGGCTGCGTGTCCCAGGGTTCTCGGAATATGTCTTTAACGTCTTTGATACCTATTTCCAGGTGTTCCAGTATTATACGCAAATCACGGGGAGAAAGGAGTACCTGGAGGCCATGGCGGCTGACAATGAAATACTGGCCACTGAGGTTTACACCGTCCTTGAGGATAATAGGGACGAAGCGTGTCGTTCCTATTTCGTCGAGTGCGCTAAGGAAATGGGCTGGCAGGACAATGGCTACAAGTACTTCCAGGATCTTTTGGAAGGCACCAGTTTCAACAAAGCAGATGTGTTGCCACAGGTTCTGGAGGAGGAAGACCGGCCGGTTGTGAAAACCTACGACGGCAGGGTCTATGAAGACATCGTGAATCGTTTCTTTTTCACCAGCACCTGTCCCCTTCTTCTTGTCTACAGCCACGACGATCCCTGGAGCGCCGGCAAGCCTGAGACGGTGGGCAGCAATGTCAAGGTAGTGATGAACCCTATCGGCTCCCACAGCCCCTACCTGAACGACCCTGATTACTGCTCCGAGGCCACCAAAAAAGAGGTGATGGACTGGGTGCAGACTTACATCTATTAACGCATTTAATGCTCGGGAAGCCGTTTCTGATAATTGTCTGATTATTAATAAATTGCAACTTTTCCTCCCGGTAGATTTGACTAGAGGAGAATACATAAATGATTAACTATTAATCAATTACGAAAAACAGTCTCTTTCGGAGGCCGAAGGCCGACAGGGCAATAACCATGATAAGGTTGGTGACGTACAGGACTTGAAACATACCCCGATCAAGTCCCTTCCTGCAAGGTCAGCAACTCATCCATGTATTTCCTTTTTTGAGAAAGGCGGGGGACCTTGTGCTGACCGCCCAACTTCCCTTTGGCTTCCAGCCAGTCGTAAAACAGGCCGGGGCGGGCCGCAATCACTTCCAAGGCCTTGAGTTCCAAACTGGCACGGGACTGTTTATAGTCCAGATCTTCGGCCTGAACCATCTGTTCCAGCACGGCGGAGAATTTTGCCAGATCTTCAGGGTCTTTATCAAACTCCACCAGCCACTGGTGATGGCCGTCGGAGGGATTCTGTTCACAATAAACAGGCGCTACCGTGAAATCCTTCACACTGACCCCGAACTGGTTGCAGGCCCGGTCCAGGGCTTTTTCGGCCTGCTGGACAGACAGGTCTTCACCCCAGATGTTAATATTCTGGTGTGTCCTTCCCACAATGACAAAGCGGTAGGGCCGAAGGTTGGTAAAACGAACCACATCTCCCATATCGTACCTCCACAGGCCCGAGGAATTGGACACCAGCATGGCATAATCTATGCCCGATTCAATCTCCCAGACAGGGACAGCCCTGGCATCCGGCTTACCGTAAGCCGACATGGGCACAAACTCGTAGAAGTTCTCATAGTCCAGCATAAGGGTCATGGCAGGGTCTGACAGGTCTGTCTGAACACCGAAAAAACCCTCGGAGGCGTTATAGTTCTCTATGAAGTGCAGCTTTCCGGACGGGAAGAGATCGCTGAGTTTGTTCCTGTAAGGAATAAGAGACATGCCGCCATGGGCAAAGAACTCCATATCGGGCCAGAGGTCTTCGGCGGTTTTTGCGCCAGTTTCCTTCACCGCCATTTCAAGGACATTGATGTTCCAGGTGGGAACTCCGCTGAAAGACACCAGGTTCTTCCGGCTAATCTGCGCCGCCACAGTCTTGAACACAGCGCCAGCGTCTTCCATGTTCGCAATTTCGCTGGAGGGCACTATATGGAGCACTTTCCGGAAAATGGAGGGGACGGCCTCCGACATGATGGCCGAAATAAAACCGACCTTGATTTTTTTCCTGTCGTACGAGGAGTCGAGTCTGCCGGCAAGAATCATAGAATACCCCAGTCCCACGTGCGAGTCCCGGTTCTGATCCAGGTAAGTGGCTGTTACGTCACGACCGCCAAGGAGATGGTTGCGCCGAAGGGCACGGTTACTCACCGGAATGTACTTGGCCACGTCGCTGGTAGTGCCGGAAGAAGTGGCAAATCGGGTTATGAGGCCCTTCCATAGCACATCCGGCTCACCCTCCATCATCTTTGCGATATAGGGTTTATGGGAAGCGTAATTCCCCATGGGCACCTGGGCCACAAAGTCTTCATAGGTACGAATCCGGGAATAAACATGCTCTTTCCCCCACTGTGTATGGCGGGCCTCCTTGATGAGCATCTCCAGCGTCCTCCGCTGCATGGCATCACCCTGCGTTGCGTATCGTTGGATGGCTCTGACGCGGTAATGCAACAGACGCCTTACAAAAGGAGTTACCAGATCAATCATAAATGCTTAATATA
>JAEEGL013816439.1_pt1 | contig 21941 bp, 20 predicted proteins | sample 9134231 | NCBI WGS metagenome assembly JAEEGL01 (sample SAMN16246548, study PRJNA631951) | gut metagenome | biome: gut microbiome; feature: rumen; material: fiber-attached | host: Bos | place: Iran: Karaj | collected 2018-10 | reverse complement strand
TGGTTGTTGCCTTCAGGCAGAGTGTATTTCACGACAGCATCGTTCTTTTCAGCACACAGAACAATGCCGATCGGTGGATTATCGCCTTCGTTCATAAGCTCTCTGGTGTAATAGTTGACATACATCTGCATCTGTCCCAAATCCTGATGCGTGAGCTTGTCGGTTTTTAGGTCAAACAACACGAAGCATTTGAGGATATAGTTGTAAAACACAAGGTCAATGAAAAAGTCCTGACCGTCAAGTGTAAAGCGTTTTTGCCTTGATACAAAGGAAAATCCACGCCCAAGCTCTAAAAGGAACTGCTGCAAATGGTCTATCAGAGCTTGTTCAATGTCGCTCTCATACACATGGGTATCGGGCTTTATCTGCAAAAACTCCATGATGTACGGGTCTTTGATAGCTTTCTCATATTCGGGCTTTGGTGTGCTGGTCTGTATCTCTGCTGCCACCGATGACTTATCCTTGCTTGCAAGCAGCCGCTGATAGTACATTGTATTGATCTGCCTTTCAAGCTGGCGGACGCTCCACGCTGATTTTGCACATTCTTCTGTATAAAAATCACGGGCAGGCTTATCGGCAATCTTCATAAGTATGCGATAATGCGACCAGCTCAATTCGGCACACAGTGTGTGCCGATTCGGGAAACAGCTATAAAACTGACGCATTGCACGCAGATTTCGCTCTGTAAAGCCTTTTCCGAATTCGGCGGTAAGTTTGTCAGATAGGTACTTCAAAAGATTTTTGCCATACTCAGCTCTGTCATTCTCTCCGCAAGCCTTGTATATCTGCTCGCCGATCTCCCAATATGCTATGACCATTGCCGAGTTTACAGCAGCATATACTCTATTCTGCGCTGTTATAACAAAAGAACGTATGGAAGTATATATCTCTTCCGAATTGCTATCAGCTTTTATAATTTCATTATCCATAGGGTTCGCCCTCATTTCCTGATGATATACCCATTATACCATAACGAGCCCTGTTTTTCAAGAAATTTCTCAGCAAACATTCCATAAACAAAGTGTATTATTCGACAATATAATATCGTCGAAAACTATAACAATTGTGTACTCTCTGGTGATATTGTAGTATACGAGTATAAAAATAACGATTCAGAGAATCTTGTTTCGGAACAACTCTCAGTTAATGATAAAACACTGATTTATTATTACTATGAATATTTGATTTTACATCACAGTCTTTTACTAACACATTAATAAGGAAAACTCGCTTGCAACTATTCTGCAAGCGAGTTTTTTGGGTAGGAGACCTATTATTACTTATCCCAATTCTTTATTGGTTTTTATAGCTTCCAGCTTGCCGCTTTCTGTCTGTCCGTTACAAATGTGCGATAGATGCCTTCATGCTGCATGAGTTCACTGTGTTTGCCCTGCTGCACGATTTTTCCGCCATCAATAACGATTATCTGGTCAGCGTGTTCGACCGTTTTCAGTCGGTGCGCTATCATGATAATCGTCTTTTCCTTTGTCAGCTCCTCGATTGCCTTTGTCAGTTCTGCTTCATTTTCGGGGTCAACATTTGCAGTCGCTTCATCAAGAATTATAACAGGGGAATCCTTCATTATCGCTCTTGCAATGGAAATGCGCTGCTTTTCGCCTCCGGAGAGACTTGCTCCGCCCTCGCCGATAACCGTATCATAGCCGTCCGGCAGGGACATTATAAAGTCGTGGCAGCGAGCCTTTTTTGCAGCTTCGATGACCTTTTCCATAGGTGCGTCAGGCTCGCCGAAGCGAATATTGTTCGCGATCGTGTCCTCAAACAGGTACACCCGCTGGAACACGAAGCTGAAATTCCGCATCAGACTGTCAAAGCTGTAGTCCTTGACATTTTTGCCGCCGAGGAGAACCTCGCCGCTCTGTACGTCCCAGAAACGAGCCATGAGACTGGTCAGCGTGGTCTTGCCGCCGCCTGATGGTCCGACAATTGCAGTTGTAGTGCGTTCAGGGATTTTAAGGTCAACGCCATTGATGATAGTTCTGTTTTCGTATGCGAAAGTGACGTTTTTCAGCTCTATATCGTGGCTTTCAGGCGTGATTTCGTCGCCGTTTATGTCCATTTCGGGAATGGAGAGTATCTCGCTCGCCTGTTCGACGCAAACAGAAACGCTGCGTATAAGCGCGGAAAATCCTGCCATAACATCAAGGCTCTCATAAATCATAAACGAGCTTATCGTCATCATGATGCAGTAGAGCAGCGACATACTGCCGCTGATATAGAAATAAACAGACGCCGCGCACATCAGAACTCCTGTCAGCTTAGTGACTATCTCCTGCAAGGTTATGTACGGGATAACGTCGAATTCGAGGTGAGTGTCGCCGTTCTGCTTTGCCTTTATCGCCGCTTCGAGCTTCTTTGCCCGGCTGCTGACGAGGTTGTAATTCTTGACCTCGGCGATGCCCTGAATGAACTCTATAACAGCGGCAACAAGGTCTCTGTTTGCTTTCTGCTGAGCGGGAGCGCCCTTGCGCGTGGCTTTCTGCATTGCGCTGTTGATGAGCGCATAAACGGCAACTCCAGCCGTCAGAAGAAGTCCGATACGCCAGTCAAAAATGTACACGAAAACTGTGATTACAAAAGTGGTCAGAATTCCCTGTGTAGTGAGCATTACCACTCTTGTTGCGACATCGGAAAGCGCTTCCATTGTGTTTGTCGTCACACTTGTGATATGTCCGAGGCTGTTGTCGTTGAAGTAGCCCATCGGCAGATAGCGCAGATGTTCCGCGATCTCAATGCGCTTGTTCGAGCAGGAATGATAGCCTGCTTCGGTCTGGAGCATCGTAGTTTTCAGATTGATGAGCAATTGTCCAAGTACCGAAGTTGCAAGTATCGCCACAGCTATCCAGATGTTTTTATTCGTCATATTCTCGTCAAGAATGCCCATGACGATAACGCCTATCGCAGAAATCCTCAGAGCCGCGAATATCGCTCTGATAACGCCCAGACCTATGGCAAGATAGAGCTTTTTCCTGTCCTCGGCATTGCAGAAATCAAAGAATTTTTTGAGTGTAGTAAACATTATGCTCCCTCCTTTACAGCCATGTGTGCGTTCCACATCTGAGTGTACATCGGCGATTTTTCGAGAAGCTCCTGCTGTGTTCCAACAGCTTCAACCTTGCCGTCGTTTATCAGGATTATCTGGTCGGCAGAGGCGATAGTTGACAGTCTGTGCGCGATAACGAGCAGAGTTTTGCCCTGCACGAGCTTTGCAACTGAGGACTGCACAAGAGCTTCGTTTTCGGGGTCTGTATAAGCTGTCGCCTCGTCAAGTATAACGACGGGAGCGTTTTTAAGCATGGCTCTTGCAATAGAAATGCGCTGCCTTTCGCCGCCGGAAAGATGACCTCCTGCACCTCCGACGACTGTCTGATAGCCATGTTCGAGCTGCATAATGAAGTCATGGCAGCCGCAGGCTTTTGCCGCATTTATCACGTCTTCGTCGGTCGCATTCGGGTTGCCCATGCGGATATTATCCATTATCGTTTCATCGAACAGGTAGTTATCCTGCGAAACATAGGCGATATTGCGGTTGTACTCGGTAAGCGGAATCATGCGGATATCCACGCCGCCGAAGGTAATGCTTCCTCTGTCAACGTCCCAGAATGAAGCTATCAGCTTTGCAATAGTGGACTTGCCCGAGCCGGACGGTCCGACAAGTGCATTGACCGTGCCCTGCCTGATGTTCAGGTTGATACCGTGCAGGATCTCCTCGTCCTTATAGCCGAAATGCACGTCGTTGAGGACGATATCCGTATTGCTCGGTTTTACAGTTATAGTGTCGGGACGTATCAGCTCGTCACGCTCGAGAATTTCTGTAGCCTCGCCGATGATAGTTCCCATTTTCGCTATGCCGTCCCAGTAGGAGGCGATAGTCATAAACGGCGAAACTAAGCCAAGTGAGAGTATTATCAGCATAAGCAGGTCGGAGCCTGAAACGCTGCCCTTTATGTAGAACAGCGCACCGAACGGCAGCAGTCCGAGCAGGAAATACGGCATTATCAACAGGGATATATTCTGCCATAGATTGCAGCGGCGCATCCAGTCGATGAAGCAATCAGCACCCTCTTTTGCCGCGATAACGAACTTTTCGTAGGAGGTTTTCGACTTGCCGAACGCCTTGATGACCTCGATGCCGTTGATATACTCGACAGCGGTATCGTTCAGCTTTTTTGTTTTAACGACAGTGTTTTCGTAGCTCTCCTGACTGCCGACCATCATCAGCATGAAGAACGCAGCTCCAACAGGTACGCATACGAGAGATATTAGCGTCAGCTTCCAGTTTATGGTCATCATATATGCGATAAGTGCGACGGGCACAAAAGCGTTGGACAGCACCTCGGGAATGATGTGCGCGAGGGTAGTCTCGATAGAGTCAACTCGCTCACATATTATGTTCTTATACGTTCCACTGGACTGCGACAGCACCGAGCCGAGCGGCAGCCTTGACAGCTTTTCGGTGAGCTGGCGGCGGATATTTGCGAGCACTTCAAATGTTGCCGCGTGGGAAAGCGTCGTCGAAATCGCATGGCATACACGGCATAGCAGCCAGAACACCGCCATTTTGGTGATGCTCGCGGTCAGCAGCGACATATCCTTATCCAGCGTACCTGCGTGCATTTCCAGCAGCTTCTTCACGATGTCCGCCATATAAAGATACGGCATCAGCCCGAACACGACCTTGCACATTGCCAGCAGAACGCTGAAAATGTAATTTGGTTTCTTCTGCCCTGCAAATTCAATTACCCAACTGACAGCAGAGCGCTTCTTGTTTTTTTTCATAAAAGCATCTCCTTATATATTAGCATATACTAACTGTATTTCAAAAGAAATTCGGCATCAGATGCCGAGTATCTTTTTCCAGCCTGCCGAAAAGAAAGCGTCCAGAGTCTCCGCATAATGCATCGCTTCCTTGCGGCTGAAATCGTGTATCACAGTCTCAAACAGCGCCGAGACATTCGCCGTCACCAGCATATGGAATTCCTGCTTTGAAAGCTCGTTGACGCTCATATCGTACTGCTTCATGCGCTCGAAATAATCAAGCGTTGAGCGCTCCTCAAGCTGTGCCATATCGTGAACGAAGCTCTCGAATCTCGTCCCCTGTGAGCGACATATCAACAGCTTGAACACCTCGAAATGGTCGTAGATAAAGCTCATCAGCCACTTGGTCTCGCTTTCGCTCTCGTTCCATAGCTGCTGCACGTCTCTGCACTTCATGACTTCGTAGCCCTGCTCGCAGAACTCCTGATACTTCGCCATAAGCTCGCTTATTGTCGGCTCTACGAGCGCCGCGAACATTTCCTCTTTGTTCGGGAAATGCCTGTAAAGCGCACCGACTGTCAGTCCGACCTCGGACGCGATCCTGCGCATAGATGCATTCTCAAAGCCGTGTTCCATGAATTCTCTGATTGCGGCGGCTATGATTTTCTCGTGTGCTTCGGTTTTATCTCTTGGCACTCGAAAACCTCCCTTCATCATAAATGAACACTGTTCACATACATAGGATACCACAGTATCAACCGCTTGTCAAGATGTGTAAACGATGTTCACTATTAAACACAAAATTCACTTGAACCTGATTGTGTATATTGGCATATATAACAAAAGCGCCGCCTGTCGAGTCTATCTCGGAAAGGATACCTCAGTATTATCGAAAAATCAGCTGTTAATTGCTTTGTGTTTCAAGCAGCTCGGTGATGTACGTGATTATAAAAGAGCTGCGAATCACAATTTTAGTGAGTCATCTTTCGATTCGCATCCTAACAAAATCGTACAGAAATATTAGTGAGAAGCTGTTCAGTATTGGACGACTTTTCTTGTATAAATATCTTGAAATTTCTGTTAGTATATGCTATAATTGTATATATCAGTTTGTTAACACTAACTAAATAGGAGGATATTTAATTATGGAATTAGAATTAGGCGACGTACAGACTACTGCTCTCATACCGCTTGCTGTCAAGGCGAATGAAACTATGCGCAAGAATGCAAGGATCAAAGACCGAAAGGCAGTCGAGATCATTAAAGCACTCAAAATCGATACCACGCAGTATGACAAATTCATGTCGCATGAAGGCGTTATTGCTCGGACAATCATGCTTGACAGGCAGCTGAAAGGTATCATTCAGAATGCACCGGATACTGTGATTGTGAATGTAGGTGCAGGATTTGATGACCGTTTCTCAAGAATGGATAACGGGAAAATACTATGGTTTGACCTTGATCTGCCCGATGCGATCGCAGCAAGAAAAAAGGCTTTTTCTGAACGGGAACGTGTAACGATGCTTGCAGGAAGTGCGCTGGAGGACGATTGGTGCGAAAAAGTTCAGGAGGCACTTGTCGGCAGAAAATCGAAGCCGGTTTTTATCGCTGAGGGCTTATTTATGTACCTCACGCTCAATCAGATAAAAACTTTTCTGGAAGTGCTGAAGAATAATTTCCCCAACGGAGGTATTCTTATAGCGGAACAGAATTGCAAAGCAATGCAGAAAAATGAAAAGCACCATGATACAGTCAAAAACACCAATGCGCATTTTATGTCAGGTACTGATTCGGGTCAGGAGATCGCTGACCTGACAGAGGGCTTTCGACTTGTGGAAGAGCACAGCTTCAATGATGAAATGAAAAAATATAGCATTCGAGCAAAACTCTTTGCTTTGCTGCTCCCGAAAATGAATGACCGCTGGGCAACATTTAATTGGTGACTAAACTTGTATAGCTTCTGCTTAAGTATTGAAGGATAGGGATTAAAGTGTAGCGCGCAGAGGGGGAAGAGATGAAGGATAAAGCAAAGAAATACGCCAAAATGTTCTCTAAGGCAATGAAAAAGTTTGGCAGAAGCGATTATAAGAAGCTTGAGAACGTTTTCAACAAGCGATACAATGAGCACCTGAACTCCGAGATGTATCAATAATATCGCAAAACCTATCCTTCCATTGGTACGGATAAGGTTTACATTGGCATTACATTTGCCCAGATAATGCTGAAGCTCGGCTACTCATTGGACGAGGCAATCGAAGCGTGGGAAACGTATATTATGGCTGATAAGCTGCGTATGGTCAAGGGAATCATAAATCTTGCCGACTTCTTCGGGAAAGGATACAGCCTTTGCGGCAACTGGCTGGACAAGGATAAGAAGACACGAGATCAGGACGGCTCGGTTCTCTATGAATCCTATCATTATAATGACCGTGAGCTGGAATACAAAATACATACCTGCGCGTATGTCGCACTGTTCGAGCATTATCATATCCGGAAATTCTGCAAGGCGTTCTGCAATAATGACCTTTGTATGTGTGTGCTGCACAGGAGTGCAAAATTCATTCGGTATTCCGACAGGGTTGACGGCGATTACTGCCATGACAAGTTGATCAATTTGTCACGTTAGGGGGCTATTATATGAAATCCAATAAACAGGATAAGGTGTTTAGAGCGCCTAATGCGCTGAACAATCCGTTGTATCAACTGACAAAGGCAGTTGTGAAAGCGGCGAAGATAAAGAACAGCCTTATTGGCACAATGTGTCACGGCAGGGATATTCCCGAAAAATATCTTGCAACGGCGCACGGAGATTTTCGCAACGCTCCCTTGACGCATTTCTATTACGGCAGCGCTGAAACACTGTACGCCTTTGCTCCGAGTTATGCGGAGAGTTACAGAAAAGTAGGTGCGAAATGTGTCATTCATGTCGGAAAAGGGATGCATCACTGCTATGCACTGCAATACTTCATTTCCGGCTGCAAACCTGCCTTTGATGAAGTGATGAGGCTAATTCAATACTATTTCAAAAAGGAGAAAAGAGTATGATAACAGAAAACAAATGGAATGCGAAAAACGCTTTGTGGATTCTGATTTATGTAGTACTGTACGTTGTTATGTCAGTGATAGTCTGCGTGTTGGGTTCGATACATCCGTTTTTCTTTGTATGCTATCAAATCACAGCCGGATTGATTGTAACAAGCGTTGCAGCAAAAGCCTTTGATAAGATCAGAGCGTTTGGAGTTGCCTGCTGTCTGTCGCTCGGAATGCTTGTTGCTTTCTTTGCGATGCAGGATGCAAGTCTGTGGCATTGCTTGCCGGTTATCATCATCGCAGTGCTTGCCGAAATCGTCCGCTTGGCGTTTAAGTATAACTCAACGGGCAATTTGATAGCTTCTGTAATCATGTCGTTTTCAACATTTGGATACTACGGACAGATATGGTTCAACCGTGATTACACCTATGAGTGTGCTGTTGAGGAAATGCCTGCCGGATATGCGGACACTCTTATGAACTGCAGCCCCTCTTGGGCGTTTCCCGTTGTTATAATTATCGGAATAGCGCTTGCAGTGTTGAATTATAATATAACGAAAAAGCTGTTCAGATTTGAACAGTAATAAGGAGCAGAGTATGAGTTTTACGGATAATTTCGGAAATCCAAAGGGATTTCTCGGACGAATGATGCTCGTCAGTATGGACAGGGAGCATCTGCCGATGGCACAATGGGCGTTGGAGCGGATAAAAATACCTGAGAACGGCAAGGTCGCTGATTTAGGCTGCGGCGGCGGTTATAATATCAGACGTATGCTTGACATGAGCGAAAAAGCGAAATTCATAGGACTGGATATATCCGATGAAAGCGTGAAAAAGGCTCAGAAGGTCAATAAAGTTGAGCTTGGCAAACGTGTAAAGATCATCAGAGGAAGTGCTGAAAAGCTGCCGTTCAAGGATAATAGTATAGACCTTATAACGGCTTTTGAAACGGTTTTCTTCTGGAAAAATCCTGAAAAAGCGTTCAGGGAAATATATCGTTCTCTTGTAAAGGAAGGCTGCTTTGCAGTTGTCAACAATTACGGTGATCCTAAAGTGGATTGGGAGAAGAAAGTTCCATGCATGACCAGATACACCGCAGAACAAATAGTTGAAATGCTGAAAGCAGCAGGATTTGCTGATATTTCCGTCAACAAAAAGGAAAATCTGTTTTTAGTCTTTGGATATAGAAGATAAAGGAGTGTCATTATGAGTGCAAATTATAAGAACTGGGTGCCCAACGGAATGATAACGGCATTGACCGCAGGAACGGCGGTTCTTGGTGTCGGAACAGCAGCTTTGATGTGTGTGAATATGGATCCGAAGCTAAAAAAGGCGGTTGTTGGAACAGTTGGTGCAGGCGCACTTGTCTGCGGTGCAATGACAGCGTGGAGCATTTACGCACACGACAAGTTTTCTTATGATGGCAAGAGGCAGCTTTCAAAATATATCGTCGAGGGTACTGCCAAATATGTTACACTGCCTGAAGGCGGTATCGGGCTTGACGTCGGCTGTGGAAGCGGTGCGCTGACTATTGCTTGTGCAAAGCGAAATCCTCAGGGCAGAATGATAGGAATTGACCGCTGGGGAATGGAATATGCTTCGTTCAGTCAGCAGCTTTGTGAAAACAATTCCAATGAAGAAGGCGTTCAGAATACAGAATTTCATAAAGGAGATGCCTGCAAGCTGGACTATCCCGATGAATACTTTGACGCAGTTACAAGTAATTATGTCTACCATAACATAACAGGTGCGGATAAGCAGGAGCTTCTCCGTGAAACGCTTCGTGTGCTGAAAAAAGGTGGAACTTTCGCTATTCATGACATTATGTCAAAGGCTCGTTACGGCGATATGCAGCAGTTTATCAATGAACTATATAATGATGGCTATGAAGTTGTTGAGCTTATCGATACGACAGACGGAATGTTCATGACTAAGGGAGAAGCAAAAGTACTCGGATTGAGCGGTTCGTCACTGTTGATAGGAAAGAAGTGAGTATAATGCTTCAGGCGTTTATATTCGGTCTGATATGGTCAGTCATGTGGAGTGTTTATGTATTTTTGATACTGAAATTCTATCCGTTTTCTATGCTACACGACTATCCGAAAGACATTCAGGCTGCGGCGACTATTGAGGAACCGACAAAAGCACAGGAAAAAGCCGCAAAACGATTCGGCGCAATTGGCGGGCTGGTCATTTTCGGTGTGCTCCTTGCATTCGGATTACTTAGATTCCACAGCGAGCAGGCTTCGTTTTTGCAGGTATTGAAGTATATCTTCATCATTGCTATGACATGGAATGTGGTTGATCTGCTGGTTGTGGACTGGCTTATCGTATGCACGATAACGCCGAAATGGATCGTATTAAGAGGAACAGAGGGCTGCAAAGGATACAAAGACTACTTTTACCATTTCAAAGGCTTTCTTATCGGCTGTGGGTATACAACAATTATGGCGTTGCTGTTTTCGGGAATAGATTATGAAGTACTTCACCTATTTATATGGCATTGAATTTTTATGTAAGGAAATCAAAGGCGGTGTATCATGCTAAAAGAAGTCATTAGTGGTCTGCTGATACCTTTTCTCGGCACATCACTTGGTGCAGGCTGTGTTTTTTTCATGAAGCATGACCTGAAACGAGGCGTTCAGCGAGCTTTGACAGGCTTCGCCGCAGGCGTGATGACAGCAGCCTCAATATGGAGTCTTATTATTCCTGCGATGGATATGTCAGAGAATATGGGAAAACTTGCATTTCTGCCTGCGGTGATTGGCTTTTGGTGTGGTATCCTGTTCCTTTTGCTACTTGACAGCCTGATACCGCATTTGCACATGAACTCTGAGAAAGCCGAGGGACTGCCTTCAAAGCTGGCTCGGACAACAATGATGGTGCTTGCGGTCACACTGCATAATATTCCCGAAGGAATGGCTGTAGGAATCGTATATGCTGGCTTTCTGACTGGTTCGGCAGATATGACAGAAGGCGGCGCACTGGCACTGGCTCTCGGTATTGCGATACAGAATTTTCCCGAAGGAGCAATCATATCTATGCCGCTTCATGCAGAGGGAAAAAGCAAAGGCAGGGCATTTGCAGGCGGTGTATTGTCTGGAGCAGTCGAACCGGTCGGTGCACTTCTCACGATACTGTTTGCAAGCCGATTACTGCCGATAATGCCGTATCTGCTCAGCTTCGCCGCCGGTGCAATGATATATGTAGTAGTCGAGGAACTGATTCCCGAAATGTCGGAGGGCGAACATTCCAACATCGGCGTTGTCCTGTTTTCTATCGGTTTTACGCTGATGATGATATTGGATATTGCACTTGGATAGAAAGGAGAAAAATATGACAAGCAAAGAATACAAAGAACTATCTATGAAAGAGTTTACAAAGGCTGCCGAGATCTATGAATCGGACAATGCAGGCGTGTACAATATGTGCAAGAAGGATTATCCGGATGTACTCGCGGAGCTCGAAAAAGAGCCGTTTAACGACCTGCTGGACTGCGGCTGCGGAACAGGTCCTATGCTGACGCTGCTTCATAATAAGTATCCCGACAAGCATTATACAGGAATTGACCTGACACCGAAAATGATCGAAGTCGCAAAAAAGAAAAATATGAAGGGCGTTGAGCTTGTGGTCGGAGACTGCGAGAATCTGCCATTTGCAGAGAATTCCTTCGATGTGGTGATATGCTGCGAGAGCTTTCATCACTATCCGAATCCGCAGGACTTCTTTAACAACGTGTATCGTGTCCTCCGTCCGAACGGCAGACTGATTTTGCGTGATATGACGATGAGTTCGGAATTGGTGCGCTGGTTCTGTAACAACATTGAAATGCCGCTGATTCACCTTGCAGGCAAGGGCGATGTGAAAATTTATGGCAGGGAAGACATAAAAAAGCTGTGTAAAAATGCAGGACTGCACATGGAATCCTTTGAAAAGCGTGGATTCTGCCGCCTGCATAGTGTTGCAAGAAAAATAGTATAAGAACGAAAGGAAAATGTTATGCTTTTAGTTTTTTCAGTATTAGGTCTTATCGGAGGACTGCTTTGCTGCGTAGGAGATATTCTCTTTGATTTGAAAGGCAAAGGAAATGAAAAGCTCGGAACTTCTAAGAATATTGACAGCAACTGGCTCAAAATGGCTGACTGGAGATTCGGTTTATCCATTGCGCTTGCAATGATAGGCGATGCACTGGTGGGACTCGGCTTTTATTCTATCGGGATGCAGATAGCTGAAACACATTCAGTGCTTGGCTATTTGACAATCGGTTTCGGATATTTCGGTGCAATGGCAGGTATTTTCATTCATTCTTTTCTCTGCGTCCAGGCTCTTATTTACAAAGGTGCAATGATACATGAAAATCTTCAAGTTGCCGACGATATTCTCGAAAAAATATACAAGCAGATCATGCCGACATTTCTTTTCGGCTATGCAACGCTTTTAGTACCGACAGTACTTGTGATAATTGCTATTATCAATGGAGTTCTTGATGTACCGAAGATATGCATACTGCTGAATCCAATCGTATTTCTGATATTTGGAACGACTTGTCGAAAATTTGACCCTGTTAGATTTCAGGATCTGCCCGGAATCATCATGCCGAGCTTTGGGCTTTCTATGTTCGGGCTTATAGGAATACTAAACCTTATATAAAAAAGCAAAAGACTATAAACACAATATGGCGAATAGATTATTAAAAGAGCTTATACAATGTATAAGCTCTTTTTGTTAGAAATGCCGAAATAAAGATTTGGCAATTGACAAATCCATCATTATATGATAAGATAACATTGTTACGTAACACTGTTATCTGGTGAGGTGAACTTATGGATAATGAAAAAGAAAGCCGCGAAAAGCTTATTGTATGTGCGAAAAAGGAGTTTATGGAAAAAGGCTTCGAGAAAGCGTCTCTGCGGGCGATAAGCTCTGCGGCAGGCTTGACTACAGGAGCGATATACTTCTTTTTCAAGGACAAAAACGGACTGTTCGGCGCTGTTGTTGACGAGCCGCTGAAACGAATAATCAATGCCATAGAACGGCACTTCTCCGAGGATATGGAAACAGATATCGCGGAATTTCAGCATACCTCAGGCGATCATGATGAGTTTGCAGAGATGATGATATCTGCACTGTACGCCGACCGTGACGCAATGCTTATTCTGCTTGAAAAGTCATCAGGTTCACGATATGAGGGAATAATCGACCGATTTGTAGAGATGATCGAGAAGCATAATACAGCACTTGCAAAGAATTATCTTGCGGCATTTCCCGATAAAAGCGTGAACGAGTATATGCTGCACTGGTTTTCTCATGTGCAGATAAATGCATTTGTTCATCTGCTGACGCACGTTGACGATAAAGAGCGTGCAGCAAAGGAGATAAAACCTGTTATGGATATGCTCGTTGAGACGTGGCTGAAATTTGTTATAGAATAAAAAGCAGGGAGAAAGGGTGTCCATTTAGCCGATCTCGCAGGTTACTGAGTTTAAACCGTTCCTTTATTACCCGGTAGCCCGACTTTTCGGTAATGGCAGCAGTCTAATGACTCCCTTTGCTTTTGACTATATGTTAGCATAAACTTACTGTTTGGAGGGATAAATATGTATCTTCAAGTGAAAGACGTAAAAAAAAGCTATGGAAAGGATACAAGCTATATCCAAGTGCTGAAAGGAGTATCCACAGGACTTGAAAGAGGACAGATGTGTGTTATTCAAGGCACGAGCGGTTCGGGAAAATCTACGCTCCTCAACTGTATCGGCGGACTTGATACTATGGATTCGGGTTCGATAACTGTTGACGGAACTGAAATATTCTGTATGAAGCCTTCACAGCTTTCGGATTATCGCCGTGATAATCTCGGATTTATATTCCAGTTTTACAATCTTGTGCCAAATCTTACTGTCAGGGAAAATATTCAGATATGTCAGTATATAGCCGAAAAACCCCTTGACATAGACGAGCTTCTCGAAACTCTCGGACTGACTGAGCATCAGAACAAATTTCCTGCTCAGCTTTCTGGCGGACAGCAGCAGAGATGTGCCATTGCGAGAGCGCTTGTAAAGAATCCAAAGCTTCTTCTCTGTGATGAACCGACTGGCGCGCTTGATTCAAAAACGAGCCGTGATATACTTGTTCTGCTTGAAAAGATAAACGAAAAATACGGCACTACTATGCTGATAGTTACACATAATAATTCCATAAAAAATATGGTGCATAAGGTCATTATAATTAAGGACGGACTGGTCAAAAAGGAATATATGAACGAAAAGAGAGTCCCTGCCGCAGAACTGGAGGACTTATAATGGATAAGATACTCAGAAAACGGCTTTTGCGTGACTTTCGGGTAAATTTCGGCAGATACCTCGCACTGCTTCTCCTGATAGTAATGGGAATTTATCTTGTAGTTTCGATAGTCGGTTCGGCAGAAATGATAATGCAGGGAACTGAAAAACACAAGTCTGTGAATATGGTTGAGGACGGTCAGTTTACGGTTTTTGTGCCGCTTTCAGATGAGGATATGTCCGAGCTGACAGCAGACGGTACGCAGATAGAGCCGATGTTCTCACTTGACCTTAAAACTGACGATAGCGCAACTCTCCGTATGTTCAGAAACAGGGAGTATATCGACCTCATACAGCTTGACAAAGGTGAGCTTGCCGCAAAAAAAGGCGAGGCAGTCATTGAAAAGGGATATGCCTCCGCACACGATATCCACGTTGGTGATACCGTAAGTGCAGGCGGAACAGACTTCACTGTTACGGGTATCGGTTCTGTTCCCGATTACGATATGTGTGTTGCCAATTTCAGTGATACCGCCGTAGAGAGAAGCTCTTTCGGACTGATCTTTACTACCGCAGAGCAGTATGATGAACTGAAAGCTCACGGCGGACTTAACGCTGAGGAATACACCTACGCTTACCGTCTCGGCAAGATAACAAATGATGAGCTTAAAGATAAGGTAAGAGGTATAAAGATAACTCCCGAACAGGTCGATGATAAGTATTTTCGTGAAACTATCGACGAAATACTCGATGAACGCAATGAGATAGAGGACGGTGTGAACGAGCTTAGTGACGGCTCAAAGGAGCTATCCAACGGACTTTCAAAGCTCAGCGGTCACAGCTCGGAGCTTCGTGAAGCGGCAGATAAGCTGTTCGAGGGATACCTTGCACAGGCAAATTCCTCCATTGCAGCAACAGGACAGAATATCATTCTGACCGAAGAAAACTACCACGATACTCTCGAACAGTTTATTGCCGCAACGCACTCAGAACAGCTTTCCGCACTTCTGAAAAGCCTTGATGATATATCTGATTTCAAAAATGGTATTTATGATTATACCGAAGGCGCAGATTCTGCGGCTGACGGTTCGGCAGAGCTTTCCGATGGCGTTAAAGAACTCAAGGATAAAACAGATGAGCTTCTTGACGAGATATTCAAAGTCGATATCGAAAATCTGACCTCCTTTGTAACTGCCGAAGATAATATCCGTATCGAAGGTGCGGCAGGGGATATGGTAATGGATAAGAATGCAGGACTTATCGCAGGAGTTATTATTCTTGCACTGTTCGCCTATGTTATATCCGTTTTCGTAGTCCACCAGATAGAGCAGGAGCAGAGCGTTATAGGAGCTTTGTATGCACTTGGCGTAAAGAAGAAAAATCTTATGCTCCACTATATCACAATGCCTACTCTGATAGCTTTTATCGCAGGTATGATAGGAGCTGTACTCGGCTTTTCACCGCTTGGAGTAGATTCACAGGCTCAGGATTCTTACAACTATTTCTCAATCCCTGAATTTGATACGGTGTTTCCGCCTTATCTTATAGCTTATGCAATAATACTTCCGCCTGTGATATGTGCGGTAGTAAATGCTTTTGTCATCAATAAAAAGCTGTCCCGAACAGCACTTTCCCTTATGAAAAATGAGCAGTCGGCAGGCAGCTACAAGCAGTTTACGCTTAAAACAAAAAGCTTCCCGAGATTATTCGCTATACGTCAGTTAGTCAGGGAATCTCGTTCTGCTTTGACTATGGTGTGCGGAATGCTTGTGTCCATTATGGTCATAATGCTTGGACTTGACTGCTATGTGATGTGCAGAAATGTCAGGGACTATACTGTCAGCGACACGAAGTATGAGTATCAGTATTTGTACAAATATCCCGATAAGACTGTCCCCGAAGGCGGAGAAGCTGCGTATATCGAAACTCTCAGTACCGACTGCATGGGATATACGCTTGATGTGACTGTTATCGGTATTGACGGCAAAAGCAGATATTTCGACGCTAAACCCGAAAAAGGCAAGACAAAGGCGGTCATCAACTCATCGCTTGTGGAGCGCTACGGCTACAAGATAGGGGACAGAGTCGTTTTCAGCAACTCAGCCGCAGATGCCGATTACAGCTTTACCGTGACTGATATCAGTGATTATTCCGTTGGATTTACTATTTTCATGGACATTGGCAGTATGCGTGAGCTTTTCGGTAAGGACGAGGACTATTTCAATACCGTTTATTCGGATAAGGAGCTTGATATCGACGAAGGCAGACTTTATTCCGTCACAACAAAGGATGATATAGAGCGGAGTGCAAGCGTATTCGTTAAGCTGATGTTCTCGCTCGTTGCAACTCTTATTGCCGCAGGAACAGTCGTATTCTGCGTAGTAATGTACCTTATGCTCGGCGTAATGATAGACAGGTCAGCTATGGGAATATCTCTTATCAAGATATTCGGCTATCGTCCGAAAGAGATACGATCGCTGTATCTCAACGGAAACCTTTTTGTTGTAGCAGTCGGAGCAGCAATAGCCGTCCCGCTTGCCAAAAAAGCCATGGATATGATCTTCCCGAGCTTTATCCCAAATGTTGCGTGTTCGATGAAACTCGCATTCCCGTGGTATCTGTATGTACTCATATACTTTGCTGTGATCCTTGTATACGCAGTCATAAACAGTATCCTCATAAGAAAGATAAAGAAGATATCTTCTGCTGAGATACTAAAAAACAGAGAATGAAAAGATAAACGAGCTTATACTTTGTGACGTATAAGCTCGTTTTGTTTTTATATTACATTGTTTCTGTAAATTGAAAAAAGACAAGTTTCAGATATATCATGCTGTAGGTTTAATTTGTGAAGCATTTTTCACGCCTTATTCTCTTGTGTCCATAAGGCTTTCAGCCATGTTGACCTTGTTGACTTTCATCTTAAGGAAGAATAGCGATACATAATAGCACAGGCATACAAATATTATCGTTATGATAACGTCTGAGATACTGAGCTTGACAGGCAGAACAGCGTTTACCAATGCTGCATACCTGTTTTTATATGCCATAAGGGCTGCATAACCAAGTCCTATCCCAAGACCGATTCCCGGTATCAGCAGTACCTGATTGAGGTCGAGCAGCATTCCGCTGATTTTTCTGTCAGTGTATCCAAGCACCTTCAGCATTGATATATTAGTGCTGTTTTCGGATATCAGCAAGCTTATCGCTATGAACAATGATGACACGCATATAATAGCTGCTATAACAAGTATTGTGGAGATAAGACTGCTGTTCTCGCCGAGCATCGAATCCATTTGTTTTTTCAAAGTATCCTTTGTAAGGATATAGGAAACATCATTGCTGTCAATATCGAGTTTCTTATTGCTTATCACTGCATTGTAGCTGCCTGCCTCAAGCCCCGTGAGTTCTTCGGCACGCTCCTTTGTGGAAACGATATAGTTGTTATATCCGTTTTCGATTATGCCTTCAATTTTGATGCTATGCTCTTCGAGAGTCGTGACATTCCTGATTGTAACCTCATCGCCCTCATTTATTCCGAGCACAATAGAGCAGAGTGAGCTTGCATACCAGCCTTTTTCTATATCAGCTTCGCCGCCGTCAACAAGTCCAAGCTCCCACAACTTTGTATCCGAGTCTATGCCAAGCAAAGTAAATCCGGCATTTTCTGTATTCTCAAAACTGCCTGCAATGACTGTTTCGCCCTCAGACATCTCATCTGTACGGATAGTGTTGAGCAGATACTCATACTCCATATCTCCGTAAGACTCCTTGACAGCGTCGCCTATTCCCTTTACAGAGTCGGAAAACATAAGTCCGAGCGAAACTATAAATGCACCAAGGAAAATTCCGAGGAATACAACAAATGTTCTTCCCTTGTTGCTTATGAGCGAACGTGCTGCCAGCTTGAATTTCACCTTGCTGTCGGAATCGACAAGAAGCTTGTTCGAGCCTGAGCGTTCGCCTGCTGCTTTGTTAAGCAGCTCTGCAATGTCGTACTTCATCAACTTGCGTATCTTCAAGGCTGCCGAGCAGAAATAAATGACAGACGGTACGATGATGCCGATTATAGCTGCCGAGAATGGCATACTGAACTTTGCCTGTAAAGGCTCATAGTCTATCAGGGTCAATTCTCCGTAGGGCTGTGCGATGAGCAGGCACATCACCGTGACAAGTATACCTCCGAAAACACCTGGGATAACTGCGAGAAGACTGTAATGGAGAATAAGCGTGCTTTTCTTGTAGCCAAGCGCCGCGAGCGTTCCTATGAGGCGCTGCTCTGAGCGTATCTTTCGGCTTATGACGATACTGATAAGTATCACAGTTATGAGAGGAAGTGCTATCAGCATCATCCATGCCCACGATATATAGGTATTTGCCTGATTATGCACCATTTTGATACGTGCATTTGAATCTGCTGTGACATACGACAAAAGATGATAGCTGTCATTCATTTCCCTGCGAAAGTCAGTTTCGGCATCTTTGTCACCGTATATCACCTTGTAGTTTATCGAGGCGTTTTCAACTATCCTTTCAAACTCGCTGTCAGTGACATATCCGAGGAAAAATGTATCGACGTTTTTGTAGGAGTCACTGAGCTCCTCGAGCATATAAAGATAATCGGGGCGCAGGAATGTTCCCGAAACAGTGTAGCTTTTTCCGTTGACCTCAATGCTGTCACCGATGCCTACGCCGTTTTGCTTTGCATATCCTGCTGAGATGATGATGTCGTCATCTGAGGACACGTCCTCACCCTCGATAACTTCATACAGGTCGATCTTTTCATTGGATTTGAATATTCTTGCAGTATAGCTGTCTTCTTCAAAATTGCAGTATTTCTCGGCTTCAAGAGTCAAATTGTACTTATCCTCATAATCAGAGATATCATTTTCAGTCATAGGGAGAAATGCTGTGAACTGCGCGTCTTCGAGCTTCTGTGACTTGAAAAAATCATCGGCATAGCTGTTTATCCCGTTTCCCGCAATGTAAAACAGGTAAAACGCAAGCAGTGCGACCATTGTCATGACGGAAGCCACAACGTAAAACAGAAGATTGGCTTTTATACTTCTTTTATAGCGATTATTCAGTTTCATTTTCAGCCTCCGTATCAAAGCACAAGCTCGCTTGCGGAGATCTTCTTTTCATTCTTTTTGAGCTGTGCTATTTTTCCGTCACGGATAGTTATAATATAGTCCGCCATATCAGCGATAGCACTGTTATGAGTTATTATCATCGTCGTTGTTCCGAATTGTGAATTGACCTTCTGAATGAATTGCAAGACATTGCGCGATGTTGCGGTATCAAGCGCACCTGTCGGTTCGTCGCAGAGCAGCAGCTTCGGATTCTTTATCAGTGCCCTTGCAATGGCAACTCTTTGCTGCTGACCTCCCGAGAGCTCGCGCGGGAAGCGCTTGCTGTACTTTTCTATTTCGAGCGCTTTCATGACCTCATTGATATCAAGCGGTTTTTCAGATATATCTGAAACGACCTCAATATTTTCCTTGACTGTAAGGTCGGCGATGAGATTGTAGAACTGAAAAACAAATCCCACGTCCTCCTTGCGGTAGGCTGTAAGCTCCTTTTTGCTTGCAGACGATATCTTTCTTCCTCCGACGCTTATCTCTCCCGAGGTAAGGCTGTCGATACCGCCGAGCATATTCATAAGCGTACTCTTTCCCGAGCCTGACGGTCCGAGAATAACGTATATGCTTCCTTTTTCGATAGAAAGGTCTACGCCGTCAAGAGCTTTTACCGTCGCTTCACCGCTGCCATATTGTTTCTTTGCATTTTTTATCTCGATAAACATACTATTCTCTTCCTTATTTCTTTAAAACTAAAGCTGAAAAATATCCATTTTCAGAACATTGTAATATGACGCAATTCTCCTTGCATATCTGTTCTGCGTATGTAACAGCCATGATACCGCTTGCAGCAAGTACAGTATCAGGCATATTCAAAAGACGTACCCTTTCGCTACCGAATACTTTGCCCGCTGCCTGAGAAAGTGCTTCCGACATCGCTCCGCCGACAACTATTACGCTGTCTGCGCTTTCTACGCCGCTGTTCCTGAGAGCCGAATAAATCAGGTATTCAAGCTGTTCCTGTATATCGCTGCCGTAGACGAGACCACGCGAACGACCTGCCAATGACAGTAAGTCAGAGCTGTCCGCTCTTTCGAGCATAAGAGCACCGTAGATGCTGCCCTCATCTCCCGCTCCTGCAAGTGCATATTTCGCTCTGCCGCTTTTAAGCATATCATAGGCGAATATCAGCGTTTCAAGTCCTGCATTGCTGCCGCAGCAATTGGTCATGCTGAATGCCTTGAAGCCAAAGCGCATAGCGACCTTTGCAGTCGCTCCGCTCATGATGCATTTCGTGGCGTCCTTCGGTCGCATACCCTTTACGCCCTTTTCTGCAATGCCGTCAGCTGCTGTACTGAGCGACGACCAGCAGCCGTCGGTCGTCCCGAAGGAAATGCCCGTTTCATCTGACGGATACCTGAATGCTGCGCCAAGCTGCTCCATGAGCTTTTCCGATGTCACGACAGCTCCTTGGCTGATAAGCTCGTGTTTCTTAGTCATATCATCGGTGCAGATACGCGCTATGTCGTCATCGGTCACTCTTGCATTCTTAGATATAAAGGAAGCTGCCTTTTCGTATTCCGAGGGTATCAGGAAGCAGCTGCCCTTAATGATGATCTTATCCATTGGTGTTCCACCTCTTCATTATCACAGAACAGTTGCTGCCGCCGAAAGCATATGCGTTGTTCATGTATACATTCGGTACATCCTTATTTCCGCTTTCGGTCACAAGGCAGAAGCCAAGCTCCTCCTGCTCGGTTACATTTATGGTCGGAGGTATCATGCCGTATTCGGGAATAAGCGCACACATCGCCATAGAGGTCGCGGAGGCTGCTCCGAGCTGATGTCCGAGGCTGCCCTTGATCGCGGAAGCCCTGATATCCTTTGCGTGGCTGCCGAAAAAACTCTCTATAGCTAAAGCCTCAGCTGAATCATTTGCGGGAGTTCCTGTTCCGTGAAGCGCGATAAAATCAACATCGTCCTTGGATATCTCCGCATCTTTCACCGCTCGCTCCATTGCCTTGATGATGCCAGCTCCGGTTGGATCGGGCGCAACGATGTTGTAGGCGTCGTTACTGAGTCCGCTGCCTAATATCTCACCGTAAATGTGCGCATTCCTGTTTAGTGCATGTTCGAGCTCCTCAATGAAAAGTATCGCAGCTCCCTCGCTCAGTACAGTGCCGTTTCGCTTCCTGTCAAACGGGCGCACCTTGTCGGGAGTAAGAGCTTTTAGGCGGTTGAAGCCTACCTGCGTTATCTCTGAGAAAGCGTCCGCTCCGCCGACAAAGGCTGCATTGATGTCGTTATTCTTTATGCAATCAGCGGCATAGGAGATGGAGTGGTTGCCCGAGGCGCAGAGATTCATATTGAAAAAGCCTCCGCCGTGTATTCCGAAATGCTTTGCGGTATTTGTAATAGCGGTAAATCTGTCGTGCTCGAGTTCTTTTATCCTCTCACTTATCGCATACTGGTCTGACTGAGTAGTTCCGAAAAAAATGCCCGTATCCATTCTTTCCTCAAGACTATTGAATGATATTCGCGCGTCATTTGCAGCCATTTCCGCTGCAATGATCGAAATTACGGAGCACTTTGACAGCTTTTTCTCGTCTGCGCTCAGATATACATCTGCAAGCTCGCTGACCTTATCCCAGTCGAGGCTGGGGTGAAGCCTGCAATAGCAGGCCTCAAGAGCGGGGAGGTCTATCTCGGAGATAGGGCTTGCTCCCTAAAGAAGCCCCTCCAGAAAAGCGCTTTGTGCACAGCCAACAGGCGAAAG
>JAEEGL017102149.1_pt1 | contig 21942 bp, 17 predicted proteins | sample 9134231 | NCBI WGS metagenome assembly JAEEGL01 (sample SAMN16246548, study PRJNA631951) | gut metagenome | biome: gut microbiome; feature: rumen; material: fiber-attached | host: Bos | place: Iran: Karaj | collected 2018-10 | reverse complement strand
GCGAATGTCATTCCGGCCTTAGCATTAACCTGTACCTGGTTAAGACCGGGGATACGAATCTCGACAGGGTCCTCAACTGTGATGATATTAACTTCAGGTGTGTTCTTCTCAGCGAGAAGTGTATAAAGTGTTGTTGTCTTACCGGAACCGGTAGGTCCTGAAATAAGGCAGATACCCTGAGGTACCTTGATGATCTTGTTGATCATATCGTTGTTGTGATCGGAAATACCAAGATACTTACGGTTAAGGTTACCGTCGTTCTTGGCAAGGATACGGATAACCGTCTTCTCACCCCAGATTGTAGGCAGGATGGATACACGCATGTCGACCGGTGTTCCGTTAATCTCAGTCTGGATACGACCGTCCTGAGGGATTCTCTTCTCGGCGATGTTCATACCACCGAGGATCTTAATTCTTGTTGTGATAGCATCCCTTGAATTAACAGGGTTACTCATGATCTCCTGCATAACGCCGTCGATACGGATACGAACTCTTACTCGCTCCTCCATCGGCTCGATATGAATATCGGAAGATCCTGCTCTGATAGCGAACTCGATCATTGAGTTAACGAGCTTAACTACAGGAGCACTGTTAACCTGGTCTGCGATTTCATCCGGCAGACCGTCGATCTCATCACTTGAAAGGTCTTCACCGAGCTCACGGGCAGCCTCACTCGCGCTTGACCTACCGTAGTTAACTTTAATTGTGTCAAGGATACCGGTTCTTGTAGCAAGCATGAGAACAATCTCATAGCCTGTCTGGAACTGCAAGTCATCCTGCAGGAGGATGTTAAGAGGATCATCAATAGCTACAACGAGCTTATCCTCATCAAAACCGATCGGAACAACAGTGTTCTCCGTACAATACTTCTCGCTAAGCAATGACATTGCCTTAGGATCGATGTCGATACTTGTAAGATCGATGATCGGATAGCTGTACTGACTACTTACTGCGCGGAGGATGTCGAACTCTGACATCAACCCCATCTCGGTTATTACTTCACCAAGTCGTTTGCCGCTTTCCTTCTGGACGCTAAGCGCCTCCGCAAGCTCTGCTGCGGTAAGGAATCCACTCTCAATGAGAATATCTCCCAGTCTCTTCATGTTGTCCTCCGATCCAAGTCTTTATAGAACTTGTAAATGACATATCAAACATAAGAAGTCGGCAAAAGAACGCACCGCCCCTCGATACATGTATAAAACTATACAACAGCCCATGCTAAAAAACAAGTTTTTTTGGTAACTTTGACATTATGTAGAAATAAGTTGTAAATTTAATTATAATTAAATGATTTTAATAATATAAGAACAGACATGGAGGTAGTTATGTCAGGTCATTCCAAATGGAATAACATCAAGCGTAAGAAGGAGGCATCCGATTCAGCAAAGGGTGCAATTTTCACAAAGATGGCTAAGCTTATTGCCATCGCCGTCAAGGAAGGCGGACCTGACCCCGACGGTAATTCCAAGCTCAAGGACGTCATTTCGAAGGCTAAGGCAGCTAATATGCCTAACGACAATATCAAGAGAGCTATCCAGAAGGCAGCAGGTGCGGGCGAAGGTGACGATTACGAGGAGATCCAGTACGAAGGTTACGGTCCCGGCGGAATCGCTATCATGGTACGCACATTGACTAACAACAGAAACCGTACAGCAGCAGACGTAAGACACATGTTCTCCAAATACGGCGGACAGTTGGGTGTTGACGGATCCGTTGCTTTCCTTTTCGAAGAGAAGGGCGTAATCCTTATCTCGAGAGAAGATTATGAGGACGAAGACAAGGTTATGGAGGACGCACTTGAGGCGGGCGCTTCTGATTTTGTCGGCGAGGACGAGTACTACGAGGTAGATACAGCTTCCGAGGATTACTACGAGGTTAAGGATGCACTCGAGGCAAAGGGCTACGAGTTCATCGACGCAAGCGTAGGACCTGTTGCAATCACATTGAACAAGGTCGAGGATCCTGAGATCTGTGCTAATCTCGAGAAGATGCTCGACATGATGGAAGAGAACGAGGACGTTCAGGAAGTTTACCACACCTGGGATAACTGATGTCCGACATCCCGAACAAACAGGGCACTGAGGTCAAAAGACCGACTCTTATCCCTGAGCTTAGGGCTACATTAAAGCAGATTAATCTGACGCCCGACAGCTCCAGAGCCAAGGCCAACGAGCCCGGAATCGACGTATTTTTACAAAGCGAGGCACTCACGAGAGAGGTCCTCTCCCAGATTGCCATAATCGCTTTCGTCGGTCAGTCCGGCACGGGTAAAAGCACGAGAGCCATAGCCGTAGCCAGACAGAACAACATTGAATATCTTATCGACGACGGTCTCCTCATCAACGGAGGCAGGATCGTCGCAGGTACGTCTGCCAAGAAGGCTCCAAGTAAGATGGAGTCAGTAAGGCAGGCGTTATTTGTTGACCCGACAAGGTCACAGGTCATGAGAAGAGCCATAGTCGAGAACAGGCCCACGGCCATCATGATCCTCGGAACGAGCGATTCGATGCTCGAGAAAATAACAACCAATCTCTGGCTTAATAAGCCTTCCATGCTCATAAGGATCGAGGATGTCTCGACTGAAGAAGAGCGAAGACACGCGAGAAACACGAGAATGAACGAGGGTATGCACACCATTCCCGTCCCCACTATGGAAATCAAGCATGAGTTCTCGGGGTACTTCTCAGATCCTTTGAACAAGATCAGAAGCAGATTGAACCTTGAGGAAGGCGGCGTAGCATTGGACGGCGAGAATGAGCGTACCATGATCCGCCCCACCTTCTCTTCTCTGGGCTCCTACTCCATCTCGGATGAGGCCCTGCTTGATCTTATCAAGATTACACTCTCCGACCTTCCGGGCTACGGAGAAGTTATAGCATTTAAGAGTGAGAAAAGAACCATCGGAGTTGTTTTCACAATCGATCTTGCCCTTCTATACGGGTTTGATGCGCAGGAAGTCCTTCTCAATGCACAGCAGAAGATAGGCAATGCCGTTGAGACACTGACTGCGATTACCGTCGTCTCCGTTAACATCAGAGCCGGCAGACTTATTCACGGAAAGGGAACTTAATGAAAGAGACTATCTATACCATACCGGTAAATGACGCATATAACGATACTGAGTGCGAGTGCCCTCTGTGCTCGCTTCGTAAAAAGGCCGAGGAGAATGAGATCGAGTATTATCTCGGACCCTCCCTCATGGAGCCTGACACCAGAATTATCACGAACAAGACAGGTTTCTGCCCTGATCACATGGCGAAGCTTAATAAGAAGGTAACGAACCGCTTAGGCCTCGCCCTCGTTATGCACACTCACCTTCTCGACTACGACAAGGACATAACTGAGGATCTTATCAAGGCTGCTCCTTCCAAGGCCGGTCTTATCAAGGGCAGATCCAGCGACTACAAGGGAGCATTAAGATCCATCGCCGACAGGATCGATGAGAGAACTGCCACCTGCCCTATCTGTGAGAAGATGAACAAGACCATCGACAGATATAACGAGGTCATCATGCACATGTTCTCACACGACGATGCTTTCAGGACGAAGTTCATGGAGACTAAGTCTCACTGTCTTCCCCACACTGCATCTTTGCTTCGCACGGCAGCAAACAAGCTCTCCCAGAATGATGCGGCAGACTTTGTTACTGCGCTAGCTAACGGCAATAAGGAATACTTCGCAGAATTGGAACACGACGTAGAGTGGTTCACATTGAAATTCGACTACAGAAACAAGGAGAAGCCTTGGGGCAACAGCAAGAACGCCATCCAGCGTTCAATGAGATTTTTGTCATCTGACACGGGGGAATTCAATGAAGGATAATACTAATACGGATCTTGAACTTTTGACGGACTTCGCGATCGACGTAAGTGAGAGCGCGAACGGATTGTCAGTTCTTATAAGGCACGACTACTACTCGACTGACAACGAGAATGGCAGAGCTCTTCTCGACAGCATGCTCGACGGGCTTATCATGGCTTCAGACAGAGTATATCTTCTCATCATCACGGACAGTGCGGTTAAGCTTCTTGATTCTTCTGCGAAGCTTCTGAACCTCATGGCACAGAGCAACCTCACTCTTATCTGCGGTGACAGTGCTGAATTCTACGGTGTAAACATCCCTGAAGATCTTAATGAGAAAGTGCATGTAGCAGGTCTTGCCGACATCACGGATCAAATCATCGAGTCGAGACCCAACATAATCATCGATTAAGCGCCGTTACTCCCGGCACATAAGAATCAACTTCGACGTACTCGCCTATAAGACCGAGCTCATCTTCCATATCGCCTAAAGTCAGAAGATAATCGCAGTTTCTGATTGCCTCAAGATCTGCTTCGGGAACGGAATCTGACTCCAACGTCTCGATGGAATATGCATATACATTGTTCGTTCTTAAGTAAACGACTCCGACAAGTCTCGTCTTAAACTCGAAGTCATCCATCACGTCATCTTCACGGTAAACGACAAAGTAAGAGTCCTCATTATACTCCGTGCGCTCCTCGGCATACTCCGAGTAAAGCTCCCACGCATTCGTCGTATAATGCTCCTCTGACACAAGGTGCTCCGCACCGAGGATATATCCGGGATTAAACATCAAAGTACCTACAAGAAGGCTTGCCGCCATCACAGAACACGTACCGATAACGCCCCTCTTTCCTTCCTCTTCAGAGAACACATCGAAAAGCTTATATGCCAATACTCCGAACACGAATATCGTAACCGATCCGATATACCTGAAGAAGCAGTTGAGGTGCTCGGAATCCGCCTCATTAACATACATCGAGAATAGATATGTAAGAAGAAGTACCACACTATACGCAGCGAAGAAGCCGAACAGAGCAAGCGTTGTACTGCCAAGCTTCTTGACAGGAGCGCTCTTCTTCCCCAGCACGAGTATGATTACAGCCATTGTTATGAAGCTCATCCAGATAAGTCTTGTCTGCATCGATATATCGCCGAAGAAAGCGAACATCTCATAACCGAATCTTCTTAAGATGGCATTGATATCATCGCCGGTCTTAAGAAAGAACATGGCAAGGAATCTCGTCATCGAGAATCCCTGGCCGGAAAGCTCTACATTGCCGAATACGATATTGGCCCTTATTACATACGTATAGAACAAGGCAACAGGCAGTATAAGAGGAAGGATCCTTCCTCCAATCTTTCTTAGCTTAGCCGACGGCTCATGGTCCTTATATGCATTTATCCTATAAAGACAAACGAATACGACAAACGGGATGCCTGATACCTTAATTAGTATCTCAAAGCACATAAGAAGCGTAAAAAGGATGAAGCCCTTTAAATAATCCTTCTTATCTTCCTTAATGACTAAGAACATGGCTGCCAAAGGCACCAAAGCGATAGTCGTATCAGTAAGGAGGCAGTAAGTATTAACGTTCATTGCACATAGCGCGATTGAGATGATTACAACGAATATGGCAACAAAAGGCTTCTTCCCCTTAACTGAGAAGAAAGCATTAAGCGCGGCAAGATTAATTAGCGAATGAGCGAAGAAGCACATATCGGGAGCATAGCCGAATACCGTTGTAATAAACCAGATCCATGTCGCTGTACCGGGAGCATACGTCGTGAAGCTCATGTCGGGATTCGTGGGATAAGCATTCTCGTAATGCATCATCTTGCATATCCTGTACCAGTGTGAGAAATCATCCGAATGCGAAGGTAATACACCTCTTGTTATTACTAACACCCAGACTATGCCGATGATCATAAAATATAAGGAAGGATTAGTAACCAGTTCCTTAAGCGCCGTCAATATTTCTTCCTTCTTCTTAACTATGCACAATGGGATTAAAGCGGTTCCGCCTGCAAGAACCAGGATAAGTCCGGGAATAAGAGAGCCGAACAAACCTGTTATATAAAGGATCGTAACCACGGACGCGACATAAATTACCGGAAAGAAAGCGAAGCTTCGCTTAATGAGTAAGCTATATCCGAGATAACAGCCAATTATCGATATGCAGAACAAAACCGGTAAGAGAATCAACATAGCTTGATTATACCAAAGAAAAAGAGGATCGGTTTCCCGATCCTCTTCTTAAGCATTCTGTGATAAGAATCATGCTGTGAAGTACTCACACTCTTCAGCTACTACAGAGAAGTCTGTGTTATCTCTATAAGCATAGTTTCTAACACTAGAGTCATCAGTCTGAGGAGGACAATAAGGAATCTGCAAAGAGTTAGCTCCATCTGTTTCAATTCCTCCGGCACTAATTCTACCGTAATAGAGGATATCACTATCACACGCATGAGCGAACAACCGTCCGCCGCCGCCGCCGTTAGGATCTGACTGCGGGAAGAATCCCAAGCTAGCTGTAAGTGCTGTATCGTGGTTAGCCATATACCTTACAGGTGTTCCGCCAGTATAAAGGCTCAAGATGAAGCAAGCAGGATTAACTGTCTGATTAATCTTAGTCAAGTCAATATCGCTAGTGCTACCCGAATAGCAAGCTACATCAATGATACCGGTACCGTCAGGTCCGCAGTTACCACTGGAATCACCACCCAAAATGATTTGAGACTGAGTCGGATTATTATCGAGAAGGAATACAACCCTGTTGGAACCGGATGCATTCGTGATAAACATATGTGTATTACCCGTATCGAAGACAATATTGGCACCATTTGTTACAAGAATTATGATGCTTCCGCTTGAAAGATCCAAAGTAACATCAGAACGAATTCGAGCTAAAGAATCGATAACATAAGTACCGGCACCAATAGTAACAGCACTCGCCCTCATATCCAGATCCAATGCTGTAGCAGATGATGCTATATCAGCAGGAGCACCATATGTGGCTATTACTTCATCTATCGTATCCATCTGGTCAGCATCGGGGTGCATAAATGCATCCATACCGGCATCAACTGTAGGGTCCCAGCCTTCACTGTGAGCAGAATGCAAACGGGAAGCTATGGCAGAAGTAACGGAAATACCGCTCTCATACTCGATATAACCTGTAATCTGCTGCAAATTCTGGTTAGAGAGTGAAACTCCACCACTAAAACCTGTTCTGCTACTGCCATCATCATAAAGATCGAAATTAATGTCGTTAACACCATAGAAAGTAAAATCAGATCTAATAGCTGTTGAAGCTCCGTTACGGAAAGGATTTGTAGTTCCCCAGAAATACAAGTCACCGTACTGAGGAGTACCGGAAGGATTTGAAGATATATAAGAACCATCTGTATTTCTTCTTGCCGGGTTATTCTGGCCAGGACCGTTAAGATCAAGACCGGCACCTGCACCCATAAAGTAAACATCCCATGCGTAAACACCATCAGGCATCGAGAGGATACCGTCAGTCAGAAGGTGACAGTAATATCCGCAACCGTCCTGATTGGAAAGGTTCATATTGTGGATGAAAGCTACATTATTGGGATCGTTGTAACGAACCTGATAATCACGATCAACATGACCATCGAACTTGGAAGCATCAATACCGAAGTTACAGCTGTTAAGAAGTCCGCCGCCGCCGAGATTAACAGGGATATGGAAAGCCGAAGGGGGGAAATCCTCACCCTTATTCCTCTCAAGTACCATTGTGTAATACTGGCAAGCGCCATCGGTAGCACCATCGATATCACACTTGAACTCGATACAAATCTTGGAAGGATCACCGGCGTTATAGCAATAGAAATAAGCAGAAGCCTGAGTACCGCCCAAACCCATACCGGGAACGTCAGTGTTATTGAAGTAGATCATAGAACCCTGACCACTTGTACCCTTAGCAAGAGCAACCAAATCAGCATCGCTTATCTGCTGAGAATAGATTGCCTGCCATACGGACTGAGCCAAAGACGTAACTGTAAGTCTTGCCTGCTCGTACTTAGCGTTCGTATAAACTCTCTGTCTTGTGGCAATCGAGATCGTAAGAGCGGTTGTGATAAAGATAAGAGCCATTGCTACGATGAAGATGATCGTAACAAGGATAACGCCCTTCTTGTCGTCCGCTAACCTCGAAAGTTTCTTGTTAGTCTTACGCATAAACGTACCCTTCCTCACAAATAATAACGTGCATCGAGAATACTCCACGACGCCATTACACCTATATAGTTACAATAGATTATAAGTCATGAGATTTTTATTTTCAACAGCAAATAACAATTAAATTACAAATATCTTCACACTAACTTCAAATTTCTTCCACATTCGTTTCATCATGGGATTCCGTCTCAGGTTCTTCCTTCTTGACGGGTTCTCCCTCAGAGCCGTATTTCTCGAACTCTTCTTTCTTTGAAGCTACCAGGAAGTAATCAGGCTGTGTGGCGAATCTTAGAACAGCGGCAGCATAATACTTGCCTTCCCTGTTCTTCTTGACGCGGGTACGGCCGAAGAATTCGCCGTGCTCCGGACATCCGTAAAGAGCATAGAGTGACTTTCTTATCCTGAAAGGCTCGATCCTTATGTCAAATCTTGATTCACATATCGGACACTTGTTATTAAAACCGGATACCATGGACAGAGCCTGTGAAGGTCTCTCACATGCGGTTCCGACTGTAGTGTATTCTCTTTTGATATCGCAGTTAACCGAGGAACTTGATATTACGCTTAATACTTCACTTGTCTGGTTTCTCTCGAAGATGTTCTTAAGGATGGCTCCCGTGTACTTGGCATCAGCCGTGGCACTGTGGAATGACTCTTCCTTGGGAACCTGATAGTAATCTACGGCGAACTCCACGCTTCTTTGTCTTCCCTTCTCTGTGGAGAACACTGAGAAAAGAGGCTGGATATCCAGGAAGAACATATTAAGCTTGTCATCCATGTCGAAGAACTTGAGGTTCATCTTGAGCATATCAGTATCGGAGTTGCCCCAACCAGCGAGAATGGCATCATCGCCGATGAACTCGCGGAATTTCGCATAAGCCTCTGGGAAAGGTATTCCCTTCGCAAGATCAGCATTTGTCTTGTGGGTTACCTTCTTGACGTGATAGTGGATTGTCTTATAGCGGACGGGCTTGATGTCACACGAGAACACACCCTTGGGGATCAGAGTGTCACCCGAGAACACGAACTTCTGCGCACCGATCTCTATGATCTCGCCGGTAAGAGAAGATACATCGAATCCGTACTCCTTTCCCGGAATCGGTTGATTCCATTCAAGATCGAATACGATAAATACATCGCCTTCCTTAACCATTCTGCTCAGCATGAGACTCCACCTTAACGTCTTTTCTATACTTAAAGATATTATATATAACCACTGCCGATGACAACACCCAGACAATAAGTGCTATCACAACTTCGGCACAAGGCGCGCCGATTCTAAACGTAATATCGGAAGCGCCTCTTGAATCGAATACGGTCGCAAGTTTCCCTCCGAAGTTAAATGTATCATTTGACAGCGACCCTCCTTCCGAATCTACATCAAAGTAATAACCGGAGTTATAAGGAACTGACGTAATTACAGTCACATAACCTGCCATTGTCAGCCTTACCTCGCTCTCCACTTCTCCCCCAAAGTCGTTCAGGGGAATCACCTTCTGCCGAAGTGCATCTATCACTTCGGCATCCGCTCGCCATACGGTAAAGAACGAATTATCAGGAGGATTGTTTCCTGTCTGGCGAAGGGTCACACTGTCCGTAAGGAAATCAAGCTCTTTAACATAAGGACCCGTCAAATTATGGATATTATTAATACCTGAGTAAGTCTCCGTAAGGATATTTTCTCCCGTAAATGAAGAGTACACATAGTAATGTGAATTCGGATCCATATTCTCGCATCTTACAAGGAGCTCATAAGGAAGATTCGGTGTAAGCGCCATATAGTTTCCGTTTCCTCTTTCCGACACTCCGTCCGTAAATACAGCGAATGAATCCGCCTGAGTAAATGCATCATCAAGAAGTGCGGCATTGGACACGACGTTCATGAGGCCCTGGATATCCATCTCGGATGCAATCTGACGAAGATCCGACTGAACACAAATGTACTCGGCATTATCGTTATAAAGAGGGATCGGCTCATTGGACTCGACTGTAAATGCCGAATAAGAAGCACTGTCCTCGGGGCATATAGAAGGAAGTGATCCGCCCAATGTCATCACAGAGAATGAATGCCAGATATTGATCATAATGCCGACTGCACCGATCACTGCGAGGACTTTTACAGGCTTGATCTTGCCTTCGATGGAGGTAAGAAAATACACGCACCAGAAGATGGCGGCACCTGCGCTGAACCACAGGCAGAACACACTTCTTGTAACTTCGCCCGCTGAAGTTGAATTCGAGATAAGGATTAGTGCGAACACAAAAGCCATGGAGCCGAATATGGCATTGCGGCTGCAGTTATTGATATTACGTAAGGACACTCCAGCCATGATCATAACAAGAACGGCAAGAACCGATAATCTTGATACCACCCCCGTACTGGTGTTGCCATAAACTGAGAGAATCGCGTTAAGTAAAGTCCACGAAGCAGATACGGGAATCACGATCAGTAGGATGATGCCGGAGATTTTCGCTTTCCACGGGATAGTGGAATTAAGGAAGAAAAGCACCGTGAGCATCAGCACGAGAATCGAGACAGCAAATGCTGCGTAAGAACCCTTCACGGGAACGTAGAAAGGAGTGCCGTCAAGCGTTGTCGTAAGGAAGTCGAAGAACTTGAAAGTAACGGTGCTTCCCATGAACTCTTCCTTGATGTTGATCGTGGGCATGCCTCCCATTAGCACCGGGATAAGCACTGGAAACTGACCTATGAGGCCGATCAGGTAAGCTTTAACTACTAAGCTCACCTTGCCTTCACCGAGAAGCTGCTTAAGAAGCCACGTTGAAGAAGCCGTGAATATGAGTCCCGCTACGATGCCGAAGAATCCTCCACAAGCGAAAAGCGATATCACCAGTGCCGCAAGCCAAAGGTCAATCTTCTTTCCTCTTCTCATCGCGTTGTCGATGGCGCATAAAGCAAACGGCATCACAGCCATGACGTTAATAAGCTGGGGGTTAACCGACGCTATTAGGCTTATGGTGCTTATTGAATAAGTCACTCCCATAAGCGCACTCATGAAAGGCGTAAGCTTGATGTGCTTTTGCATAAAAAGATACATGCCTAACGAAAGAAGCTCGAATCTTAAGTAGAAGGATACGATGAGTACGATTCTTCCTATGAAGCCTCCGATCAGGGCCGCCAAGATAAACGACGGATAAAAGTGACATGTAAGGATATCTGACAGGGCACCCGGAATATAGATCCTGCCCATCGAGAACAACTGTCTTATGTGAACCAAAGCATCCGCTTCGGTATCGATAGCAAACATCAGTGAATCACTTGACCCGCCGGATGCCAGGACAAGCAATACTACGGGCAGGATGAAAGCCGCCGTACCGGCAAAGACTGCCTCCTCGTTATACTTGCGGATCATCAGAAGGTGTCTCTCCTTCTACTTCTACGGGTACGGGAACTTCTTCAACAGAAGACTCGCTTGAAGACTCCTCTGCCTTGGCAATCTTGCTGTTAAGTTTCTTGATAAGAACTACTGCCGCCAATGCGACAATGCCCGCCACTGTGATAAATGCCGACTGGACAAACCCTTCGGGCATATACTTTAACGTAATCTCGTGTGTGCCTGCTTCAAGATAAACTCCGCACAAGGCATCGCCTACGGGAACAAGCTCAGCTTCCTGTCCGTCGACAGTTACTGTGAAACCGTTATTGTAAGCAATCGTCATGAGCATGAATCCGCCCTCGCCTGCATCGATCGTTCCTCTTAATGTCGTATCGTCATAGTAAGTAACGTCAAGCTGTCGCTGGCTTAATGTATCGACCATCTGCTGGTAACCCGGCTGGTTAAGCTCGTAGGTATAAACACGAAGCGAACCTGAAGGTGAGTCGCTATACGTTACCGTGCAGGATATGGGCTCGCCCGTGAACTTTCCAAGATAGATCGTCTGATAGCTTCTGATATCGAAGTTAACGTCGCTCTCACCACACACGATTCTTACCTTGCCGCTCTTGGAACTGTCGGCATAAACGTAGATGTCGGAACCCAGGTCAGCGTTGCTTACCGTGAGAGTGTAAGAACTCTGGGCACCTGCCATATTGATCGTGTATGTCATGGCATTGCCGGATCTACCCGTCGCCGTCATGCCCTCCTCATTTGAAGAAGTGGCATAGACCGGAAGATAAACGTCAGCTTCGACACCCATGGATCTTACCCAGTCGTTGGTCTTCACGAAGATATCTCCGATCTGAGCGTTGGGAGTAAAGTAAACGACGTCTCTTGAGGTCATGAATCCGACCGCAAGAGCATCGGGATTATCGTAGAAATCGACATCATCAACTACTGTGTGATCGTCGAACAGCAAAGGCAGAGTCTGCGTATCCTGGATCTCGGCCAAAGTCCTGATGCCGAGCAAAGTCGCGGTGACTCTCGTAAGTCCTGCGTTACGAAGACCGTTGATGCCGTTATTGTGGAAACCGAAGTTTCTCATGTACTTAACAAAGCTCTCTCTTGCCGTGGAAGAGAATATCGACAGACCCTTAACGTCGTACACGGACTGAATGTCACAGATGAAGTTAGGATAAAGCTCCATTCTCTCGAAGCTGTTGTGACCTTCGTTGCCCGCGATCTCGAGTGCGTACTCGTGGATCGTTCCTCTGTTCTTGGCATAGTAATCGTAACCCGTGAATCCCTCGTGCTCGGCAACACGGCAGATTGTGAAAGCCGTAGCAGTAAACGTCTCGAAAAGCATGCTTATGGTAATGATGATCTCGAGCACCTGCGCCTTCTCCCTGTCTGACATGATGATGAGTCTTAAGATAATCGACTGGATTATGAGGAACAAAAGCGACAGTCCTATCTGCTGGTAACCTTCGTCACCTGTACCGAACTTCTCGAAAAGCATTAGGAACACGCCCGCGCCGACACACACTGCCGACAGCTGGCCTATAGTAAACGTCTTAAGAACTCTGATGGTAAGGAATCCTATGATGATTACAAGGAAGCTCATCATGTAGGACTGTCTGTAAGGAATCTGGTTCGGGTAGTGCATGCCGTGCCAGATAAAGTTTAATGTCTTCGTAGCGAAGCTTAAGTACATGAATATGAGCATAAAGGCGAAGGCAATCTTCTTACGAAGCGTGATGCCCGTCTTCTTAGTCGCCATAAAGAACAAGGGAAGCATGAGAACTGCAACGGTGCCGCAAGCGACATTTGCCATTCCGCTTCTGATATTGGGGTTGGCGCTTACGAGGAAGCGGCCGAGGAAATCGAAGAGGTTGCCAGTGGGGGTGAAATCCACCGGGAACTCGTCACCCGTAGCGGATGAGTGAGTTAGTATGAGATATGTCGGAATTACGACTACGGCTGAGATGGCACCTGCGATGGAAGAACCCAACGCGAAGCGGCCTGCCGAGGCGAAGAAGGATCCGACATTAAGCTTTTCGTCGGGGGCAAAAGCGAAGTACATTACCACGGAGAAGAACACGAGGAAGATGCACACCATGTAGCCCGAGTAGTAGTTAGACATGATGGTGACGGCAAGCGTAATGACGTAAAGCATATACTTGCCTTCGAAGAAGAGCTTCAAAAGCCCTAAGCAGATGAGCGGCAGCAGCACGTAAGCGTCGCACCACATGATGTTCCAGAAGTCAGTAAGGAACCATCCGCAGAGCGCGTAAGCGATGCCGAAGCACATCGTGACGAGATCGTATTTACGGTAGTCGAGGTGTGACAAGAACGTTGCCATGAACAGCGACGCAAGTCCTGCTCTTATGGCGACAACAACTGCAACGAATACGGGCAAAGTTTTGTAGGGAAACAGCAGTGCGAGAAGGTTAAGCGGGCTCGCGCAGTAGTTGGCAAAAACTGCGTAATACTCATTACCGAGACCACTGTTCCAGGAGTAAAAAAGCGAACGTCCCTCAAGAAGCTTCGAGCGCAGCTCATAGATGAACGGCATGTACTGGTGGTAAAGGTCTACCGTGAGTACCGTCTTGGTGCCTGCGGGGTAAACTCCCATCAATGCGAAAAGCAAGAGTACAGCTATAAATGGGAATGCGAATGACAGGAACTTGAGATTCGTGAAAAATCTTAAGCCTTTTCCCAATGTTTCCTTGATTTTGCCGCTTTTAACCATAGTGCATATAGTACCATATTTTGTAGCATTGCGGTAACAAAAGACCGCGTACTAATATGTTAAAGTATTATTTGTATGGGACTTAGGCTTAGAATCATCATTAATCCTTCCTCAGGAAGGGAGACATCTTTATCAGATCTCGACAATGTTCTGATGTATCTGTCGGGAAGCGGTAACCTTACGCGCTCCGATATTCTTTATACATCGGGAAGATTCGATGCTACAAGGTTTGCCCAGGAGACAAAGTCCGATGAGTACGACGCCATCGTTGCAGTAGGCGGCGACGGCACCGTAAATGAAGTTGTTACCGGCATGATGAGAGGCGGCGTTGATGTCCCCCTTGCGATCTACACTTCAGGTACGGTAAACGACTTCGCTACAATCAATAATCTTCCGCAGTCGGGATCGGACTTCGCGAGGATGCTTCTTAATCCTTCTTATGTTAAAGTTGACTGCGGCAAGGTAAACGACGACTACTTCCTTAACGTAGTCGCAGGCGGTCTTATGACGGACGTCGCTTACAGAGTAAGATCTGACGTCAAAACTGTCATCGGACCTGCAGCTTATTGGCTTTCGGCCATGAAGGATCTTCCTTCGATCAACCGCACCTTACCCATTAAGATCACGGCTGACGGCAAGACCTACGACGAGAACCTTATCATGTTCATGATCTCGAACACAAGAAGCGTCGGTGGTTTCAGGGGACTCATGACCAAGGCAAGCTTAACCGACGGAGTACTCGACATACTCGCGGTAAGGAAGATGGATCCGCTCGATGTTGTGCCTTTGCTCGGAAGTCTCGTTGTCGGCGAGCACGTCAACAACGACCACGTCCTCTACATTCAGGCTGAGGACATCCTCCGTGAATCCAACGAGAAAGTAACACTTGATATCGCCGGTGAGGAAGCTCCCGATCTTCCCGCACGCGTAACTTGCATAAAGAAAGCAATCAATCTTATCGTTCCCAACAAGGAGGAACCACTTTGAAAAAGAACAGAGAAGACAAGAAGAAAAACATAAGAACCCCCGACTTCGAGGGTAATACAAACGGCGAGAACAACATTCAGGTTCTCTCCGACATGAATGAAGCTAACTTCGGTCTGATGAATGAAGGCGAGCCTACGCTCGAAGAGCAGATCACGACTGAAGCTGCAGCTCCCATGAAGGAAGAGATCAAGAAGAATGACATCGCTCCCGTCAAGCTCGACCTTGCACCGTCAAAGTCCGAGGCAGCAGCCAAGGCTCCTGTTACAAAGGGCACGATAAAGAGCATCACTTTCCTCGTTATCGCTTCTTTGGTAGTTCTTGCGACTGTCGCAGCTTCGCTTTTCTACAACGCAGGTATCAAGGAGAAGCTCCAGAGCCCGCTTCTTATCGGCGGCGAGCCCGTCGACAGTGCGGAGTTCTCTTTCATGTACCACTACATCCTTATCGATAACGGTGTAGATATCTTCGCTGCGGACACACCCGAGATGCTCGCGTCACCTTCTTACGACACGAACTACGCCACAAACAGGGATTACTTCCTTGACCTTACTGCACAGCAGATGCAGCTTACACAGCTTCTTTACGAAGACGCCACTGCTAACGGCTACGAGATTGAGTCAAGCCACTACGACCTCGCACGCGCTTACATCGACTGGCTTCAGACTAAGGCTGATGACCTCGGCGTGGATCTCACAACTTACATCCGCGGCGTCTTCGGCGACCAGGTAGACGAGCAGGTAATCCTCTCCGCCCTTGCGAAAATGTACTTCACGGAAGACTACGCATCCGGTGCTAAGCTTGAAGAACTTCAGGCTACACCCGAGCAGGCTGAGGAAGCTTACCTTGGCAACCCCAACGCTTATGACGAAGTTTCCTACAAACTTCTTCGCATCCGCTATGAGCAAAGAGACCAGGCTTTCATCGACACTGCTAATCTTCATGCTAACCAGATCATCGAGCAGATGGGCAACGACCCCGCTATGTTCGAGGCTATAGCAGCTCAGTATTTCTCAGGTGAGGCTTCCGCTATCCTGCAGCTTACTGATTCCTGCCTTACAACAGGCGCAAGATACGACGACTTCACACATACGGACTTCAGAGACTTCCTCTTCGCACCTGAAAGAGTTCCGGGCGATTCCATCATCTTCAACGATGAGGACGGCTTCCCGATTATCCTCGTATTCGTTGAAAGAGAAAGACAGACAGTACCTCTTCGTGACGTAAGAATGGTCGAGGTTCTCATCAATACCACAGGCGAGGAGGATACTCCGGGTTATGACGTAGCCAATGCTCAGCTCGTGGCTCAGGAAATCTACGATACGATCGGCGCATTCGGTGAGGAGACTGACGTTCAGACAATCGAGAACCTCTATAACGACGACATCATCAATGGCAATATCGTAATCACTCACAGCCAGGACACATATCCCGGCAAGTACGAGGGTATCCTTAACGAGTGGATATTCTCCGATACAAGAGTTGCAGGCGACAGGGCATTCCTTGAGACCGAGACCGGTTATTATATCGTCTATCTCGTTGATATCTCTACGACCCCCGAGTGGTACGACAGGGTTAACAGCTTCGTAAGAATGAGAAACTATCAGGCTTTCCTCAATGAGACCATAGGCAATTATGCTTATGAGTTCAATCAGACAGGTCTTGATAAGATAGCGGACGTACCTTAATGGATATATACATAACTAGACACGGTGAGACTGAATGGAATGTCGCTTACCGCATGCAGGGACTTAACAACTCCCCTCTTACGGATAACGGCGTAAATGGAGCTATAGCTCTAGGTAAAGAGATCAACAATATTGAAGATCACATAACAAGGTGCTTCGTAAGCCCGCTTAAAAGAGCGATGGATACGACCGATCTTGCTTTATCGCAGGTTGATTATAAGATCCCCGTTAAGATAGAGACACTGCTTCGTGAGATGGATCTTGGGGCATTCGAGGGCATGAACAAGAAGGATGCTTCCTATGTCTACCCCGAAGCTTACGATGCTTTTGTAAATGATCCTGATAACTACGTCCCCGTCGACGGCGGCGAGTCCTTTAACGACGTCATCGGACGCGCCAAGGAGATGCTTAACAAACTTAAGGAATTAAAAAAGGAAGGCGAGTCCGGACCCGTCCTCCTTGTATCTCATATGATTATGGTTGAAGCCTTGCTGTTTGCTTCAGGAACTACCGATGCGAAGAACCTTCGCCAGACCGGTCCCATCAAGCAGACCACGCTTTATAAACTAAGTATCTGATTTGTTTTTAATCAGATTCCAGCGATAATCAAAGCTACGATAGAAGCTATAACAGAACCGCCGACTGCGACAGCCAGGATAGCGGCCATGATCTTAACGCTTCTTCTCTTCTTCGCATACTGATAATTGTTGTTATTCTGCGTCATTTGAATCTCCGATAACAAGTACTAATTCAATAGTTCTTCCGTCTCGCTCAACGACTACCGGGATCTCATCACCGGGCACGTGAGCGTCACGCACAACTATAATATCATCAGTCTCATTGATTGCAACCCCGTCGATGGACCTTACAAGATCGCCTACCTGCAAACCCGCAAGATCAGCAGGTCCGCCGGGCTCAACCTCTGCAACATATACGCCTGCGATGGCTCCGTAGTATGCATTGGATGCGACATTTCCTACAGTTACTCCAAGATATGGTCTGTTGGCTACATAACCGTAGTTGATGATCGACTGGATCTCATCGATTACTTCAGATATCGGAATCGCGAAGCCCAAGCCCTCAGCAGTCGAGATCTTCGCATTGGTAACGCCGATGACCTCACCGAATGAATTGATCAAAGGTCCGCCACTGTTACCGGAATTAATGGAAGCATCCGTCTGAAGAAGGTTGAGAGTATAGCCGTTGTTATTTACCTGACGGTCAAGCGCGGATACAACTCCGACAGTTACAGTTCCTTCGAATCTTCCCAAGGGATTTCCGATAGCTACAACAAGCTCGCCGACCTGCAATGTATCGGAGTCGCCGAGCGTTACATACGGGTACGGTTCCCTTGATTCGCCGATCTTGATTACAGCGATATCAGTCTGGATGTCGGATCCTACGATCTCGGCATCAATCGGTCTTTCATACCCCGGAACCATAACGATGAGGTGATACTGGTCGCTTTCCTCAACGTCGCTTATTACATGCTCGTTTGTGACGATAAATCCAGTATCACTTACAAGGAAACCCGTGCCTGAGAATACGGGAGTATTCGCATTGTCTCCGACCTCAGCAAGTGCATAGATGGATACTGTCGCAGGGCTTACAAGCTCTACGATTTCTGTCGTACTCAAAGTAGTCTTGTTAGGATCCGTTACGCTTGCTGCGCGCTCCAATGAGAACTCGGGATCTGCTATGGGAGATACTTCAGAACTTGTATGGCTTACTTCCGTCTGCTCTTCTTCGGTTCCGTTAGTGTAGGTCATGTTGCCTACTGATCCTGATGCAAGCTTTATTACATACATCGTCTGCAAAAGTGAGAACATCACTGAGCAGATCGTTATTATCGCTAATATCGGCACTACAAGGCTGCCGTTTTTCTTCTTGATCTCGATTTTATTTGTATCGTTGTTGTTTTCCATTTCCTACTTACCTCTATCGCCCATAATACTCCGTAAAGCATTAAAAAGTGGAGCAAATTTATGTCAAAGCTTCTCTTATAAGAGCAGTGCCTTCTTTTACTGCTTCAACCCTGCCGTTGGTCCTGTCCGTGACGAAAGCTTTAAGGTCCTCCGCCTTTGCCTTGGGACACGTTACCTTAATAATGACGTTTTCTCCGTACTCGGGGTCACCTAAAGTCCATCCTGCCTGGGTAAGTGCGTAAATCAGCTTTTCGCTCAGGTCGTAGCCAGTTGTGAGGGAGTAGATCTCGCCCTCGGTGACGGTAACAAGCCCCGCCTGCTCCACCGCTGCCGCAGCTGCCTCCGAGTAAGCTCTTACGAGCCCGCCTTTACCAAGGAGCACCCCGCCGAAATACCTCGTCACGGTAATAACAGCGTTCGTGATTTCTTTCTTATCGAGAACGTTTAGTATCGGCATGCCGCCGGTGCCCGAGGGCTCGCCGTCATCGCTGTACTTCTGCATGAAGGTCTCACCCGACACCTTCCACGCATAGCACACGTGCCTCGCGTCAGGGTAAGTCGCCCTAATCTTCGCGACAAAATCCTCCGCTTCCTTCGCGGAGTTAACCTCGGAAGCGTTCCCTATAAACTCTGACTTTGTGATCTCGATGCGGGATTCGCCGTCGCCGGCAAAAGTAACGTAACTTTGGGACAAATCAGGAAAGCTCCTTATACTTCTGATATGCCATGAGAAGCAGGGACTTGTCCTGGCTGTAAGTTACCTTATCCATTGCTGCCTGCACATCGAAAAACTTCGCATTAATGATGTTCTCTTCCGTGTTAGGCTCTGTCTTGGTATCTTCAGCTTTCATGATGAACCAGGAAATGTTGTTATGCACGGGCTTCCTTCTTGAGATGGAGTAGAACTCGTAGTGAGTCTTGCCGCAGGGTGCAACTACCTTGGCATCAACGCCGGTCTCAAGCTTAACCCTTCTTACGACGACTTCCGTGAGCTTCTGGTTTACCCTGATAACGCCTTTAGGGAAAGCCCACTCATGCTTATCGTTCTCGATCATGAGAACCTTGTCCTGATGAAAGACTATTCCGCCCGTACAGTTCCTGATAAGCATAAGGAATCCCCCTTTATTTATTAAGTTAATTTTATCACTAATTAATGTATAATTTCTATTATGATCAACTCCAACAGAAAATATGATACATCGGCGTTCAGAAGAAGCGAGCGTGGCGGTTACCAGAACCGTATCGCGGCTTTGCAGAAGCTTTTTGTTACCCTCTGCGTATCGTCTGTTATCATGGGGCTCGTTCTTCTCGGAGCCGTAATCGGCAAGAAGAAGGCAGGCGACTTTGATGTAGAAGCCACATCATCCGTAGGCATCGCATCTTTGGTCGGAACTATCGAAGCCCCCACCCCCACCGAAGCCTATACCATCGAGGAGTATCTTGAGGACTCAGAACTTGCAATCAACATGTGGGGACCGTTGGAGCCCGCAGCAGAACCTGTGCCCTACGTTCACTACCCCGTAAGAGGCATCTATGTAGGACCTGCTTCTAACCTTGAGGAGTGCTTCGAATTAGCGGAGAATTCCGAGATTAATACTTTCGTAATCGATTTGAAGGAAGCCGAAGGAGCGTTGTTCGATACTACAAACGAGCTGGCTTTGGAGTCTTCCGCAGTATACGGCTACTACAACTTAAGCGAAGTCGTAGAGCAGTGCCACGCTCACGGCATCCATGTCATCGGCCGTATCGTATGCTTTAAAGATCCCCGACTTGCTGAGGCTCACCCCGAGCGTGCCATAAGAGATTCCGCAGGCAACGTTCTTTACTTTGATTCAGAGGGCGGACGTGCCTTCTTAGATCCGTATAATCCCGACAACTGGGAATACCTCATCAATCTTGCCGAGGAAGCTATCGGACGCGGTGTAGATGAGATCCAGTTCGACTATATAAGATTCCCGACAGGCTCCACCACTTCAGGGAATGAGCCTTACTTCGGTCTTGAGGGAACGGTCCCTGATAGAACGGAAGCAATCAACCGCTTCGTTCGCACTGCGCGTGTACGCATCCAGGATACTTACGGAATTCCGATGTCTGCCGACGTATTCGGAATTATCTTAACCTCCGAGTATGACGGCCGTAACCTGGGCCAGGACTGGTATACCATCGGTCTTGCAGGAGAAGACTCCGTCTGTCCCATGATTTACCCGTCGCACTATGCGCTCGGCACCATGATCGGAGGAATCACGTTCGATAAACCCGATATCTACCCTTATGACATCATGATTGCCGTATTGTCCTACGGAAGCTCAGCCTGGTATCAGGAGGGTTATTGCACGGTGCGCCCGTATGTACAGGCATTCACGGCGTATTACCTCGGTGAGGGCAATTATCTTGAATACGACTATGAGGCGATAAATGCGCAGATTCGTGCCATCCAGGACATGAGACTCGATGAATATATCCTGTGGAATGCGTCGGTCATCTATCCTGAAGGTCAGTACGCAGGTAATGACGACGGTTAACATCGCGCTGACCGCCGTACTAACAAAATTGTGTTATAATCAGTTGTTCTTTTATATAAATTATTAAATATCCGGAGGGTATTATGATTGATATTAAACTCTTGAGAACAGAACCCGACATCGTAAGGGAGAATATCAAGAAGAAGTTCCAGGACGACAAGCTTCCTTTGGTTGACAAGGTAATCGAGCTCGACAAGGAATACAGAGACGCTAAGCAGAAGGCTGAGGCTCTCCGTAACAAGCGTAACGTCGTATCCAAGGAGATTGGTATGCTCATGGGCCAGGGCAAGAAGGACGAAGCTATGGCTAAGAAGACTGAGGTTACCGATATGGCAGCTGAGCTCGAGGCTCTTTCCGTTAAGGAGACAGAGCTTGAGGCAGAGATCAGAAAGATCATGCTCACTATTCCTAATATCATCGATCCTTCAGTTCCGATCGGCAAGGATGATTCCGAGAATGTAGAGAATGAAAGATTCGGCGAGCCTTTCGTTCCTGACTTCGAGATTCCTTATCACGTAGACATCATGGAGAAGCTTGACGGTATCGAGCTTGATCCTGCTCGTGATACATCAGGTAACGGTTTCTACTACCTTAAGGGTGATATCGCTCGTCTCCATTCTGCTTGCCTCTCTTATGCAAGAGACTTCATGATCGACCGCGGATTCACATATTACATCCCGCCTTACATGATCAGATCTTCCGTTGTTGACGGCGTTATGTCCTT
>JAEEGL011765532.1_pt1 | contig 21942 bp, 17 predicted proteins | sample 9134231 | NCBI WGS metagenome assembly JAEEGL01 (sample SAMN16246548, study PRJNA631951) | gut metagenome | biome: gut microbiome; feature: rumen; material: fiber-attached | host: Bos | place: Iran: Karaj | collected 2018-10 | reverse complement strand
GCTTCGCGCCGCACAAGGGAACGGATCTGCTTCGGCGTTGTCCCGATACTGGCAAGTAAACCGAATTCCCGGGTCCGTTCCGTCACAGATACGGAGAAAATGCTGCGGATAAGGACCACGGAGAGCGCTGCGACGATCAGGAGTGCCGCCAGAATAATGACCAGCATGATCGCTGTTCCCTGTTCTATTCCGCCCATCCCATATACCCGGAGAAGGTCGCTGTTCTGGAAAGATTTCTGACCGTAATGCCTGGCCAGAACGGCTGCAGCATCTTTCGGTGCCGTCTTAAAGAAGAGCCGGTGCCAGAGCGTATCACCTTCCGCACCGTCCGCCAGTGTCAGCAGGCAGTAAGCACCCCAATCGTTCTCGTCGTCACTGTAGGCTTTATTGCGGGTGATCCCCACAATACGGTATTCCTGCGATTCGGTCTCATCCGGTCTGTACTGCTTGCTCCAGCCGTTTTCCTCGACTGTCTTTGCCTTCCGCAGATCAAAGAGATCAAGGCTTACACTCTCCCCGATCTTCCAGGTTTTCCAGCCCTGCTGCAGACAGACAAGGTTGATCTGCTCGGGGATAAGGATCTCTGAACTGTTTTCCGGAAGACGCCCTTCTTTTAACGGAACGGTCATCTCTTTGAAAAAGGCATTGTCCACTGCTGCCACCGGATAAGTGCTGCCCGGTGCAATCAGTTCGAACTGACCGTAATAACCCGTCACCCGCAGGTCAGTGATCCGGCGGATCAGCGGATCATTCTTTGCCGCTTCCACTCCGGTTTCATCTACAAAGTCAGCACTCACGAAGTAATCGCCGGTCTCATATTCCGTTCCTCGCCGCACGTAGTCCCAAAGACTGATAACCGTGGTTGTCAGGATCGTAAACATGGCCGCCGCCAGAAAAATGCCGCCAAGCGCGGCCAGGCTCCGCGTGCGGTTCCGGCGAATATTCTGTCTGGTGAGCTGCGAGAGAATATTCATCGCAGCACCTCGTCCTTCGTGATCCTGCCGTCTTCCAGACTGATGATGCGGTCCGCCTGCAGCGCGATCGATTCATCGTGCGTAATGACGATCAGCGTCTGTCCGTACTGCCGGTTCGCCTTTTTGAGGAGCGCGACGATCTCCTGCGAGTTCTGCGAATCGAGGTTCCCCGTCGGCTCGTCTGCCAGAAGAAGCGCCGGCGCATTCATGAGCGCCCGGCCGATGGAGACCCGTTGCTGCTGGCCGCCGGAAAGCTGGTTGGGAAGATGCTTTTCCCGGCCTGTCAGATTCAGTTCCCGGATCAGTTCCTCCAGACGGTTCCGATCGACCTTCCGTCCGTCCAGCAGGACCGGAAGAGTGATGTTTTCCGTGACGTTCAGCACGGGGATCAGATTGTAGAACTGATAGATCAGGCCGACCTGGCGGCGCCGGAAGATCGCCAGGTGGTCTTCATCCTGGGCAAACACGTCCTGGCCTTCCAGAAAGATCTTGCCGGAAGTGGGGCGGTCGACCCCGCCCAAAATGTGCAGAAGCGTGGACTTTCCCGAACCGGACGGCCCGATGATCGCCAGGAATTGTCCCTTTTCGACGCTGAAGGACACGCCGTCCAGTGCCCGCACTTCGCCCTCACCGGAACCGTAGATTTTGGATAAGTTTTCGACTTTCAGAATTTCCATACGAACTCCTTCGGTGTTTTTTACGTTCCGATCATACCCTTCTCAGGTGACGATCCGGTGAGTTTTCCCTAAAAGATCTGTCACACGACCTGTTTATAGAACTTTATCTCAAAACAGGCTCCTTCCGCCGTATTGAAAGCGCGCAGTGTCCCGCCCTGGGCATGAATGATCTTCTGCGCCAGGGAGAGGCCTATCCCGTAGCTGTTTTCCGAGGATCCCCTGCCTTTATAGAAACGGTCAAACAAATGCGGCAGGTCTTCCGCTGCGATCCCGGAGCCGGAGTCTGTTACCGTGATAGCGGTATACAGAGCATTTTCTTCCGCCTTGATCCGGATGCTGCCGCCTTCCGGTGTGTAATTTACGGAGTTCCTGAGAAGATTGCTTAGCGCTTCCGCCGTCCAGTTGAGGTCTCCGGAAAAGACAGCTTCGCCGCCTTCGGTCGTCAGCGTGATTCCCCGCAGTTCCAGCGGGATCAGCAGCGGTTCGGCGGCTTTTTCCGTAAGTTTCCGGACGGAGATGTCTTCTTTCGCCATGACGACCGCATCAGCATCCAGGCGGGACAGTTTGAGGAGCGCTTCTACCAGCCATTCCGTGCGGGCAAGGAGCGTGTTCAGTTCACGGGTCAGCGCGGCCTGGCGTTCTTCGGACAGATCTTTTTCCTGCAGCAGACCGATGGTCAGATTCATGGTGGTGAGCGGCGTGCGAAGCTGATGGGAAATGTCCGCCAGAGCATCAGCCAGGAATGCCTTTTCCTTCTGCAGGGCGTCTGCCCGTTCCTTCAGCAGCAGAGTAATCTTTTCAATATCGCCGGCCAGGAGCGACAGTTCTCCTTCTTCGTAGTCGCGGATCGGCAGCGGCGTACCGCGCTGCAGCAGTTCATTCAGATGTTCACTGAACGACTGCAGCTTTTTGTAGCGGGAGATCTCCGTGAAAAAGAAAACCAGGCATACGGCAAGACAGCCCGCCAGTACCAGCAGACCGGTCAGGGAAGAGTGCAGAAATCCGCAGACAGTAAGCGCCAGACAGATGCACGAAAGCAGAATGAGGCTCCGTTTCAGTTCTTTATTGTTCCGGATCATGGCTTACTCCTTCAGCTGATAGCCGATCCCGCGGACCGTCAGGATCAGACGGGGATCCTGAGAATCTTCTTCCAGCTTCTCCCGCAGGCGCTTGATATAAACGGTCAGCGTATTGTCGCTCACGTATTCGCCGGCACTGTCCCATATCTCATCCAGCAACTGTTCACGGGTCAGGATCTGCCCCCGGTGATTCAGGAAAAACATGAAAAGGCGGTACTCCAGCGCGGACAGGAAGATCTGCTGGTCACCACGGAACACCAGCCCTTTTCCCGTATCGACTCTCAGCTCTCTGAGCACGATCTCACTGTGGTTTCCCGAAGTCCGCCGCAGAACGCTGCGGATCCGTGAGACCAGTTCTTTCGGCCGGAATGGTTTGGCAATATAGTCATCAGCCCCCATATCCAGGCCGGTCACGGTACTCAGTTCATCTCCGGATGCCGTGAGAAAAATGACGGGAACACCTTTTCCTCTGGCATGAGCGCAGACGGCAAAGCCGTTACCTTCCGCCAGGGTAATATCGACCAGCACCAGGTCCGGCCGCTCCGCATCGATGGCAGCAACAGCCTGCGGCTGCCCGCCGGCAGACACGCAATGGAAACCTTCTGTACTCAAATATTCCGTTAATCGCTGTACCAGAGCGGAATCATCTTCTACCATCAATAGTTTTTCCATGAAAGACCTCCTTTCTTACGGAAAGCGGGGACTTGAAACAGTATAATTATATCATTCCGGGCTTTCAAAAGCGAATGACAAAATTGTCACATTAGCAGTTTACGGAAATACAGAACACCTGCGCCAAACCTGTATATCTGCCCCCATTATCCTGCCTTAACGCAGGATTCGTGATCATTATGCCAGAATCGATTCTCGCGCAAAAAAGACTTGTTTTTCGCCCCCAAAAGGATTCGATATCAGTATTTACACGACAGATTTTGAGAATGAGTTTATTTCCCTGACAGATATTGCCAGGTACAAAAGTGAATTTCCCCATGATGTGATCAAAAACTGGCTTCGTAGTCGTGAAACCATTGAGTTCCTTGGGTTATGGGAAAGCTTACATAATCCTGACTTTAAACAGGTCGAATTCGACCTGTTTAGAAGTGAAGCCGGTTTGAATGCTTTTACGATGTCACCTTCGAAATGGATTGAGGGAGTAAATGCAATAGGGATCGTTACAAAAGCCGGCCGTTATGGCGGCACCTACGCGCATTCTGATATCGCCCTCGAGTTTGCCTCCTGGATCTCGGTGGAATTCAAACTGTATATTGTAAAAGACTACCAGAGGATCAAGTCGATTTAGCATTTGACTTTTCGGTGATGGTTCCGTTATAATTAAGCTAACTTTATTGTTAGAACGGTTGTCTGACCCCATTTCGGTACGGAAGGAAATGTGTTCCGTGCCATAGTAACTATTTCTATCGCTGTCTGAGTTAAAGAACGGAGGTTCATCATGAAAAGGAAAACAAGCAAGATTCTCGGATTCCTGCTGGCTGTTTTTATGGCGGCAGGTTTGTTGTCCCCGAATGCGCGGGCGGAGGATTCCCTCATCAAATATCCTGTCTGGATCGGGAACACACAGGTCACGTCGGAAAACAAGGACGACGTACTGGAAGACGGCGGAAGCGTGAAGTACACGCCGGCCACAGAGAGCGACGCGGCCAAACTCGTCCTGAATGATCCTTCCATATCCGACGTGTATACCGATGCGGACGGTCTGGAATCCGTCATTTATGCCGCAGAGGCGCTGGATATCGAAGGAAAAGCGACGCTGAGCGGAACGGACTGCGGAATACGGGCTACCGTCGGACGTCTGAAGATCATAGACGCCGAGATGAACGTATCCGGCACGTTATACGGGATATATTCTGACGCGTATTTAGCGATCGAAGGCGGCAGCGTGACCGTGGATGCCACCGACTACGCAGTGAGCACGGCGATATTCAGCGAAAACACGGTCTTTCTGGAAAGCGGCGGCAGCGTGTCCGCCACGGGCGGCACGGCCATTGCCTCGTCTAAAGACGTATATATTGCGTACAGCGCCGGCACAATCACTGCGACAGGCAAACAGTTCTACGGCATCAGTTCTTCCGACTACATTCATATTGACGGCGGAACGGTCAAAGCCTCCGGACCCATGTACGGCATTTCCGGAAAAAAGGTCGTCATCGGTCCCGATGTACCCTTTGAGGTCACCGCCGACAGTGACGCCACGGCCATATACGGTGAGGAAAGTCTGTACTTGGGAACTTACGTGATGGTCACGGAGCCGACAAGTTATACCAAAACGACGCACACGATCCTCGGTGACGACGGGATCCATGACGCGACGCATGTGAAGCTTATTCTGGATGATATCTATCCCGTTTATATCGGAGAAAAAAAGCTTTCCGCGCATAACGTTACGAACGATAAGGCCCAGTTCGATCCCGGAACCAACACCCTGACGCTGGACAGCCCGACGATCGATACGGAGCATTCCGGTTACTGGTCCCGGATCGCGTCGGAAGGGATCGATCTGACCGTGAAGGGGAAAGCCAGCCTGAGCTCTCAGGGCAACGTGCTGAAAGCCGCAGGAGATCCAAAAGATGGGAGCGGCGGCAATCTGACGGTGGACGGCGCGGAGCTTAATCTGTCCGGCTGGTCTACCGGCCTCAGCAGCGACAAAGCGCTTGTCATTACCGGAAACAGCTCGGTGACGGCGACCGGCCGGGATAACTCCGGCATATACGGAAGCAGCGGCGTAACGATCGACAGCGGCACAGTAACAGCCGAATGTACGAAAAACGGCTCAGGCATCAGAACATGGGACGGCGATATCGTTATCACCGGCGGAAGCGTGAAGACGACGTGTCTGGGTGATCCGGATAGCTGGAAGCCTTTAGGTTACGGTATAGAAAGCAGAACCGGCGCCATCGTGATCAGCGGCGGTACGGTAGAAGCAACAGGATATACCCGGGCGTTCTATACCGATCCGGATCTTTCCGGCTACAAGAATCCGATCGTGACGGTGAATACCGAAGCCAAGGCGGAAGGCGCCGCGGCCTGGGACGGGACCACGCCTCTGGGCGGAGACGGCTCACCTTACAAGTACGTGAAGATCGAACAGGGCGCCATTCCCAAATACGGCATCACCGTCATCGGCGGTAAGGCGTACAGCGACGCGGCCAAGACGGCGGAGATCATCGAAGCGGCGGAAGGGGATACGATCTACATCAAGTTTAACGATCCGGCTGACGGCAAGTTCGTTTCGGATATCACGTACAGCGAAGGATTCTTCTATCAGACAATGTACACAGGCGGCGTGACCATGCCTGCCAAGGCAGTCACTTTTGAAATTAAAACGGAGGACCGCCAGACGGTCACGATCGACCTGACGTCCGGCTCTGCCGCCACGTTGCTGACCGCGCTGTTCTACAACGTCCCGTATGATTACGAATACGGCATCCTGCTTACCGCGCCGCCTATCGACGTGGATCTGGACAAAGACGGTAATAAAGATATCACGGTAACGGAATACGACCCGGGAACCAACAGCGCCACCGTCGTACCGCATGCGGAAACGAAGCTGACCGGATCCTATGATAAGATCCCGGATTCAGCCAATACGCCTTACAGTAAGGTGACGTTCGTGTTCAGCAAAGGGGAAACGCCGATCACCTATACCGTCACCTTCGATCCGAACAGCGGCAGCGGCACTATGACGCCGAATCCCGTGACCGTGAAGGAAGGCGAAAAGCTGACGCTTCCCGAATGCACCTTTACCCCGCCCGCTGCGGACAAGGAATTTGACAAGTGGGATGCGGGCAAGCCGGGTGAACAGGTAGACGTCATTTCCGACTGCGTGATCCGCGCGATCTGGAAGGAAAAGGCCGTAACGACGTACACCGTCACGTTCGACGCGAACAGCGGCAGCGGCACCATGACGCCGAATCCCGTGACCGTGAAGGAAGGCGAAAAGCTGACGCTTCCCGAATGCACCTTTACCCCGCCCGCTGCGGACAAGGAATTTGACAAGTGGGATGCCGGCAAGCCGGGCGAACAGGTAGACGTTATTTCCGACTGCGTGATCCGCGCGATCTGGAAGGAAAAGGCCGTAACGACGTATACCGTCACCTTTGACGCCAACGGACACGGAACGGCGCCTGCGGCGCAGACGGTCGAGGACAGCAAGATGGCCGCGAAACCTGCCGACCCGACGGAAACCGGCTGGACCTTCGGCGGCTGGTTCAAGGAAGCGGCCTGCACCAATGCCTTCGACTTCTCGACGCCGATCACTGTCGACGTCACTCTCTATGCCAAGTGGCTGCCCAACGTCGTTGGACTTAAGGTCCACTCGACAGGCCCCGAAAAGAACGGCGAAGGCAAGTATCAGCTTGCCATTGACAAGACCGAGGCGGTCTTTGCCGTGACGACCGACGCGACGGTCTCGCTTCTCAGCTTCACGGCGCTTTCTTCCGGCCAGGACTACGATGATCCGAAACTCACCACGGCTCCCATGCCGGGCACGGAATACTACTTCTGGCTGACGGTGGAGGCCGGTACGGAAGGCGATCCGGCCGTGTTCTGGACCGATGACATGAAGACCGGCGGCGAAGCGCTGGTCGACAGCGGTACGCTGACGCTCGTCAAGATCACGCACAGCGCGGGCGGCAGCCAGGCTTCCCTTCTGTACAAGTACGTTGAAAAGGATCCGACGTATACCGTCACCGGCGGCGGAAACAGCAGCCGGACGAAAGGCAGCGCCTCAACGCTGACGGTCACGGTCAAGCGCGATCCCGCCGACAATCTGTGCTTCGATCACTTTACCGCCGTCAAGATCGGCAGCCAGACCTTGACGCCCGGCACGGATTATGAGGCGGCGGCCGGCAGCACCGTCGTCACCATCAAGGCATCCGCGCTTAACGCGCTTGCCGTCGGGACGCATACCGTCACGGTGATCTTCAACGACGGATCCGTTGCCACGCTGCTGACGGTCAAGGCGGCGCCGACCATGCCAGACACCGGCGAGAGCGCGGAGCTGGGACTTTGGACCGCCGTGATGACCGTTTCTGCCATGGGGTTCTGCTGGACGCTTATCCGCAGAAAACAGCTTTTGCTCACTGATTGGTAATGCGTTTCCGAATTGCGGGAAGGGCGGGAGAGATCCCGCCCTTCTTTTTTGCAAACTTCACAGCCGGGCGGATACGGTCCGGATGCAGGGAAGGACTGAGGAACGTATCTTCCGCTTGCCGCCGGTCTTCGATCCGTTGTATAATATCCGCAGCAAGGCAGAGAAAACGGATCGATTTCGAACCGTTAAACGTCCCGATTCGCTTCAGGATCAAGGGGGAACAGGTAAACTTGAGAGATTACAGCGCACAGAATAAAAAAGCGTGGGAATTTGACGCCTATGCGTTCTGGATTAGGCACGCCGGAACGCCCGAAGAACGGGCGGCGGAAGACGTGAAGGACCCGCTGAAGATGCTCCGCAGGCATGCGCAGTACTTTGACACTTTCAAAGGCGTCAGGATCGCCAATATCTGCGGATCCTGCGGAAAGAAAGCGGTCCCGCTGGCTCTGCTCGGCGCCGACGTCACCGTCTTCGATATCTCTGAGGCGAATAAAAGGTATGCCCTGGAAGTTGCCGAAGCGGCGGGGACGCAGATCGAATACGTCGTCGGAGACGTGCTTGAGATCGACACGGACAGATATTCAGACTGGTTTGACGTCGTGTTCATGGAAGGCGGAGTCCTTCATTATTTCCACGACATCGATGAATTCATGAGGATCATGCATGCGATCCTGAAGCCGGGCGGCAGGATCATCTGCAGCGATTTTCATCCCTTTACCAAAATCAGCGACAGCCTGAATTTCCAGATGCCGGCAATGAGCTACTTTTCCACGGAGATTTTTGAAGGAGAGATGGCCCACGCGAGATTCTATGACGAAGAGATCCGAAAGACGTTTCCGAAGTGCAGCTACCGGAAATACACGATCAGCGAGATCCTGAATGCCATGATCCGCAGCGGCTTTACGATCAGGCGTTTCGATGAGCATCCTTCCTGGGAAAACGAGGACCTTCCCGGGGAATTTACGGCGGTCGGCGTGAAAGAAGCGATAAACGATACGGAGCCGGCGTAGAAACCTCTCGAATTCGAGGGGGTTGGAAAAGAAAACCGGCTGCAGGATCACGGGAATTGCAGCGTCTGAACGACAGCGGGAGGAGAAGAATGAAGCGGTCTGAGATCAACCGGGCGATACGGGAAATGGAGGCGGCGTGCGCGCGCGAGCACTGTTATCTGCCGCCTTTCTGTCATTTCACGCCGGAAGAGTGGCAGCAGAAAGGACGTGAGTACGATGAGGTCCGCGACTGCCTGCTGGGCTGGGACATCACCGACTACGGCCAGGGCGACTTCGACCGGATCGGCTTCTCCCTGATCACGATCCGGAACGGAAACCGCGCCCTGGCGGAAAAATACCCGAAGGTCTATGCGGAAAAGCTGCTGTATTTAAAAGAGGGGCAATACGCGCCCCGGCATTTTCACTGGTTCAAAACGGAGGACATCATCAACCGCGGGGGCGGCGTCCTGCTGCTCCGGGTCAACCTCTCGCTGCCGGATGAGAGCGTGGATGCTTGCTCGGACGTCACCGTTTCGTGCGACGGCCGCCGCCTGACGGTACCGGCGGGGACGCAGATCCGCCTTGTACCGGGGGAGAGCATCCACATCCCGCAGCGCCTCTACCACGATTTTTCCGTAGAGCCCGGGACCGGGGCGGTCCTGATCGGGGAGGTCAGCCAGTGCAACGACGACAACTGCGACAATCATTTCGATCCGCCTATGGGGCGTTTTCCGCTTATTGAGGAGGACGAGCCGCCGTACCGCCTGCTGGTAAACGAATATCCGCGGCAAAACGAAGAAGGAGGCATTCATGGCACCACAGAAAGAAGAACTCCTGAAGGAACTGACAGCGCTCTTTACGAGCTGCGAAGGCAACACGGTCCCGGCTGACAAGGCTCTGCCGCAGTGCGAAGGACTGGTAATTTTTGAAGATCCGATCTTCGGCGTGAGCCGCGCGGACGATCCGATCTACCTGACGTTTAAAGAGAAAGACGTGATCGGCGACAATTTCCTGCTGCCGGCGGAATGGCTCCCGGAGGCACGGTCCGTCATTTCCTTCTTCCTGCCGTTTACGGAAAGCGTCAGGCGCTCCAACCGGGGCGGGCCGGAGAGCATTTCTCCGGAGTGGCTCCACGGCCGCATCGAAGGGCAGGCCTGCATCACGGATTTCACGAAAAAACTGAAAAGCTATTTTGAGTCCCGCGGGAGCAGGGTCTGCGTCCCGGCTCTGGATGCCCGCTTTGCGGTCCGTACGACGGCGCTGCCGGAAGGCGATCCGAAGGGCGTGCACATCGCGAGCAACTGGTCGGAGCGGCATATCGCCTATGCTTCCGGCCTGGGGACCTTCTGCCTGACGAGAGGGCTTATCACGGCCAAAGGCGTGGCTGGGCGCTTCGGCAGCCTCATCGTTTCCGAGGAGATCGAAGCGGATGAACGGCCGTACACGGGCGTGTACGACTACTGCAGCCGCTGCGGCGCCTGCATCCGCCGCTGTCCGGCCGGCGCGATCAGTCTGGAAGGTGGCAAGAACCAGATCAGATGCAAGCAGTGGATGGACCTCATGAAGAAACGCTATGCCCCGCGCTACGGCTGCGGAAAATGCCAGATCGGCGTCCCCTGCGAGAGCGGGATCCCGGCCGGGAGAAGATGAAAAGCCGTTCCGGAAAAGGAGTTAACTATGAAAAGAATATTGTCACTGCTGCTCACCGTCCTTATTCTGGGATCTGTCCTGACCGGCTGCGACGGGACCAGACCCGCCGGAAACGTCTATAACGACGGGCGGGCGCGCCCGTCTTCCTGCGGAAAGCTGCAGGTGAAGAACGGCAAGCTCTGCTCGGAGAGCGGAGACCCCGTCATGCTCCGGGGCGTCAGCACCAACGGCCTGATCGTCACCGAGTCTTTCATCAATGAGGATCTCTTCCGGGAACTGTCGAAGGACGCCGGCGTCAACTTGTTCCGGCTGGCCATGTATACCTACGGGGTCGGCATCATCGGCTACTGCACGAACGGCGATAAGGAGCGCTATCACCGGGATATCGAAAACGGCGTCGAGTACGCGGCGCGGCAGGATATGTACGTCATCATCGACTGGCATATCTTAAGCGACGGCGATCCCAACACCTATCTGGAAGAGTCGAAGGCCTTTTTTGCCGAAATGGCGGAGAAGTACAAAGATTATAAGAACGTTCTGTACGAGATCTGCAACGAGCCGAACAAGGTGGACTGGGCGGCGGTGAAAAAATATGCCGAAGCGGTCATCCCCGTCATCCGGGAGAAGGATCCCGCGGCCGTCGTCATCGTGGGCAACCCGGAGTGGTCCAAGGACCTGTACTCCGTGGCGGCGGATCCGCTGGATTTTGACAATATCCTGTACACCCTGCATTTCTATTCCGCGTCCCACGGCCAGCAATTCCGCGACATGACGGAGGAGCTGAGCCAGAGCGGGCTGCCGATCTTCGTTTCCGAATACGGCGTCACGGCGGCCAGCGGCGATCTGCCCCGGGATCTGGAAAGCGCCGACGAATGGATCGCGCTGCTGGAGCGCGAGAACATCTCTTACTGCATGTGGTCCTTCTCGAAGGTCGCCGAGGCCTGCTCGGCCATCCGCGCCACCGTACCGAAGTATAGCGGATTCGTGACGGAAGACTACACCGAAACGGGCCTGTGGCTGCTGGAGACCCTGAAAAAGTACAATACGAAATAAGACCGCCCGCGAAGACGGTCCGGTTAAGGAGCGGGAAAAGGGAATCAAAAAAGCGCCCGGGAAAGACCGGACGCTTTTTCTGTACGAAAGGGAAGACGATCTTCAGGTCAGATCTTTCTTCGGGTAGCTAAGGTACGCGGCCGCGATCCCGAGCGCGCCGAGCGCGAGGCCGGCGGCCAGGATGCCCGCGTCCAGCTTCCCGTCCGTGACGATCGCCGCGCCGTCGCAGAAGGCGAAGGGCGTGAAATACTTCAGGAATTCCGCGGATTTCGTGATGTTCGCGATCAGATTCATAAAGTACAGCAGGAAGGCGACGCCCAGGCCGACGCCGACACTGCCGCGCTTTAAGAACGCGGAGATCCCGAAGCAGATCCCGGCGATCTCCAGCTGCAGCAGGAAGTAGGCCAGGTGCAGGAGATTCACGACCTTCCACGGCACGTCCTCGCCGATGGCGAGCATGGAGCCGACGGAAACCAGATAGATGATCACGCTCAGCGCCGTGAGCCGCAGGAAGACCGAGATCAGCTTTTCCGTCATGACCCGCACGCGGCTGACCGGGTGCGTGAAGAGAAGGTCGGCCGTGTGGAGCCGCTCTTCCTTGGCCAGAACGTCAACGGCGCAGAGGGCCGCGTAGAAGGCGCCGCCGAGGCCGAGCACGTTGCCGCACTCGATGGCGTAGTAGCCGGTCAGCGTGCCGAAATTGAGCTTGTCCATGCCGAAAGCCGCCGTAAAGGCGCCCATGGAGGCAAACATGTCGCTGACCGTGTCCATCTCGCCTTTCATCTCCGGGAAGAGGAAGATGCAGATGCCCAGCAGGGCGGCGATGGCGCCGGTCCAGATCCAGAAGGCCGTGCGGCCCTGGCGCAGTTCATGTCTGACGATAGTCATATCAGGCCTCCTCCTTTCTGACGTCCGAGGAAATCTCGTTCCCAGTGTAGTAGTGTAAAAATATCTCCTCCAGATCCGGTTCGGTCACGTTCAGGTCGGAGATCTCGCCGACGGCCAGACGTTCCAGCAGCGGCTTCATCTCTCCGCTGTAGAGGAAGCTCACGCCGCCCTCCGTCTCTTTTACGTCGCGGAGACCGTCCAGGCCGTCCAGCTCCAGCTGCCCCCGCAGCGCCACGCGCCGGGCGTTGGTCCTGGAGAGGGCTTCCACGCTGTCGCAGGCGATGAGGCTGCCCCCGCGGATCACGGCGGCCCGCCGGCAGTAGCGGCGGATCTCCGAAAGCACGTGGCTGGAAAGGAAGACCGTGGCGCCTTCCTCGTTCCGCTCCCGCAGGATCTCAAAAAACTCATGCTGGATCAGGGGATCCAGGCCGCCGGTCGGCTCGTCCAGGATCAGAAGGCGCGGCTTTGCCTGCAGCGCGCAGACGATGCCGACCTTCTTGCGGTTGCCGAAGGAGAGCTCGTCGATCTTCCGGGCCGGATCCAGCTTCAGGCGCTCGCAGAGCGCCGCCGCTTCCGCGCCGCAGTCCTTCCTGCGCAGGTCGGCGGAGAGCCTGACGGCGTCCTTTACCCGCATGCCGGGATAAAAGAGCGCTTCGGAAGGCAGGTAGCCGCATTCCGCGAGGACCGCCTCCTTTTCCGTCCGGATATTCTTCCCGAAGATCTTCGCCTCCCCCGAGGTGGGGACGATCAGCCCCAGGAGGCTGCGGATGGTGGTGGATTTTCCGGCGCCGTTCGGCCCGATAAAGCCGAAGAATTCGCCTTCCGCCACGGAAAGGTTCAGGCGCTCGATCCCGCGCGTCTTTCCGTAATATTTCGTCAGTTCTTTTGTTGTGATCGCATCCATATATAGACTCCTTGCGCAGTGATACGCTGTTCCTCCGGGAGGGCAAAGACCCGGGATCCATGAGATCCCGCCGCTGCCCGGTCCGGTCAATGCCATCTTAAACCCGTTGACCGATTTTGAGAAGACCCCCGATGAACTTTTTCTGTGCGTTTTTCTCCCCCGGCGTCCGTTTTCTGCCGACGCGCAGCCGGCGCACAGGGAAGACCGGTGAAACTGCGTCCGGCCGGGCCCCGTGAAATCCCCTTGCTCTCCCTTACAAAACAGTGTAAAATATGAACGGAGGAAGCAGGCATGAAGATTTCGGAAAGCAGAAGAAAACGGATCTTTGAGATCATCCAGATCGGCAACAAGGAGGACGCGCCGAGCCGCGCCTTCGACTATTTTATCGTCACGGTCATCCTCTGCAATATCGCGGTCCTGTTTCTGGAGACCTTTGACGCGCTGGAAAAGTGGCGCGGCTTCTTCGAGACCGTTGAGATCCTGACGGTCCTGATCTTCTGCGTGGAGTACCTGCTGCGGATCTGGACGGCGGATCTGCTCTATCCCGGCGAAAAGCGCGGCAAAGCGGTCCTGCGCTTCCTGTTTTCCTTCGACGGCATCGTTGACCTGCTGACCATCCTGCCCTTCTTCTTCCTTACCGGCTTCGGCGCCTTCCGGATCCTCCGCGTCGCGCGGATCTTCCACCTGTTCCGCATCAACACGCAGTATGACTCCTTCCAGGTCATCACCTCGGTCATTAAGGAGAAGAAAAACGCGATCCTGTACGCGGTTTTCATTATTCTGGTGCTGATTCTCGGCGCGTCGCTGTGCATGTACAGCGTGGAGCACGCGGCGCAGCCGGAGGCGTTCAAAAACGCCCTGTCCGGCATCTGGTGGAGCGTTTCCACGGTCTTTACGGTCGGCTACGGCGACATCTACCCCATCACGCTGCTCGGGCGCATCATGGGCGTGATCATTACCTTCCTCGGCGTCGGCGCCGTGGCGATCCCGACCGGCATCCTTTCCGCCGGCTTCGTGGAGCATTACACCCGCCTGCAGAAGAGCCAGGAGGTCGAGGAGTACAAAAAGAGCACGGCGGCCATCCTGGTGGAACCGAATTCTTCTTTTGCGAACCGGACGGTCCGCGAGGCGGAGGACGCGGAGCACACGGTGATCACCGCACTCATCCGCGACGGCATGGTGGTCCTGCCGGAGGACGGCATCCAGATCAAGGCCGGCGACGTGCTGATCCATACAAGGATGTAAACGGCAGCCGTCCCGCAGATCATTCAAGTTCTTTTCCGAATGAGCAGAAGGAGGCAGGCGATGAAGCAGTATATAATCGATGCGTTTACAAGCGTGCCGGGCGCCGGCAATCCGGCGGCGGTATGCGTCCTTGACGCCTGGCCGGAAGCGGAAGCGATGCAGGCGCTGGCGAAGAAAAATAACCTGTCGGAGACCGCGTTCCTGGTGAAAGAACCGCCGGACACGTGCGAACCCGGCCTTCCCGTTTACCGGATCCGCTGGTTCACGCCGGAAAACGAGGAGGTGCTCTGCGGCCACGCGACGCTGGCCTCCTCCTTCGTGATCTTAAACTACGTGGAGCCGGAGAAAGGATCCGTGCTGTTTCACAGCCGGAGCGGCGATCTTGCCGTTACGCGGCGGGGGTGCCTGTATGAGATGGATTTTCCGACTTACGAACTGAAGGAGATCCCGGTGACGGACGAGATGGAGCGTGCTTTCGGCGTCCGCCCGATAAAAGCGATCCTGGGGCTGGACCTGAACTGCGTGTTTGAGAACGAAGACGAGATCCGGCGGATGCAGCCGGACCAGACGCTTCTGCTGGACCTTCCCGGGCGCGGACAGAACGTCACGGCGCGGGGACGGGAGGCGGACTGCGTTTCGCGCAGCTTCTTCCCGAAGGATGCTATCCCGGAGGATCCGGTCTGCGGATCAGCACACTGCCAGATCGCGGCATACTGGGCCGGGGTGCTTGGCAAAAGCGAGATCGAAGCATATCAGGCCTCCGCACGCGGCGGGACCCTGTACTGCCGGCTTCTGGATAACGGCAGGATCCTTATCAGCGGGGAAGCCGTCCCGGAGAGGACGGAAGAGACAGATTAAATAACATGTACATATGTACATGATCTGCAAAACATAATGTGACCATCTTTGCCTTCATCTCGTTATACAGAGTGAAGGCCTTTTTATAAAACATTATCCGGATTCTGACGAAAGGAGCACATATGACAGACGATTCAGTCATTGTGGATTTATATCTGCTGCGCGATGAGTCCGCAATTGCTCTGACGGCAGAGAAGTACGGCAGACAGCTGCGGCGGCTTGCGGAGAATATCCTTGGGGACCGCTTTCTGGCAGAAGAGTGTGAAAACGACACGTATCTGCAGGCATGGAATTCCATTCCGCCGCACGAGCCGAGGAGTTACCTGTTTTCCTTTCTTGGGATAATAACACGGAATCTGGCCATAGATGCCTGCCGGAAAATCAAAAGGCGGCAGCAGAAGGCGGAATTCAGTGAACTGTCCGAGGAACTGGAAGAGTGTCTGCCCGGCAGGGAGAACGTGGAGGAATCTGTCGAGGCGGCGTTCCTGCGGGAAAGCATCAACCGTTTTCTGGACGGATGCACAGAGATTCAGCGGGACGTTTTTCTGCGGCGGTACTGGTATTTTGATACGATTCCGAAGATCAGCCGCCGTTACGGTTTTACGCAGAGCAAAATAAAAATGATGCTTCTGCGGATGCGGGAGGAGCTGCGAAAGCACCTTCAGAGAGAAGGATATCAGATATGAAAGGCGAAGATCTGCTGAAAATCATCGGAGGCGTCAGACCGGAATATGTAGAGCATGCCAGTTGTTCCGGCCGGAACGTCCGGAAAAGATGGGTTTTGGCCGGACAGATCGCGGCTCTTGCGGCAGGCCTGGCACTGGTGATCCTGATCGGACTGGCTGTACCGAAACTCTTTCGCGGGGACCCGGCCGAATCAGACCCTTCAGCTGAAACGGCTGCATCGCTTCCCTCTTCAGAGGAAGGCCTTGCGGATGTGACGACGTCGGCGGTGCCTTCCGTCAGTCATTCGGAGACGGCAGCTGAATCCTCCGACAGTCATACGGCAAACAGCGGCGGCATTAGAGACAGTTATCTGTGCTTCAATGGGATGCTTTACCTTGCCTCAGACCGGCAGCTGACTTCGCTGCCGGAAGGATTTTCCGAAACGGCAGTAATTCTTTCGGTCGATACGGACCATATGCCGACAGGAGAGCTTTCAGCAACCCGGCTGGAAGTGGGAGCCCGCTTGTTTTCCAGGGGATATACGGTTCACGATACGCTGTATGTTCAGCAGAAAGACGGTCTGTATGAGACGTTTGTCTGCGCCTCTCCCGTCGGTACGCTCGAACAGTTTGCACAGATCAGGCCGGTCGTTTTTTACGGGACGTGTGTCGGAGAAAAGGATCCGTATGGATATGCTCTGTTTGAAATAAAAGAGGCTTACCGCGGAGAAACGGGTAAAGAGCTGTATGTCGAACTGTGGAACGATTATCCTGTCGAGGTAGGAGAAGAGTATATCTGTTACGGTGTTCTGAGCGCCAACGTGTTTCTGGACCGGATTTTCTGCAGTGTCAACGAGCTGATCACTCCTGACGGAGAAAGCGTGAAAACACGCTACATATCGGATCTGGAGGGGCGCTCATTTGAAGATATTCTTCAGATGCTTCCGGATATCATTGAGCGGAATCCGTATGCTTACCCGGAATATGCAAACGGGGAAATCGCAGGGGACTATATTCATTCTTCCGATCGGGAAGAAATAGAGGAACTGTCGGAGTATGTCGCGGCGGTAAAAGCCGTCAGCATTCAGGCTTGGAGAAACAATCTGAATTACGTGGCGGAAGACCGGCAGCTGGTTTTGTTTGAGGTAGTTGACGTGATAAAAGGGAACCTTCAGACGGGGGAGATCAATATTCTGGTGCCTGCTCACAGGATCGAAGACGGTAAAACCTATCAGATCTGCTTCCGGTATTACGGGGCGTGGTCATCTGCCGAGGGAGAAGAAGAGCAAAGCTATTATATTATTTCTGCGCCGGATGCAATATGGGCGGCGGACGGCAGATAATCAGAAGAGAAAGAGAAAACACGGGAAAAAGATGCTGGAAAAGGAGTGAAAATGGCAAGAAAACCAATACTAATCATAGGGTTATTTATACTGTCAATCATTTGTATAAAGTGGGCGGTTCGTTCAGAGGCCGCAGGAGAGCAGGCGTATTCGCAGGCCGCAGAAGAAGCAACACTGCCGGAGGTCGGCGTTTTTCCAGCTAGTGTATCAGCTAAAGTCAATAGGGAAGAATCTACAGAAGCACAACAAACCGCATTGGAAGACGGGACGTCGGAAGAAATCAAAACAACGGAAAAGACAGAGATTTCCATGAGCGAACCGGAGACATCGGTCCCTGCGGAAGCGTCTGTTCCGGCAGAGAATACGGAGGCGATACAAACGCCGGAAGCAACGCTGCCGGAGGAGCAGGTACCGGCGCCGGAGCCTGAAACGACCCAAACAGAGGAACCGACAACTGTAACGGAGCCGGAACCGGTTCAAGCAGAAGAACCGGCAACTGTCCCGGAGACGGAAACGGCTCAAGCGGAAGAGCCGGCGGCAGTTCCGCAGACAGAAGCAGAACAGGAACAGGAGTCATCCTGCGCAACAGAGCCGGAAACGCTTCCACCGGAAGAAAGTGCAGAGGTCAGACATGAATCGGGAGAACCCAGGCAAAGCTTATCGCTTTCGGAGGCGATCGGCTGGAGTTCCTGCATTTTCCGGGGCGTCTGCATTTCTGAAGCAGACGGCCATGGCGAAGTCCGTGTATCGGTTACGACCGTTTATCGAGGAGAAGGAGGATCGGAAATACTGGTCCATACCCCGGACGCCTATTCGTTTCTCATAGGGCAAGAATATCTTTTCTTCGGGGAAAAGCACGGCAATGTGATTCTGGACAGAATATACTTGATTCCCACAGAACTGGTATGGGCAGAAAACGGAAAGGCACGCGGTCTGACAAAGCATGAGATCGACGGTTGGACGTATGAAGAGGTGCTGGATGCGCTGCCGGCTCTGGTTGAAAGTGTGCCGCTGAAGCCCGCTTGTTCCGGGGGGATCGCCAGCGATTATATTCATTCCAGTGATCCGGAGGAGATAAAAGCGCTGTCAGAGCAGGTCATAATAGGGAAGGCCCTGCAGTTCACCGGCATTTATAATGACCGTCAGTGGTGCGAATTCGAAGTTCTGGAAACGGTGAAGGGTGATCTGGCGCCTGGAACAGTGATCACCGTCGTGCTTGCGCCGTACAGTGTGGAACCGGGAAAAAGCTATACGGTTTGCTGCCGCCTGGTCGGCGCGGAGATCTATATAATTTCGGCGCCGGGAAGTATCTGGCCGCTGGAACAGTAAGCATCAAACAGTGTTTTATAAAGTCATAGGCAGGGACAGGCAGCCGGCAGCGCCCGTCCCTGTTTATGTTTACCGGCGATTCTTATTTTCCGGCGGAATAAGCCCGTCAATTCATAAAAAACCTCTTTTCGGAACGCCTCTGGGATGGTACAATCACAGTATCAAAAAGAAGAGAATGAGCTGTATGCAGGACAGACAAGTAATTACAGAAGAAAGCATTACCCCCCGCAGCCTCTCTATTCTGGGCTCGACGGGGTCCATCGGCCGGCAGACCGTGGACGTGGTGCAGAGAAGCGGCGGCGCGTACCGTGTGCGGACGCTGGCGGCGGGCGGAAACGTAAGGCTCCTGGAGGAGCAGATCCGCATCTTAAAGCCGGAGGCGGCGTGCCTCACGGACGAGGCGGCGGCCCGCGACCTGGCTGCGCGCGTGAAGGATCTGGACGTAAAGATCCTTTCCGGCATGGAGGGGATCCGGCGGCTGATCGAAGACTGGCGGGCGGATATTTATGCGATCTCCATCTCCGGTATGATCGCGCTTCGGCCGGTGCTCTGGGCCATCCGGACGGGCGCGCGGATCGCGCTGGCGAATAAGGAGTCCATCGTGACGGCGGGACATATTATGATCCCGGCGGTCAAGGCTGCCGGCGCGGAGCTGATCCCCGTGGACAGCGAGCATAGCGCCATCTTCCAGTGCCTGGAGGGCGAGCGCCGCAATCCGGTACGGAAGATCCTCCTGACGGCGTCCGGCGGGCCCTTCCGGGGCAAAACGCTGGCGGAGCTGAAGGAGATCACGCCGGCCCAGGCTTTAAAGCATCCGAACTGGTCCATGGGCGCGAAGATCACCGTGGACAGCTCCACGCTGGCCAACAAGGGCCTGGAGGTCATGGAAGCGCACCATCTCTTCGGCGTATCGTACGACCAGGTGCAGGTGGTGGTGCATCCGCAGAGCATCATTCATTCGATGGTGGAGTTCTCGGACGGGGCGGTGAAGGCCCAGCTGGGCGTGCCGGACATGCGGCTGCCCATCGAATATGCCCTGACCTATCCGAAGCGCGCCGCTGCCATGACGAAGGCGCTGGATTTCTGGGAGATGCCGGATCTGCACTTCGAAAAGCCGGACCTTGAGAACTTTCCGGCGCTGGCGCTGGCCTATGAGGCCGGCCGGACGGGCGGCACCATGCCGACGGTCTTCAATGCGGCGAACGAGCTGGCGGTGGCGGATTTCCTGCACGGGCGCTTAAGCTACCCGGGGATCGCGGAGCGCATCGCGCAGGCAATGGCCCGGCACCGGGTCACGGAGGACCCGTCGCTGGAGGAGATCCTGGCGGCGGAAGAGGAAGTAAGAAAGAGCGCGTCGTTTTAAGAAATAAGGAGGAGCGGGCGTGTTAAGCAAAAGAGCGGAAAACATCATGCCGTCGGCGACGGCCGTCGTGACGGCTATCGTGGAGGATCTGACGGCGCAGGGAGTCCCGGTGATCGGGCTGAACGTGGGAGAACCGGATTTTCCGACCCCGGCCCACGTGGCGGAGGCCTGCTATCAGGCGCTGCGGGAAGGCAAGACCAAATATGCCCAGACGGCGGGCCTTGAAGTCCTGCGGGCGGCCGTCTGCCGGAAGCTGAAGAAGGACAATGGCCTGGACTATACGCCGGCGCAGATCGTAATGACGACGGGCGCCAAGCAGGCGGTCTATGAGGCGCTGCAGGCGCTGGTGAGCGACGGCGACGAGGTCATTATCCCGACGCCCTGCTGGGTCAGCTACACCGAGATGGTGAAGCTGGCGGGCGGCGTACCGGTCTTCGTCAAAACGCAGCCGGGCACCTTCGGCCTGGACGTGGACGCCGTCCGCGCCGCCGTTACGGAGAAGACCAAAGCCGTGATCCTGAACACGCCGAACAATCCGACCGGCGCGGTCTATACGGAGGAGGCGCTGCGGGAACTGGGTGAACTGGCCGTAGAGAGGGATTTCTACGTGATCGCCGACGAGATCTACGAAAAACTGGTCTATAACGGGAAAAAGCACGTGAGCATCGCTTTCTTCTCGCCGGAGATCTACGCGCATACCGTGACCATCAACGGCTTTTCCAAGGCCTACGCCATGACCGGCTGGCGGCTGGGATATCTGGCGGCGCCGCTGCCCATCGCAAAGGCGGCGGTCAAGATCCAGGGCCATCTGACCTCGTGCTCCACCGTCTTCGTGCAGTGGGCGGCGATCGCGGCGCTGGAGGGCCCGCAGGAGACCGTGGAAATGATGCGGCAGGAATTCGACCGTCGGCGGATCTGGCTGCAGGCGGCCCTGAATGAGATCCCCGGCATTTCCTGCGCGGAAGCGGACGGGGCCTTCTACCTGATGCCGAAGGTGAGCGCTTATTACGGAAAGACCGCTCCGGACGGCAGCGTGATAAAAGATTCCTCCGATCTCTGCACCTATCTCTTAAAGGCGGAGCACGTCGCCCTCGTGCCGGGGAACGCTTTCGAGTCGCCGGAGGAGGTGCGGATCGCCTACGCCAACTCGATGGAAAATATTCAGGAAGCGGCGGCGCGCATCAAAAAAGCGCTGGCAGCGCTGAAATAAGAAGGAAAGAAAAAACGCGCCGGGCTCTCCGCTGCGCATGCGGCAGAAAAGTCCGGCGTGTTTTTATTGTCTTTTTACAGCTGCAGCGTATCGACCTTCGGCAGCAGAGCGGCCAGCTTTGCACGGCAGTTTTCGATCTCCGCGCGCGCGGCGGCCGTATCGCCGCCTTTTCGTACGGCGCGGCTCAGGATGCGGGCGTAGCTGACGACGGCCGCCTTTTCCTCGGCCGCCCGGATCACGGCCGCATCCTCCGTGTCAAGGTAGCAGGCCAGGGACCGTTCCCAGAAGGCGGCGCCGGTCTCGTAGTCGACGCCCAGGAAAGAGCGTGAAATACCGTGGTCCAGGTCCGGGAAACCGCGGTAGGCGCTGTACATGGCAGCCAGCTCGAAGACGGGAAGGCCGTGGCAGAGGGAATCCATGTCGATGAGCAAGGTCTCGCCGTTCTGGTACATGATGTTTTTGATATGGAAGTCGCCGTGCAGCATGTGGGGATCGTCCGGCAGCTCCGTCAGCAGGCGCATCAGCTTTTCGTACAGTTCCTGAGGCAGCCGGCCGTCGAGGGCTTCCGCGCGGCTCAGGACCGCAGCCCGGGCGGACGGGACGGC